>Ga0272443_10006871_pt1 | contig 11073 bp, 8 predicted proteins | sample SSMAcet12_FD_193581 | JGI IMG/M metagenome (GOLD analysis project Ga0272443, IMG submission 193581) | Marine sediment archaeal communities from Little Sippewissett salt marsh, Falmouth, MA, United States - SSM-Acet-12 | ecosystem: Environmental > Aquatic > Marine > Wetlands > Sediment ... | reverse complement strand
CGGCACCGAAGTGACCAAGGAAGCCGCCGACATGGTGCTGGCGGACGACAATTTCGCAACGATAATCAGAGCCGTGGAAAAAGGGCGCTGGATCTATGACAACATCAAGAAATACCTGACTTACCTGCTCAGGGCCAACCTCATCGAGGTCGTGCTCTTAGGCGGGATCGTCATCTTCATGGGGGGCGAATACATGCCCCTTCTGCCCGCGACGATCCTTTTCGTCAACCTGATAACGGACGGACTGCCCGCCATCGCCCTCGGGATCGCCCCCCCAGATCCGGACATCATGAAACGGCCTCCCAGGGATCCGAAGGAAAGCGTCTTCTCCGGCGAGGTGAAAACCTTCCTTCTCACCTCGCTGCTAACCATCACCCCCCTCTTTTTCTGGGTGTTTCTCAAGGAAAAGGTGGATCTCGTCCAGGCCCGGACCGATCTGTTCTTTCTCTTTGTCATCATCGAACTCGTGATGGCCCTGAATTTCCGCTCCCTTCGGTACAGTATCTTTCGCCTCCCTCCCCACGGGTGGCTCTCAGGATCGGTTATCGTAAGCTGCGCCATCACTTTCCTGGCCCTCAAGATCCCTTCCGTGAGAGAATCCTTCGGAGTCGCCGGCCCGAACCTGCATGGGATGCTCATCGTCCTGGCCGTCGCAGTCTGGGTGACCTTTTCAACCGAGATGACCAAGATGTTTATCCGGAAAAAGAGCGCCTCCCACCCGACATCCGGGGAGCCTTCAACAACATGAAAAACCAGTTATGTTTCCAATAACAGAAAGGGGGAAACAATGGAAATCAGGGAATACGTTACAAAAGAAGAGGTGAAAAAGGCTTGCGCCGATCTGGGGATCTCCGACTGGTCGCAACGCGGGGATATCAGCGTTTCCATGGAGGAAGCGAGGGCTGTCTTCGGAAAAGTCGCGCCGCCCGAAATGGGCATCGACCTCGAGGAGTTCCGGAAAGGCCTCGAGATCGAACTGGAGCACGGCACCATGTTCCAGGAGGCCAATGTCACCAACAATCATCCCATTCTGACGGGTATGATCGTCGTGGCCCACTTCAAGGAGATGCTCGACTATTACCTTCGCCTGGAGGTGGCGGAACTCGAGGGTGACATCTTCAAGGCCCTCCTTGCCGGAAACGCTGAAAAAGCAGCCTCAAAGGCGAAGAAGCTCTCCCACGCCCGGCTCGAACTGGCCCAGTGGGAAGAGAAGGAGCTGAAGAAGATCTGAAGGGAGAAAGGCAGAATAGAGAATAGAAAAGGATGAAGGAGTTCTTTTCCACCTTCCACTTTCTACTTCCCGCCAGCTGCTGCACTGGTGCAGAAGGGGGAAAGGCGACGCGGCAGTCTCGGTGGTAAGCTTATGAGATCGCTTCACGCAGGGATCGGTTCGCGATGACAAACTCAAAACCCAAAGGAAGAGGCGGTTGTCATTGCGAGGCCAGCCTCTGTGCCGATTTGTCTCGCCGCAGCCTTGGCGAAGGCCGAAGCAATCTCGATAGCCAACCCGGGATCGCTTCACCCATGGTGCAGTTTGCGATGACAAACTCAAAACCCAAAGGAAGAGGCGGTTGTCATTGCGAGGCCAGCCTCTGTGCCGATTTGTCCCGCCGCAGCCTTGGCGAAGGCCGAAGCAATCTCGATAGCCAACCCGGGATCGCTTCACCCATGGTGCAGTTCGCGATGACATCCGTTGTCCAATGCGGAAGATCGATATCCGACGTCCTATGTCCAACACAAAGATCTTCACTGCACAGGTGCACGGGTGCACAGGTTCTTCCTTCTTCCTTCCTCCTTCATCCTTCCCCACAATCCCATCGAGCTCCGGGTGATTATTCCCGGAGGGAGAACCTGAATGTCATTTAATAATCGCAATCTCAAGAACACCCTCCACCAGGTAATCTTCGAGGCCGACACCCGTGCGGGTAAATGGTTCGACATCCTTCTTCTTGTCAGCATCCTGATAAGCGTTACCGTGGTCATGGCCGACAGCATCAGGGCCTTCCGGGAACCTTACGGGCGCTTCCTCATGGGAGCGGAGTGGTTCTTCACCCTCCTTTTCACCGTCGAGTACCTGCTTCGGCTCTACTCGGTGAAAAGTCCAATGAAATACGCCCGGAGCTTTTTCGGGGTCGTGGATTTTCTCGCCATCATCCCGACCTATCTCAGCATAATCCTGCCGTTTACCAGGTATTTCCTCATTATCCGGACGCTGAGGATCCTTCGCATTTTCCGTATCCTGAAACTCGTTCAGTTCCTGAAGGAAGGCAACCTTCTCCTGCGGGCTCTTTCCGCGAGCCGGAAAAAGATCATCGTCTTTCTTTCCTCCGTCCTGATCCTCGTCACCCTCTTCGGATCCCTCATGTACGTCATTGAAGGGGAAGCCAACGGCTTTACCAGCATCCCCATGAGCATCTACTGGGCCATCGTGACCATGACCACGGTGGGATACGGGGACATCTCGCCCCAGACGCCCGTGGGCCAGGTGCTTGCTTCGCTCATCATGATCCTTGGTTTTTCCATTATCGCCGTCCCCACAGGGATCATCACCGTCCAGATGGGCCAGCAAATGTCCGCGGCTGCAGTTTCGACCCAGGCCTGTCCCCGGTGCGGCCGGGGGGGGCACGCCCCCGACGCCCTTTACTGCAAATACTGCGGGGAGAAGCTGTAAATTCCTGTGCACGGGTGCACTGGTGCACATGTGCACCTGGATTCTCAATTCTCAATCCTCAATTCCCAATTCGAAATTGACTCTCCCTCTGCCTATTTTTGGCCCTGATCTTGCTACATTTTTCATATCAGTTCTGTTGGAATGACAGTTCATTTGAGGAGGATCGCAATGAATCTGACAATCGACTGTCCACACTGCGGCAACAAGATCACGGCCAAACACAGGGGGGAAGAGGACTGGTTTTACTGCAAAACCTGCGAATCCATCTTCTTTTCCTGTGAAAGCCTCAGGAAAAACTGGCCTTCCCTTTACAAGACCCTCGCAAGCCGAAAGGAGGATTTCCCCCGGCTCGCCTGGAGGAAACCCCGAGGCTCAGCGGTTTCGGGATGACAATCTGGAAGAGCTCACTGGGAAAAATTTTTCCTATTCTTCCAGATTGTTTTTCCATTTTCAGTAATTTTGGGAAAAAATTTTCCTATACATCAAAGCGAAATCCCGGATTTTACGAATCGGGTGGGAAAAATGTTATCCAGAAAACCCGGAAAAACCCCGAAACCGGGGGAAAACAGGGGAAAGGACAAATCCTGACGCCGTTTTGAGAAAAAATCTTTTTGGGGGAAATTCGGAACAGTTTTTGCTTCTTTAATAAGTAACAAGGAGAAGACAGGAGGAATAAACCAGAAACCCTGGAGATCTATCTGATGTGCGCCCACGCCCAAAAACTCAGCCACTGTCCCCTTTGTGATATTCCAATCTCTTTCACAAAGGAACAGGTGGCTTTCCTCGAGGATCTCCTGATCAACCGGGGCTGCATGCGGGCCCTTGAACACAGCAAAGACTCCCATGAACCGCAAAGATGCAGGGAGTGCGCCATTAATCTGGCACGTATTGTTGACCTCATCAGGGAAATGCACCAGAGGTAATTTCTGCTGTTCACCCCACCCCCCACCCCGTTTTTCGGGTGGATGGCCGGCTTCGCGAGGGGCCGGCCTTTTTTTGTATCAAGTCAGTGAGTTTCGAACCCTGACCCTGCCAGTCCCGGGACTTTTCAGGCAACATCCCCGAATTTTGGACTCGTTCTTTTGTTTGCCGTCGACTTCTGACAGGTTATAGTATCCTTATCCGTTAAAACCCGGACAGGAAATATCTTCGAAGAACGCAGCCGAAAAATACGTCCCCAGGGGAGGCACGGATGTCCCGCTGTATAGGCATATGCCTTGGAGCCATGACCATCTCGGTGGCGGAGGAGACCCGGGAGGGAATCCGTTTCTCCAGGTTTCCCCACGAAGGAAACGTCTCCTCTTCTCTCAAACAGACCTTACAGGATCGAAAGGGCACCAGTGTCGGGATCACCGGCCGGAAGTTCCGCAGGCTCGTCAACGCCCCGACCCTTTCGGAATCCGAAGCCGTTGAACTGGCCTTTGAACAGGTCTGTGAAAGATACCCTGATACTGACTGCATCGTTTCGGCCGGAGGGGAATCCTTTATCGCCTACAGCCTGGACCGGCACGGACACATCAGTTCCGTCCACACGGGAAACAAGTGCGCGTCCGGAACGGGGGAGTTTTTCCTCCAGCAGGTCCGAAGGATGGGGCTGTCGCCGGAAAAGGCCGTCGCCCTGGCCCGGTGCGCCCAGCCGTATTCAGTGGCCTCACGGTGCACGGTCTTCTGCAAGAGCGACTGTACCCACGCCCTTAACAAAGGAATACCCCGGGAAAGGGTCACCGCCGGACTGTGCCGGATGATGGCGGGAAAGATCGCCGAACTCCTTCGAACAGCAAAAGCAAAAAAAGCCCTCATCGTCGGAGGCGTCTCCCTCAACACCATTGTCATGGAACATGTCCGCGAGCTGTTCCCGGATGTCACTGTTCCGCCGGAGGCACCGTTCTTCGAAGCTCTCGGGGCCATGAGGTGGGCCGCCAGGAATGGCAGCGGCGTCACTGCGGGCAAGTGGCTGATCAGGACCGGGATGCGCTCTTTCGCCCCTCTGCCCACCCTGGGTCAGGGACTCGGCAAGGTGACCTTCCATGCCTCTGAAAGAGGAACCTTTGATGAAACAGAATATATCCTCGGCCTGGACGTCGGCAGCACCACGACCAAGGCCGTCCTCATGGGAGTGGAGGGAAAAAACATTGTTTCGGGCGTTTACCTTCGGACAGACGGAGACCCGGTGGGGGCCAGCCGTTCCTGCTACAGAGGCCTGATCGAACAGATTCCGGAAGGAGTGAGCCCCGTTATCGTCGGCCTCGGTGTCACTGGAAGCGGAAGACGGATCGCCGGGCTTCACGCCCTGACCGAAACCGTTATCAACGAGATCGTCGCTCATGCCGCGGCAGCCGTCCACTTCGACCCGGAGGTGGATACCATCTTCGAGATCGGAGGGCAAGACGCCAAGTACACTTTCCTCACCAACGGGGTTCCCACCGATTACGCCATGAACGAGGCCTGCTCCGCGGGAACGGGGTCTTTCCTCGAGGAGTCCTGCCAGGAATCCTTCAGGCTGGAAACCGACTCCATCGGTGATGTCGCTCTGGAAGGCACCGATCCACCGGATTTCAACGACCAGTGCTCGGCCTTTATCAGCAGCGATATCAAGACCGCCATGCAGGAGGGTCTGGCACGGGAGGACATCGTGGCGGGCCTGGTATACTCCGTCTGCCGAAATTATCTCTCCCGGGTCAAGGGAAACCGGAGAACGGGACGAAAGATCTTCATGCAAGGAGGGGTCTGCTACAACCGGGCCGTTCCCCCCGGCATGGCCCAGCTCTGCGGGGCATCCATCGTGGTCCCTCCCGACCCCGGGCTCATGGGTGCCTTCGGAGCTGCCCTGGAAACTCTGAGTAAAATCAAGACGGGGGCCGCCTCCAAAAAAACCTTTCACCTGCGGGAGTTGGCAGCCCGGGAGATCGAGCCTGTCACCCCCTTCATCTGCAGCGGGGGAAAGGAGAAATGCGACCGGAAGTGCACCATCGCGCGTTACCGGGTCAACGGTCAGATCCATCCTTTCGGAGGAGCCTGCGACCGCTATTACAATCTGAGGGGCGGCCGGGACGTTGACGAAGGTTCCCTGGACATGGTCCGCGTTCGCGAGGAGATGGTCTTCGGATGGGAAGGTTCATCCTCCGGGGATGGCGGAAATGAAAAGGAAAAAACCATCGGGATCCCCTCTTCCCTTTTTTCAGGCACCTATTTTCCCCTCTACCGGGCGTTCTTCTCCGCTCTTGGTTGGGAGGTGGTCAGAAACCTCTCAATTCACCCGGCGGGGATGGAGGCCGCCGGATCGGCTTTTTGCCTCCCCATCCTGCATGCACACGGGCATCTGTACGATCTTCTGGACAAGGACACACACAGGATTTTCATCCCCCATGTCAAGGGAATCCCTTCGGGGGACCCCGACTCGGTGAACTGCACCTGCCCCCTGGTCCAGGGGGAACCATATATCCTGAACGCCGCTTTCAATGAAGTCCTCTCGAAAAAGCTTCTGACAGCGGTGGTGGACTTTTCCCAGCCCGACCAGGCCAGGGAAGCCTTCACTCGGCTGGGAATGGAACTGGGTTTTCCCAAGAACCGTTCCGCCGAGGCTTATGAGGACGCCTGGGAGTCCTGGCGCCGGTGCCGCCAGGAACTTGACCACCGCGTGACCAGTTTTCTGGCCGACCTTGGGCTGGAAGATTCTGCCATCGTTCTCTTCGGCCGTCCGTACAATGCCTTTTCCAGCCTGGCCAATATGGGGATACCGGCCAAGTTCACCAGCCGCGGCTATCCCATCATCCCCCATGACCTTCTTCCCGCGGCAGGTCGGAAAGGTCGCGGACAGCGGCGCATGTACTACGCCACGGGACAAGGGATCCTTGCTGCGGCTGAGTTTGTCAGGGAACAGCCCAACCTCTTCGGGGTTTTCATCACCAGTTTCAGCTGCGGTCCCGACTCCTTTATTCTCGAACGCTTCCGCTCTGTCATGGGAGACAAGCCCTTTCTCATTCTGGAGCTCGATGCCCACACGGCCGATGCGGGAATAGACACCAGGATCGAGGCATTTCTGGACGTGGCCCGGAGCTACCGGAATGTGAAGCCGGCTCCTTTTGTCCCTACCGGCTGGTCCCCATGCCGGGTCGTTACGGATAACGGGAACGTTTCGGTCCACGCAAGTGACGGAAGGAAAATTCCCTTAACCGACCCTGAAGTTCACCTCCTGATCCCCTCCATGGGCGAAACGTCCACCAAATATTTTGCTGCCGCCCTGAGTTTCGCCGGCATCCGGGCCACGGCGGTCCCGAGGCCCGGCCGGGACGAACTGACCCTTGGCTCCCAGTACGCTTCATGCAGGGAGTGCCTGCCCTACCTGCTCACCCTGGGTTCGTTTAGACGCTACCTTCGGGACCATGCCGACAGCGGGGAGATCCTTTGCTACCTGGTACCGGAAGCCAACGGTCCGTGCCGCTTCGGGCTTTACGGGGAAGCCATAAGGGCACTTATTGAACGGGAACGGATGGAAAACACCGCCATTTTTTCCCTTTCTTCATCAAACGGATACCAGGGGTTCCCGGACTCCCTTCCCCGCCGGGGGCTTCTGGCCCTGGCTATTGCGGATGGATTCGATGACATCCGCGCCGCGGTGCTGACCCTGGCCCGGGACCAGAACCTGGCCGCCCGGACCCTCGATGAAGTGGAGGAGTCGGTCTGCGCAAGCATTGCCCAAGATTCGGAAAAAGACCTTGAAACCAACCTTCGAAGGGCAATGGACCCGCTGGCCCGGCTGGGCCGTTCAGGGACTATCGAGGATGTGACGAAAGTCCTTCTAACGGGCGAGATCTATGTGCGGAAGGACAGCTTTTCCAGTTTTGAAATGGTCCGGCGTCTTGCCGAGGAAGGAATCCTTGTCAGGACCTCACCTTTCCTGGAATGGCTCGCCTATATTGACCACATCGTGATCAGCGGAATCCTTGGCCAGGCGACTCTGCGGGAGAGGATGGCCCTCTGGTTAAGAAGCCGCCTCGGACGCCGGATCGTGACCAGGGTACAAAAGATCCTCGTCGGTTCCGGGTTTTACTCCCCGCAGGATTGCGACATTCCCTTCCTTCTTTCCAGGGCGAGCAAGCTCATCAACCCGTCCTTGACGGGAGAGGCAATCCTGACGGTTGGTTCGACACTTTCGGAGATCGGAGACGACGTCCACGGGGTGATCAGCATCAGTCCCTTCGGATGCATGCCCGGCCGCCTTGCCGAAGCCATCATCACCCACCGCATGAAAGAGGAAAAACCCTTTTTTTCCAAAGAAAACTCCCGGTTCTGGGAAAACCGGAAAGACGTTCTTCCCCTGCCCTTCCTCGCACTGGAGACAGACGGAAGCTCCCTGTCCCAGATGGCGGAAGCCAAGCTCGAGAGCTTCATCCGGTCAGCCCACCGCCTGAAGGAAGAGTTGAGAAGAGAAAAGGGGGGGAGGCTTCCCGGCCACAGAGAGGAAAGGTCCACCGAGGATTCTACCGGGGAGGTTCCCAGGATTTATGCCTGTAAACGGGATTGAGGATTGAGAATTGAGTGCACCAGTGCACATGTGCACAAGTGCACTGAAGTCCTTCCCGTTGGACGTTGGACGTTAGACGTCAACTTTCCCTGTTAGACGTTTGACGGCCTTTCCCGCGGTAAGGCAAAAAAAGGCGCGAAAGACCGAAGCCTTCGCGCCGCAAGGGTTTTGAAAAAAGAACCTTACCAGATCTTGTAGGGCAGGTATTTGCCCGACATCGTCACCTTGACGCGGTCCCCTTTTGGGTCCTCTTCCTTCTCCACTTCCATTGAAAAATCAATGGCGCTCATGATCCCGTCGCCGAACTTCTCGTGCACGACAGCCTTGAAGGGATACCCGTAGACCTGCATGATCTCGTAAAGACGATAGATCAGGGGGTCGGTGGGAACGACGGGTCCCAGCCCCTTGTTGGGGAAGCCGGTCAGGAAATACTTGAAAGCCTCCTTGTCTTCCTCCAGCTCCAGGGCCTCGATAAGCTTGTCGGCTTCCTGCGCGGTCGCCTGAGCCTGCCCGAACAAAAGGGCCGCCGTCCACATTTCGCTGCGTCCAAGGAGGTCTCCGAGCTCCTTGAAGGTCAGCTTTTTCTCATCTTTTGCCTCCATCAGGACTTCACTGAATTCCGAAATCTCCATTTTTTCTCCTTTCAGTGGATCTTATTTGGTTACCGTTTTCCCTCAGGAACTCCCCAGGAATCACTGGCCTGTGTCCGGAAAATGCTGAAAGCCTCGGTGCAGGTACGGAATATATCGGACTTTCCGGGACAAGGAAACAGAATATGGCCAGGGTGTCAGGAAAAGTCTGAAGGGGAAAGACCTTATCCATGATCTTTCCCTTGCGATATAAAGTCCGCCCGGGTAATATGCCTTTTTTGAAAAACAATACCACCGGTTTTACCCGGAATCAAAAAAAGAACAGGAGAAAATCGAATGAGCATGGATGAGGAATTTCTGGACTATGTGGCCGTCGAATGCTGTCCTCTTTGCGGTGAATTTCACGAATATTACCTCAAGGTAACGAGGAAACCGGTTCCGGGGATTACCCTTCCCCCAGAATATGACGACGAGTGCATGCGCTTCTCATGGGAAACGACTTTCCACTGCCCCGTAAAGGGCGAGGATTATAAGCTTTACGTGGATGTCGAACACCGCATCTACGAACGTGTCGATGACGTTCAGACCAAACTTAGGGTAGACTGAGCTTTTGAGGGTACCGGCACCCCCGGCAGTCGTTTAACCTTCGTTGTCGAAAGTATCACCCAAAAGCGAAATATTAGACCGGAATCCCCCTCGAAATCCCCCTCAGGAATCTAGGAAGGTGGAATGGGTAATGACCCCGTTCCACCTTTTTTGTCCTTTAATAGAGGATCCAGGCACTGACCTTAAACAGCGAGCGGTCCCCCTCCCTGAAGCGGACTAAAATTTCCACGACTTCCCTTCTCCCTTCACCCTGCCATTTTCAGGCCCCAAGGCTGGACATTGGACGCTGGACGGAGCCATGAACCCAGCCGCACGCAAAGCCCGTAAAGAGAAAACAGAACCGGAGGGATAAACTTCAATCTTTGCCTTTCTTGGCGTTCTTTGCGTCTTGAGCGAGTGAAACGAGCGGGCTTGAGGCATCCGGGCTCGCGCGCGAAAGTGCAGAAGGGCAGTCTCACGCATAGCCGCAACCTGTCACGGGGAAGTCCAGAGGACAAAGACGGAAGCCCGCCAAGGGGAAAGAATTGAGGATTGAGTAATTCAGTGCACAAGTGCACATGTGCACCAGTGCACTAGAGATCTTTCCCGTTGGACCTTGGACGTTAGACGTTAGACGTATCACGTTATCTTCTGTGCCATCCTTGACACAAAATTTCCCGTCATGTTATGAAATTCCTGAAAGACCGGATGATTCGTGCCAGATTTGACACACAGTAGAAATCTGAACCCGTCGGGCAAGGAGGTCCACCATGGGAAAAGTGCTTGAAGGGCACACCATGCAGCTGATGACAAAATGGGGCATTACAACCCCACGGTTCGTGGTCGCGGACTCTATGGAGCAGTTCGATGCCCTTGTCCGGGAGATCCCCTGGCTTGAGACCACCCGCCTTGTTGTCAAGGCTCACGAGGCCATTGGCGGAAGGGGTCTTCTGGGCCTCGTCAAGATGTGCACGGACCTGGGAAGGACCAGGAAGGCCGTACAGGAGATCCTCTCCTTTTCGGAGGAGAAGATTGCCATCAACCAGGTCATCATCCAGGAAAACATCATCCACAGCAACCAGAGGGAGTTCTACGCATCCATCGTCACGCGCAGGGACGGGGTTGACCTCATGCTGAGCCGTTGGGGCGGCGTCAACATCGAATCCAGGTGGGACAGCGTTCAGAAACTGTTCATTCCCATCGACAGCGTGCCCAACAAGGAGATCCTGGAAGGCTTTGCGGTCAGCGCGGGCTTCGATCTCGACTATCTCCAGCCCATCTCGGAATTTTTGGCCAAACTTCTGACCATGTTTGACGAGGAAGACGCCACCTTTCTGGAGGTCAACCCCTTTACCGTCACAAAGGAATGGGGGGATGCCGTGGCCCTGGATGCGGTCCTTGAACTGGACGAGGCTGCCCGTTTCCGCCACCCCGACTGGGATTTCCAGTTTGTCTCCAACCTTGGCCGTCCCATGAGCCATGCGGAGAAGAATATCCAGGAAATTGACGAACAGGTCAAAGGTTCCGTCAAATTCGTGGAACTCGACGGCGACACCGCCCTGCTTCCCGCCGGAGGGGGAGCCAGTGTTTTCCTTGCCGACGCGGTTGTCCGGGCAGGGGGGACCCTGGCCAACTACGCGGAATATTCCGGAGATCCGCCGGACTGGGCCGTAGAGGCCCTGACGGAGCGCGTCTGTTCCCTC
>Ga0272443_10006870_pt1 | contig 11073 bp, 8 predicted proteins | sample SSMAcet12_FD_193581 | JGI IMG/M metagenome (GOLD analysis project Ga0272443, IMG submission 193581) | Marine sediment archaeal communities from Little Sippewissett salt marsh, Falmouth, MA, United States - SSM-Acet-12 | ecosystem: Environmental > Aquatic > Marine > Wetlands > Sediment ... | reverse complement strand
CTTCATGGAGGCCAACGACGCCAGCACGCAGGAGGCCGCGCTCGCCTTCATGCGCGAGAGCCCCGAGGTGTGGGGCGCCTGGCTGGCGGACGTCGACCCGTCCGTGACGGAACGGGTCCTCGGCGCACTCGAGTAGAGCCCGGCGCACTCGAGTAGAGCCCGGCGCGCTCGAATCGAGCCCGGCGCGCTCGAATCGAGCCCGGCGCGCTCGAATAGGGCGCCGGAGAAAGCATCCGACGCGTCCCCGGCGGGCCCGTCACCCAACGACGAAGGGTGCCGGGTCCGCCGGTCTTGTGACCGGGTGGTACAATCGGCGTGTCGAGCATCGCACCCCCGCGCGTCCCGCCGCGACCCACGTCGCCAAGGGACCCGTCGCCCGCACCTCGTCGCGCGGGCCCCTGCGGGGTCGGATGCACAGGCGCCGGCGATCCGCGTCCGCGCCCGCTCCGTTCGCTCGAAAGGACGTTGCCATGCATGCCAAGATCACGCGCAGCCGCGTCATCGCGGCCCTCCTACTCCTGGCACTGCTCGTGGGCGGCACGGCCCACGCCCAGGCCGCCGACTGCGGCGGCGTGAGCCGCCCGATCGTCTTCGCCGAGGTCGACTGGGACAGCGTGCAGGTCAACAACGCGATCGCACGCACGATCCTCGAGCTGGGGTTCGGCTGCGCCACCGAGGCCATCCCCGGCGCCACGACCCCGCTGCTGCAGGGCGCGATCCGTGGCGACGTGGACGTCACCATGGAGGTCTGGCTCGACAACAGCGGCGACATCTGGGACCCGGCGGTCGCCGCCGGCACCGTGGAACAGCTGGACGTCATCTTCGACGACGCCGTCCAGGCCTGGTACGTGCCCCGCTACGTGGTCGAGGGCGATCCCGAGCGCGGCATCGAGCCGATGGCGCCCGACCTGCGCAGCGTCTCCGACCTACCGCGCTACGCCGAGCTCTTCCGCGACCCCGAACAGCCCGAACTCGGGCGCTTCCACAACTGCCCCATCGGCTGGCAGTGCGAGCTCATCAACACGGGCAAGCTGCACGCCTACGGCCTGACCGACGACTTCACCGACTTCCGGCCCGGCACCGGCGTGGCGCTGGCGTCCTCGATGGAGGGCGCGTACCTGCGCGGCGACCCCTGGCTCGGGTATTACTGGGCCCCCACGTGGCCCCTGGGCAAGTTCGACATGCTGCGCCTGGAGGAGCCGCCCTACGACGAAGCGCGCTGGGACCAGATGGTGGCCGCGATGGAGGCTGGGGAGCCGGCATCGGTCGAGGAAGCCTGCGCCTACCCCACGTCGACCGTGGTGGTGGGGCTGGGTTCGCGCTTCAAGGACGAGGTCAGCCCGGAGATCAAGGCCTTCCTGAACGCCATGGAGATGCCGTCGGACCGGATGAGCGAACTGCTGGCGTTCATGCAGAACACCGATTCGGGCCCGATGGAGGCGGCGCAGACGTTCCTGAGTGAGCAGCCCGAGGTCTGGTCCGCCTGGGTCGACGACGAGACCGCGGCGCGCGTGCGGGCCGGGCTGGAATAGGCCCAACCCGTGCCCCCCTTCCTGACGCAGCCGTTCCCAGAGGCCTGGCGCATCCCGCTGCGCGGCTGGACGAACGACGGTGTGAGCTGGCTGGTCGCCACCTACGTCGACGTGTTCCGCGGCATCACCGACACGGTGCTGCTGCTGCTGGTGCGCGTCGAGCGCGGGCTCGCGGCCATGCCCTGGTGGCTGGTCGTGCTGCTGGTCGCGGCGCTCGTGTGGCACGCGAGCGGGCGGCGCATCTGGCCGGCCGTCACGCTATCGGGCCTGCTCGTGCTGGTCGGCACCTTCGGCCTCTGGTCGGAGATGATGACCACGCTGGCGATCATGCTCATCGCGACGCTGTTCACCATCGTCCTCGGGATCCCGATCGGCATCGCGATGGCCCGCAGCGACCGCCTCAAGACGGTGCTGCGGCCCCTGCTCGACGGGATGCAGACGATGCCGAGCTTCGTCTACCTGGTGCCCGTGGTCATGTTCTTCGGCCTGGGGAACGTGGCGGCGATCATCGCCACCTTCGTCTACGCCGTGCCACCCATCATCCGCCTCACCGACCTCGGCCTGCGGCTGGTGGACGCCGAGGTGCTGGAGGCCGCCCAGGCCTTCGGCGCCTCGGAGCGCCAGACGCTGGCCTGGGTGCGGCTGCCGCTCGCCCTGCCCACGATCATGGCCGGCGTCAACCAGACGATCATGATGGCGCTCGCGATGGTGGTGCTGGCATCCATGATCGGCGCCCGCGGACTGGGCCAGGAGGTGCTGCGCGGCCTGCAGCGGGGCAACGTCGGCCTGGGCCTGGAGGCGGGTCTCGCCATCGTCTTCGTGGCGATCGTCATGGACCGCATCACCGCCGGCTACAGCCGCCGCTGGGACCCGACCGTGAAGGGGCGCTGACCGATGACGATCCCCGCCCAGGAGGCGGCACCCAACGGCGCGGAGATCCACATCGAGGTCGAAGACCTGTCGAAGGTGTTCGGCCACGATCCGCAGTCGATCGTCCCCCTGCTGCGTGAGGGCGTCTCCAAGGACGACATCCTCGCCCGCACCGGGCACACCGTCGGGCTGCGGGACATCAGCCTGCGGATCGAGCGCGGCGAGACCTTCGTCGTCATGGGGCTCTCCGGCAGCGGCAAGTCGACGCTCGTGCGCTGCCTCAACCGCCTGATCGAGCCCACCACGGGACAGGTCCGCCTCGACGGCGAGGACGTCCTGGCGCTCGGCCCCCGCGCGCTGCGCGACATGCGGCGCCACAAGATGGGCATGGTCTTCCAGCGCTTCGGCCTGCTCCCCCACCGCACGGTCCTCGCCAACGTCACCTTCGGCCTGCGCGTGCAGGGCGTGGGCCGCGCGGAGCGGCGGGAGCGCGCCAGCGCCTGGATCGAGCGCGTGGGCCTCGCCGGCTACGAACAGGCCCTGCCGCGCGAGCTCTCGGGGGGCATGCAGCAGCGCGTCGGCCTCGCGCGGGCGCTGTGCACCAACCCCGAGGTGCTGCTGATGGACGAGGCGTTCAGCGCGCTGGATCCGTTGATCCGCCGGGAGATGCAGGGCGAGCTCGTCCGGCTGCAGCAGGAACTGAGCAAGACGATCGTGTTCATCACGCACGACCTCGACGAGGCCCTGCGGCTCGGCGACCGCGTGGCCGTGCTCAAGGACGGCTTCGTGGTGCAGGTCGGGACGCCGGTGGAGATCGTCACCCGCCCCGCCGACGACTACGTGCGGGCGTTCGTGGAGAACGTGGACCGCACCCGGGTGCTGCGGGCCCGCGACGCGCTGAAGTTCGCGGCGCCCGGCGCGGCCGCCGCGACGACCGATGCGGCCCGCGGGGCGATCGACGCGAACGTCACGCTCGGCGAGGCGCTGGCGATGATCGCCGACCTGGGCGGGCCGGTGTCGGTGGTGGGCCGGAACGACCGGCTGCTGGGCGTGCTCGATGAGACGACGGCCCTGAAGGCGGTCACCGAACGCCCCGAGGTGGCGAAGGGCTGACGGGCCTCAGGCGACCTGCGGCTCGTTGACCTCGATGATCGTGTAGCGCTTGGCGTTGGCGCCGATGGCGACCTCCGCCGTCTCGCCGACGTTCCGCCCGATGATCGCGCGCCCCAGCGGCGACTCGTCCGAGACCTTGGGCACGTCGCCCTCGAGCACGCCCGCCTCGATCGGCGACACCACCTGCACCCGCATCTCGGCCGAGGTGGCCTCGTCGCGCAGCAGGACGCGGTCGCCGAGCTCGACGCGCCCGTGGTCGGTGTTGTGGATGATCTCAGCGCGGGCGAGCTGGTCCTCGAGGTCGTCGATGCGGTTCTCGATGCGGCCCTTCTCCTGCTTCGCCTCCTCGAGTCCGGAGTCGTCGTAGTCGTCGCTGGAGCCGGTCAGCTCGCGCAGGATGCGGGTCGCTTCCTCGAGGCGGACGTACTCCTGCGCGAGGGTCGCCTTGAGGCGCTCGAAACCCTCTTGGGTGAGGCGAACGGTGCGGGTGGCCATGGCATGCCTCCAGGGGGCCCCGATGGGGGCCGGGAACGTCGGGCTAGGAAGCGGCTTGCCTCACCTGGAAGCAAGCCGCACGGTCAAGCCGTTTGTGGAGCGATTCTAGCGTGTTCCGATGAGAAGCGTCTCGGGGCGCGGGTCCCGTGGGCGCGGCGGCCGCGGCTGCGCACGGTCGGGGCCGCCGATCGGCCCCGGCAACCGCCGGCCCCGAGGCCCGAGCCCCCGCCGTGCCGGCGCCAACCCGGCTGCCCACGCGACGCGGCCCGCCATCGCTGGCGGGCCGCGCGCGGGTCCTTGGCGATCGCTCGCTCAGTTGGCGGCGGCGCGGGCCTCCGCGAGCCAGGCGTCGACCTGCGCCCGGTTGGCCTCGATCCACTCGGCGGCCATCGCGTCGACGTCCTCGTCGCTGTCTTCACCCTCGGAGATGCGCAGGGTCATCTGCGAGACGTCGCCCACCGGGATCTGCACGCTCGCCAGGATGCTGGCGGCGGCCGGGTTGGCCTCCAGGAAGTCGTTGTTGGCCACGGCCTGGATGTCGTCGGCCACGAAGCCCATGAGGACGGGATCGGTGACGCCGCCCTCGAGCCCGGAGATGACCATGAACTCCTCGAAGCCTTCCTGCGCCTCGTTGGGGACGATCTCCGGCACGTTGATCCACACCGAGTCGACGCCGGGCACCATCTGGAACACGGTGAAGTTCGGGGTCCAGGTGTAGTACAGCACCGGCTGGCCGTTGCGGTAGTCCGCCAGCGCGTCCGCGAAGGCCGGGTTGTAGGCGGCCTTGATGTCGTTGACGTGGTCGCGCAGGTCGTAGGCGTCGAGGTGGTGCTCGATGACGGTCTCGCAGCCCCAGCCTGGCGGGCAGGCGACCAGGTCGGCCTTGCCGTCGCCGTTGCGGTCGAACGCTTCCTTGACCTCGGGCCGCTTGAAGTCCTCGAGCGAGGTGATGCCGAACTCCTCGGCCGCCGACTTCGTCACCAGGTAGCCCTGCGAGCCGCCGGCGGGGATGATCGTGCCGGCGATGCTGGCGGTGTCGAAGAAGTTCGGGGGCAGCTGCGCGTTGTGCAGCGGGAACCAGCCGGAGGTCCAGAAGTCGACGTCGCCGAGGGCGACCGCCGTGTAGAAGAACGGGTTGTCCAGCATGATCGGGCGCTCGACGGTGTAACCCAGCTCCTCGAGGATCAGGTCGAAGATCGCCTGCACGGGGCGGGCATCGTCCCAGCCAGCGATCGCGGGTTCGAGCGTGACGCCCTCGCCGGGGCGCTCGACTTGGGCGCTGGCGAGGCCGGCGAAGCCCACCAACGCCGCGAGGGCGATGGAGATCAGACGTGTACGCATCTTGGTTCCTTTCGCGAGAACGGACGACTTCGTGTCGGTCGGCGCTGCCCCTACGGCAGCCTGATCAATCACCGCGCAGATTTCCTGCGCGCTGGACCACCATAACAGGCCCTCGTCACCGAACGGGGTCGTCCACGGACGGGCGTGCGCGTCGCCGCGTCAGCCACGCTTCGCGGCCCCGCCCTCGCCGAACGCCTGGGTCAACCGGTCGAGCACGATGGCGAGCAGCACGATGGCGAGGCCACCGATGCCGGCCTGCCCGATGCGCAGGGCGTTGAGGCCCTCGACGACGGGGCGGCCGAGGCCGCCCGCGCCGATGAGCGCGGCGATCACGACCATCGACAGGGCGAGCATGATCGTCTGGTTGACGCCGGCCATGATCGTCGGCAGCGCCAGCGGCAAGCGCACCTTGAACAGCACCTCGCGCTCGCTGGACCCGAAGGCCTCGGCGGCCTCGATCACGTCCTCCGGCACCTGCCGGATGCCGAGATCGGTCAGCCGGATGAGCGGCGGCAGCGCGAAGATGATCGTGGCGATCACCCCCGCCACCGTGCCGATCGAGAAGAGCATGACCACCGGCACCAGGTACACGAAGGCGGGCGTCGTCTGCATGACGTCGAGCACCGGCCGCAGCGCGCCCTGGAAGCGGTCGCTGCGGGCGGCGAGGATGCCGAACGGCAGCCCGATGATGAGGCACACCACCACCGACGCGGCGACCATCGACAGCGTCACCATCGTCAGGTCCCACAGCCCCACCATGCCGATCAGCGTGAACGACACGGCCGCCAGGGCGCCGATGCGCCAGCCCGCGACGCGCCACGCCATGAGGCCGACCACCACGATGAACACGACCGGCGGCAGCCACAGCAGCACGGCGCTGACGCCGTCGAGGAGCGCCTCCACGGGCAGCTTCATCGCCTGGAACGTCGGCCGGTAGTTGAACGTGAGCCAGTTGATGAAGTCGTTGAACCAGTCGTCGAGCGGGATGCGGATCGGGTCGAAGATGGCGTCGGTCAGCAGCGCGCTCACGCGGTCACCCCGTTCGCGTCACCGTCGTGACCCCGCTTCTCGATGATCGCGTGGATGATCTCGCGTTCCGTGACGAGACCGATCAGGCGCTCCTCGTCGTCGACCACCAGCACCGGCAGGTTGCACAGGTTGCGGGCCGCCAGCAGGGTGCGCAGCGTGCGGTCGGCGTGGACGACCGCGGCCCGGTCGCGGTAGCGGGACGTCGGGGCCTCCTCGCCCAGCAGCGTGTCGACCGGCACGAGCGCGGCGCCCGCGCCGTCGGCGCGCACGCCGAGCACGCGACCGTCGTCGCCGACCTCGATCTCGACGTCGGCCTGGGTGCGGTGCGAGAGCACGCGGGCCCCCGCCTCGCGCCGCAACTCGTCGACCCGCGGGTGCTCCGGGGGCACGGCGACCGTGCCGGCCGTGATGACGCCGGTCGGATCCGCGTGGGCGACGAAATCGGCGACGTAGGGCGTGCGCGGCTCCGTCACGATCTTCTCCGGCGCGCCGACCTGCACGAAGCGACCGTCGTCCATGATCGCGATGCGGTCGCCGAGGCGCAGCGCCTCGTCAAGGTCGTGGGTGATGAAGATGATCGTCCTGCCGAGCTGACGCTGCAGGCGGATCATCTCCTCTTGCATCTGCATCTTGATGAGCGGGTCGAGCGCGCTGAACGGCTCGTCCATGAGCAGCACCTTCGCGCCCGTCGCGAGCGCCCGCGCCAGTCCGACCCGCTGCTGCATGCCGCCCGACAGCGCCGACGGCAGCACGTCCCCCCAGCCGCCGAGGCCCACCATCTCGAGGGTCTCGTCGGCGCGGCGGACGCGCTCCGCATGGCCGACCCGCTGGATCTCGAGGCCGTAGGCGACGTTGTCGCGGACGGTCCGGTGCGGCAGGAGGCCGAAGCGCTGGAAGACCATCGCCAGGTGGTCCTGGCGCAGGCGCCGCAGCTCGCCCGGTCCCGCCTGGGCGACGTCGACCTCCCCGTCGTCGGTCTGCAGCCACACGCGCCCGGAGGTCGGCGCGATGAGGCGGTTGATGCACCGCAGCAGCGTCGACTTGCCGGAGCCGGAGAGCCCCATGATGACGAAGAACTCGCCCGGCTTCAGCTCGAACGAGACGTCCTGGACCCCAATGACGTCGCCGGTGGCCTCGCGGATCTCGTCCTTGCTGCGGCCCTCGGCCAGGAGCCGGAGCGCCTCGTCGGGCTGGGGTCCGAACACCTTGTGAAGTGACTCGACGCGGATCAACTGGGTACCTGTCTCTCTTCGGCGACATCGGCGTAGCGGGCGACGAACGCGCCGGGCGGCGAGGCCGCGGGGCGCATGGGCCGACGGGACGCGCGAGCATCACGGTCGGCGGACCCAAGCCGGTCTCCGAAGCCGTCGGCGCGCCACGCGCTGCACGGTGGCCTCGGAGGGCCGTGGGGGAATGTGAGGGCGTCCGCCCTTCTGCGCGACCCTAACACGAACCCCACGCGGTCGTGTGCCGTCCAGAACGCGATTCCCGGACTCGACGCGCGTCCTGGACGCACTATCCGCACGGCATGAGCGTCCACGACGCGCTTCCCGCAACGTCGATGCGTCCTGTACGGATGCCGCACGCCAAGCGCGCGCGCTGGACGCTCCTCTCGAGAACACCTCGCGTCCAGGACGGCTTGCGTGGCTCCCGGCCGGCCGCGGTCACGAGCCCCGCCAACGGCCCGGTGAACCACCTCTCAGCGGCCCTTCAGCCCCCCCGGGTAGCCTGGCGCCATGCGGTTCCTGCGCCGTCGCGGCCCCATCGCCCTCGCCACGCTCCTCGCGGCCACGGCGATCGCGCTGCTGGCCTGGCCGGCCGCGCCGCGCGTGCCCCTCCCCCCGATCCACGTCGCGCTGGTCGACCCGTACGGCCAGCCACCGCTCGAGGCCTACGGGCGGGTGCAGGCGCTGCGGCGGAGCGGCGATCTCGCGGGGTTGGCCGCCATCGCCGCCGAGCTCGACGGCTACCTCGCCTTCCGGGTGGCGTCGCTGCTGGCGCGCGACCCGGCGCTGCCCGCGGCCGAGCGCCTGGGCTGGTTCGAGCGCGTGCTCGAGCTGCGCATCGACGATCCGCTGGAGCGGGCGGCGCGCCGCGCGCTGCATGCCGAGATCGGCGCCGTCGCCGAGGCCGCGGCCGCGAACGGCGCGGCGGGCGCGGCCGAGCGCGCGCTGGCCGCGTACCGGCTGGCGCTGCCCGATCAGGCGGCGATCGACGGCATCGAACGGCTCGAGCCCGACCCCTACCGGCGCGCGAACGTCTACCTGCAGGCGAACATGGCCACGCGCGCGCTGGCGGCGCTCGACGGCCGCGTGGCCCCCTCGATCGAGGCGCCCGCGCTGCGCGCCCTCGGGCGCCACGAGGGGGCGCTCGACGCCTTCCGTCGCTGGCGCGCGGAGGCCCCCGGCGAGCGATCGGCGCTCGAGGGCGAGGCCTGGTCGCTGTTCTCGCTCGAGCGCTGGACCGAGGCGGACGCGGCCTTCGCGGCCGTCGGCGGCGCCACGGGCGCCTACGGCCGGGGCCTGATCGCCGCCCGCGAGGGCCGCATCGATGACGCCGTCGCGTACCTGCTGGCGACCGGCCAGGCCTCGCGCATGTGGATCGCCAGCGGCTGGCTCGAGGCCCGCGGCCGCTTCGCGGAGGCAGTCGCCATCTACCTGCGCATCGCCGAGACGGGCGACCGCGCGCTGGCCGACGACGCCGCGTACCGCGCGTGGGTCTTGGCGTCGCGGGCCGGCGACGCCAGCCGCGCCGCCCGGGCGCGCGCGCTGCTGCCTGCGGGCTCCTTCTTCGCCCTGCGACTCGGCGGCACGCTCGACGTGCCGCTCGAGGCGCCGGCCGCGGGCGACCCGCGCGAGGCCTCCGCGGCCGCGCGCGCGGCCCTGGAGCTCGCCCGCGCGCTCATGACCGTGCAGGACCACGACGCCGCCCGCGGCGAGTTGCTGTTCGCCCTGCGGGCGGCCTCCGGCCGCGCCGACGCGGAGGCGCGCGAGGACGTCATCGCGCTGGCCGCGGCGCTCCAGGGACAGTACGGCGAGTACCGTCAGAGCCAGCGCGCCGCCCAGGCGCTCCTGGGCGCCGGCGACCGCGATCCGCGGGTGTGGCGGCTGGCGTACCCGCGGGCCTACCCCGAGTCGGTCGAGGCCCACGCCGCTGCCTTCGGGGTGGAGCCCGAGCTCGTCTGGGCGGTGATGCGCCAGGAGTCGGCCTTCTCGCCGGTGGCCGTGTCGACCTCGAACGCCCAGGGCCTGATGCAGGTGATCCCGTCGACCTGGGCCTGGTTGGCCGAGCTGCAGCGGGAGCCCGCAGGCGATCCGTTCGATCCGGACGACAACGTGCGCTACGGGGCCTACTACCTCCGCTGGCTGATCGATCACTTCGACGGCGATCTCGAGCTGGCGATCGCGTCGTACAACCGCGGCCAGGGGTACATCGGGCGCCTGTTCGCCGGCGACGTCGTGGACGGCGACAAGGACGAGCTCTACCGGCACATCGACGCGCTCGAGACGCGTGAGTACCTGCAGCGCGTGACGCTCCACCTCGAAACCTACCGGGCGCTGTACGGGGGCGACGCGCCGCGGCTGGCGGACGCCGAGCGCTGAGCACGGGCACGGATGAGATTGTTCATCCCGCACGCTGCTTCGGCGTTCGACAGTAGGGGGACATGCGCGACACGTGGAGGCGACCGCCGTGAGTGGACGCAAGACCGTCCTGATCGTCGACGATGACCCCGGCATCCTGCGGGTGCTGAGCGACGGGCTTTCGAGCGTCCTCGACCTGTTCGACGTGGCAACCGCCAGCAACGGGCTCGAGGCCATCCAGGAGCTGGAGCGTCGATCGGTCGACGTGCTCGTGACCGACCTGGCGATGCCCGTCATGGACGGCTTCGCGTTGATCGCCTACGTGACCAACCAGCGCTCGGCGCTGCCGGTGGTGGTGCTGTCGGGAATGGTGGGGTCCATGCTCGACCAGCGCCTGGCCGGCTACGGCGGGTTGCGCGTGCTGCGCAAGCCGGCCAGCTACCAGGAGGTGGCCGCGTGCGTGCTCGAGGAGATCGAGCGCGTCGACCGCGGCCTCATCGAGGGCATCCCCCTGTCCGGCGTCCTCCAGCTCATCGAGGCCGAACGCCGATCCAGCAGGGTCGTCGTGACCTCCGGCCGACGCCGCGGCCAGCTCGACTTCGAGTCGGGACGGCTCGTCAACGCCTTCTCGGACGACTTCGGCGCCGAAGGCGAGGCCGCCGCCTACGACATCCTGGGCTGGTCCGACACCTCGATCGAGTTCGAGCCGCTGCCCGCCAACGTGCGACGGCTCATCCACACCCCCATGCAGCTCCTGCTGGTGGAGGTGGCCGCGGCCCAGGATCGGGGCCAAGAGGGCGACGCGGCCGGTCCGCCGACCGCCGTGGCGCCGACGATCGCCGAGCCGGATGCGCCGAACCCCGGCCCCTCCGAACCCGCGGGCGACGAGCGTGACGAGCGCGACGCGCTGAGCGAGGCCGTCGATCCCCCGGCGACCTCCGACGCCTTTGCCGACGGCGTGGACCCGGTGCCGGTCGCGGAAGACGCAGCGGCGTCGGCCGACGCGGCCTTCGATGCGGTTGCCGCGGTCGATCCGGACGGGCCGGTCCATGCCGAGGCGCCCGCCGACGCCGAGGCGCCCGCCCAGGCCGAGGCGCCCGCCGACGCCGAGG
>Ga0272443_10006869_pt1 | contig 11073 bp, 5 predicted proteins | sample SSMAcet12_FD_193581 | JGI IMG/M metagenome (GOLD analysis project Ga0272443, IMG submission 193581) | Marine sediment archaeal communities from Little Sippewissett salt marsh, Falmouth, MA, United States - SSM-Acet-12 | ecosystem: Environmental > Aquatic > Marine > Wetlands > Sediment ... | reverse complement strand
TGGGAAGAAAATAAACCGGCATTGGCTTTCTATAGGAAAATGGGTTTTGAATTTTATAAAAAACATACATTCCGTATGGGAGATGAATTACAAAACGATTTTATTCTTAGGAAAAACATCTAACTAACCCTTAGTAACGGGTTCTAAATGGTTTTGGATATAGGATGATCAGAATAAAATTCCGAATAAAAAAATTAATAACACTTTATTTCTAAACAGGTATAGACTGATAAGCAAAAGGTATTCATAATCATACTATGAAAGGCACTTATAGATTATGGGCAACAACGGACAAAGATACTTACCAGCGCTTACTGAGATATATAGTCGAGGTATTCGAGAGAAATGGGCAAAAAGTCAAAATAGGCAAATTCATAGAAGCTGCTGTTAAAGAAAAACTAGATAGAGAAGATATTTCAGCATTCTAATTTTTACCTAACAATTTCAAAAGGAATCAAATCGACAATAAAAAGAGTTATAATGCAAAGTTATTTGGTATTAGTAGAAAATGAAATTACAGAAGGCCACAAATATGATTTTTGGGATGATGTCACAGGCATTAGGTACCATTATCCGAATCAGTATAAAAACAAAATAAAACCTGGTGATAAATTTATCTATTATCGAGGAACCAGAAGAGCTGATGGGACAAGAGGTATTCCGGAATATTTTGGATGTGGAATAATTGGAGATGTATTTCTTGATTCATCAACAGAAAAAGACTCTTCGAAGGCAAAGTTTCGATGGTACTGTGATGTTATTGATTATTACTCATTCAGTGATCCTGTTGAGTTTAAAATTAATGGTCAATATATTGAAAAAATCCCGCAAAACCACTGGTCTATGGCAGTAAGAAACATCTCTAGGGCAACCTATGATTATATAATTGAGTTGGCAAACAGCTCACACTCTGAAACAAGAATAAAAACACAAACAATCTTATTAGTTGAAAAAAATTATCAAAAGAATTCTGCTAGAAATATAATTCACCCTCAAAAATCATATATTTACCAATCTGAAAGAGCCAAAGAGATCGGTGACAGAGGAGAAAAGATTGTATTCGACTACTTAGTTCGAGATTCAAAATATAAAAGGGTAAGATGGGTTGCACAAAATGGTGAAACTCCAGGATATGACATAGAAATAATTGGAGAAAATTCTCAAATCATTGGAGTTGAGGTTAAATCTACAAATCAAAAACATTTAAATAGCTTTCAACTTACAATCAATGAATACAATGCGATTAAAACGCTTAAAGAACGATATATTTTAGCGATTGTCACTGAAATAGATACAAATACTCCCAAATTATCTTTTCAAAGAAATATTTCTAGTAAAATTGAAATGGGTACCATCAACCTTTCCCCTCTCACTTTCAAGGCAGATTTTTATTAAAATTGAAAACCTTAATCTTAATACATTATTGACTGGCAATTAGAATGAGCTTATCAATTCAATTTCATTCTCGTTTATTTTAATCAAATTGTATCTCTCTAGACGTCCAAGCAAATACTTCATTGGAAGCTTGCTAAAATCTAATCCTTCAATATTATTCACTTCATCTAATGTCATTCTCTTCTTTGTTTTCAACTCATTATGTATTAATGATATGGGATAATTCATAGTACTAATATGAACATTATTGTGATGCCGATTCGATACTAATGCCTCAAATCTATCCAGAGCTCCAATTTCCTCATCACGATCATCGCAACCTAGAAGGTGGGTAATGGCCTTCACTCTGTCAGTATCTTTATCATTTCCGTGTATTATTTTTGTTGATAAAGAACTTGAGACTGCTCCCGAATAATCAGAGGGATACTGTGATGACAGGATTGCCCCTACTCCATAGGCCCGACACTCCCTGACTAATCTCACCATAAACTCAGAATCTAGCACTCTGCTGGCCTCATCTAAAACTATGAATTGCCTGATTTGGCCTGAATGGGGTTGTGCATTTAGATATGAGTGTGCTGATAATACAACTAATTCAGCTAAAGTATTACTTAGCTCCATACTGGGTATTTGACTAAAATCTAGTATGAGAGATTTGTTTACTAAATTGTGAAAAGACTCATTTTTATAATCAGCCCGAAACAATCCTAAAGTAAATAATGGATCAACTCTATTATACGCTTGGAGATTTGTATTTTGCAAAATTTCACCAATACTGTTAAAATCAGGATAAATTAGATTCTCGCTATATTTAGTGGTGCCCTCGCAACTTATTCCTTCTGCAATAAATGTTTCATTAATTGCCTTTTTTAAAGCAGCCTCCTGCTGAATACCAAGCTTATAGGTCCTTTTCAGTACAGATGCAATACCAGAAATATGTTGACCTGGGAGTATATATTTTTCACCAGTTCCAGGGTGTCTAATGGGATAAGGGATAAGAGGATTAAATGGTAACCCATCAAATGTTGCATAATACGTTTCCAGACCCGCAATTTTTACAAATTCCTTATCACTCGCAAAGTCATTTTTAAAGTCCAGAATCAAAACATTTTTATTCTGTTCTCGTATCTTATAAATCAGATACTTTAAAAATTGAGTTTTCCCTTTTCCTGAAGATCCCGTAATCATAATATTTAGATTATCTAACGGATCTTTTGATGATTGTGGGTCCAAATATATTGGAGATCTGGAAGAATCAACTCCAATGAATATTTTATCCAATGCAAATAGATCTCTGTCTTTCTTTTCGCCCTCTGCAGTCTCAGGCTTCATTACAGGCTCATTTTCAGTCGATCCTGTAGGGTGTATAGGTTGACTTCCAATAGGAGGTTTCTTTTCGTCCGGTCCTGTAGGGTGTATAGGTTGATTTCCAATAGGAGGTTCCGGAGTAACTATTTCATTAAGTGTTAATTTTACACACTCCTCTAATTCACTCCTAACCTTCAACAAAGAAGTTGTATTGTTTATTCCCGGCCAGTTTGAATTATTAATACGTATCCAGAGTCCAGAAGGAAGAAATTTATGTTCAGCAGGTCCCTTTAGACTTCTCTCTGTAGATATCACTACAGTAGAAGACTTAGAGCTTTTATATTTATAACTTCCTGCAAGTATCATTGATATAATTTTATTCTCTAAAGAAATATACTCTTGATTGCCTAACTTACTGGTAACAGAAGAAATTCGCAATCCATATTTTATTATTGAAAGCAAAGCAAGCCTTTCTGGAATGCCTCCAATATTTTTACTTTTTTCTATCAAAGCATATAATAGTTCACGAGTATTTTCGGCTTGTGATAGAGCATTAATAGCAGAGGCCTCGCTGAATGTATATGATACATATTTTGATTCAATAGCTATAAACTGAATTATTAATTTCTCATTGATTATGTCTAGTTGTATTGCGAGCAAATCAGCTCGTTTCCCTGTGTGTGTGCCCGATATGTTCAGTGTTTTATTATCCCCAAAAAAAGAAGTAAAAGAATCAATCGGTAGAATAAATCCAATAGAAGTTTTAGTATTTCGAAATATACTTTGATATCCCGATCCACTTCCCATAAATAAACGAATAGAACCAACAAATCCTATAATACTCAGAGTATGACGTCCGGATTTTAAGGCTTCACCCCCTATAGCAATTCCTATGGCTCCAATCTCTTTGATGAAATCATTTGCAACTTGCATGTCAAAAAATCCATCTACTGACTTTTTAAAACTTTGGGGAATGCTTGATAAAATAAAACAATCATTTTTTCGACCAGTGATATCTACAGTGTAATCCCATAAAGCACGATTTGGATCCTCAAAATCACTAGAATTAATTACATAGTTTACCAGTATGGAAGGATCGATCATCGTCCCAGACAAAACCGCCCAATAAGTATTCAATTTCTCCGGTATGCTAGTTTTATTAATTATGACATAATTTTTATTAATTATATTTGAAACCAATGATAAGCAAGACAAGAATGAAGATGAAATATCATCAAAACTGTTAATTTCATTCTCTCGATACTGTGTATTGCTTATAGGTATATGGGAGGCTCCTTGCGAGAGCCAAGTGGTAGGCTCACTTATTATGCATTCAGCTCCACTTCCTCTCGAAAGGCCTAAAAACATATTATCTTCATTGGACTCAAGAACAATATCAGCATTTTCTCCAATTAATGTAATATCAGGAATTAATTGATCTATAACAGCGCTACCACTTTTCTCTTTATATAGAAATAGTGGAGGGTTATAATCATTTATATTTTCTGAGGGTATATCCTCTTCATTATTTGCAATATGAATTCCACCAGGGAGCAATTGCTCAAGCTCAAATTCATCTTCCTCTTGATCTTGAAAGGTTTGCCGAACAGAGTCAAGAATATTTGTGATGCAATATTTGCCTACAACTTTTATTCCCAATGCTCTTCGCGAAGGGAAAGAACGAACAAAGTTTTTAATGCCAAAGGGGACAAGATCTTCTGTGCTTCCTTGAACTACTTTTACGAGTAGCCCTAACCGAACATTCAGTTGATTAAAAAGTTTATCTATTGATCCAAATTCTGTATTCGCGATATCTTTTGAGATATTCTTACTAATGGCTAAATGCCAACCAGGATCAGATGTAGGGATCACAAACATTGGATCAATTGTTGTATTAGTATGTCTTAGGCAAGGCAGCCAATGAAATCCAGAAATTTCTCGTAACAGAGCTGTAAGATTTGAAAAGGTAAATTTTCCCTTTAGCTCCCTCTCTGCCCGTTTATAAAGGATTTCTTCTACCATGAATCTTTTAGCAATAACTAGTGGATGCCAAGGACCAACTAGTGAAAAATTATATTTTAAAATACTACCATCATTTAAAACCACACAATCCAAATAAACCAATATAAAAATCTCTGCCCATGTTAGATTTGTTCTTTCGGAATGAATATGCTCTAAAATTGCATGATATGAAAATAAATAGTGAATAAGGTCCTGCTCTATTTCTTCTTGATTATTGGAGATAAATACTGGACATTGCGCATAGAGGGGGTGATCCTTATCATATTGAACTAGGTCACTTTCTCTTCGTGTTATTAAACTAATTATCTTACTTCTTGATTGTTGGTAGTCCTTGAGTAATGAAGATACTTTTTGTGAAACACTAAAACCTTTTAAACTTGAGCTAATGCTCCCAGATGCTCTCAGATAAGACGCTTCAGATGTAATCTTCTGGAAGTCTATTTCATCTAAAAAATTAAGTAAAATTGGATGCCATCCATCTTCTTCGTCCATGATTGACGCAAGTAAACTTCTTTTCCTAGAGGAATTGTTTACTTCTCCTAAGCGTGGATATATTTCTTGAAATTCACCTGTAAAGATTTTTATGAGTTCTTTTGTTTTTTCTCTATTACCTTTTGTTAGTTGGACTCTAAGCTCATCCTCTAAGGTGAATTGCCCTCTTTGAATATCTTTTGACACTAGACTAATCATTGACACGAGTTCACTGGAAAAGTAACAACTTAAGTCCAACCTATCTGATGAAGTAGTAGATGGGTCAAATTGATCTTTAGCTATATATATTCCCTCTTCCAGTCTATTAACTTTATATACTTTCTCATCCCCGATAAGTTGCACTATAGGTTCGTCATCGCTATGAGAGAACATTATTAATTTTTGAGATTGATCAGTTGTGAGACTTCCATCAGGTTCGAGATCAGGATTTACTTTAGCATTCACAAACATGAATGCGGGGATCATTACAGCAAATGCGGGTCTTTTTGATCCGCAAAGATGCAGTTTAATTTTTAATTCTGCTCTTTTTTCATTATCGGCCTGTACAAGAAAAGTCAGGGTTTTCATTGAGGCATGATTTTCCATACCCTTTATGCTACCAGTGTCAACATGAAACTGAAACAACCCTTTTCTCAGATTTAAAACTTGAGAATCAATATCCTTGCCTCTCAATTTAAGTAAAAGCATCCATTCGAAATTTTGATAATCAGGGGGAAGCGAATATTCACCAGTGATTTCTATTTGTTCACCCCAAAAGGTTATTATAATTCCTTTTTCTGTATCTGAATAAGACCTATTACATCGAATATTCTCAACTGTCAATTCTGCAGGTTTTTTCTCTTGAATATCAAATAGCTCTTCAAGGATAGGAACGGATAATAACATCCAATAATTAATATTATTCCCCCAAATCTGAGAAAAAGCCAAGGCTCCTAAATCTAATACCTCACTAGACCCCAAACCATCAAACAAGGCATCTAATGCTTTTTTATATAGACCTTTTTCCTGATCAGTATATTTATCATTCTCCAAAACCTGTTCATGAAGCGTATTTCTTATACCTTCTTCATTCCGATACCTGTATATGATTTTTGTATAAAGATTACGGACTCTTTTTTTTAATTTCTGAAGATCTTCAATGTCAGTTACTGTCTCAAATTTTGGGAATCCAAAATAAAATAGAATCTTTTCCCGCATGTCACTTATTTCAGGAGCATAATTTGCTGAAAATTCATTAAAAAATCTCGTAAATAGTAGATGCTTTCTTTCAGGGTAGCCCTTTGATTCTGGAATTAAAATAACATCACAGAACTCTATCAACCATTGTTGTATATTAGATTCATCTGTCCATAAGCCAACCAGGCTCATGTCTATATTACCTTTAAACCTAAAGTAGTTATCGCCATTATCAATCCACGGCCATTCCTCTGAATAAGCAGGAGATTTTATTGTACCCCCTGTCCCTCTTATTGAATCTTGTATTTTGCCCATCTGTCCAGGACATGCAATGGCCACGAAAGATCCAATTCTTACACTGGTAAGAGCTTCTGGTTTTATCCAACTCTTTTCTTCGTCGGGAATCATTCCGTCATCAATTACAAGGAAAGATTTAATCTCATTCCCTATAAGAAAGGCATGAATATCCTTTGCAATATCTAAAGTTAAACCGGGTGCTAATAATCTACTTTCACCTTTATTTTTAATCGCTCTCTTCTGATGATCTATAATACGCTGACCAATAATTTCTGCTAGAACCATTTCCTTCAATCCCCCTAATTAAAATGGACAAACTACTGCAGCACTACTACCTGCATCAGGACTTCCCTTTAATAATCCCAAAGCTGAAAGGTTATTTAATAGCTCTGGTCGGGCCTCAGTGGCATATCCGAAGTCAATTCCATATTTCTGAAAATGATTTTCAACATCTTCTAATACTAAAAGCCCGCCACCTTGAACAAGTCCATTTTCACGCTTTTCTCTTGAAGCTAAAAATACTATTGTTTTTAGCAACAATTGGCCAGGGAAAACTCTAAATCCTCTAGCACTGGCTCTCATATTATTAGGTTCTAGTAAAGAGCCTCCTTGCTCATCCCCTTCTAAATCCTGATATAAAACTCGAAAAAATTCATCGATATTCTTTCCTTGCCCCTTTTGTAATGGATTCACCCATCCAGAATGCGCTTCAGCTTTTCTTATAAGTTTTTTTTCAAAATCAAGTTCTGTATCAGATGAAAACCATTTAACCTCATCTATCCTGTTTACTGAATTTTGTGCTATGTCAAATAGCTTTGATAACGGTATACAACCTGAACCATTCTTATTATAAGTTAAACTCTTATCAGGTGATAATTCTTCAGGATTTAATGCGGTCAATAAATAAAGCATTATATTTAGTTCGATACGATTTTTCATGTACTGTTCAGTAATTTCAAAGATTTCTCTAGTTGGTGTGATAGAAGGATGTAAAAGATTTTCATTTCGTGCATGGAATTGTTTATCAATCTCCTCGAAATTATGTGATTTCTTCTCAGAAAAAATAGCAAAGAGCTCATGATGAATAATTTTTGTGATATTCATTTGTGACATCAACCATATTGGCAGTATAAATCTAAGAAAGGTCATGTAAACTTGTATCCACTGCATTCTTGGTAGATCTTTTTCTAATGCCATAAGTGCTAAAGTGTCATGGTATATCTGATTTGACAGAACATCATCACCAAAATTATCTATAGCCCTATTTTTCCCCTTTAACTTTTCGGCTAGGATTTGTTCTCCAGACTCCTGCAGCTCATCTTCTTTATCTTTATCCTGATTTAGTATTAATGAAAGCAACTCAGCAACTTCGCTATCACTATTCATAGAATTATTTCCTAGCAGAGCCCTAACATATTTTTTAACGAAATCATCTAAAACAGACACATCTCTATGATTTGAAAAATACTGTGCTAATGGACCACACAAATAAAAGCTATTAACCACTCTTTCACGTTTCTTTCCAAACCAAACATTCCGAGCCAACTCAGGATATGCCGGAGCATAAAAATTTGCTGTGTTTTTAGTATTATTTGTTTTTTTTCTACGCCCCATCAAAATTGATAAAACGATTATTTCGCGCTCATTATAAAGGGCACTGTCACTTTCATCGAGTTTGAACTCACTATTATAGGCACTACCATATCTTTCCTTATAAAAAACTTCTCGATACAACTCTATTAACAACAATTCAGGAGCAAGCCTCATACCAGCAGAAGGAATAAACACAAAACTGTCAACTATCAAAGGATTAAATATTGGCTCATTTACACTTGTATTATATGATTGGATCAATGAAGGCATCGCCGTCCTCCCTATGTACAATATAAGAACCACTTTTGGTTACTATTTCCAAATAGACTTCTGTATCTCCTGCATATGAGTTTTTAAACTTACCCCGGGTTTGTGATGCAGCTCTAATACGAGCATCAACTACACCAGTCAAAAGCTGTCGAGGAATACATTTTATATTCAGGTTCAACTTAGCATGACGAGAAAGCCAAACATATGCTCTTGAGCTTAATTCTGCAGATTCAGCCTGCTCATTGAATTTAAGATGCAAAGATAGATTAGAAGACGCTGCTTTGTTATTTATCTTTGGTTTCAAGTTTCTATGAACCCAAGGACCATAAAGAGTAACTCTATTACCAGCTAAAGGGATTCTATCAGCATCATCAGTCAGCAATAATTTTTCTAATTCTTCATTTGTCGAGTGAATTTTCTTCTTCTCATCATGAGACCTTTGAGAGTTTGGTTTTTGCACTATTTGAAGTATTTCAATATAGTTGTCTAATTCATCACTCCATGCAGAAAGACCCTCGAATAATATTCCAAAATGTATTAGAAAATTACTGCTCCACCGTTTTATTGATCTAAAGGCTTCAGCTACTTGATAGTCTGAAGAGTTTTCTATTATATCCTCTAAATCGAAAAAAAATCCTACCAACTCCTTTTCAATACCACTTACTAATTCACCACCTTGTTCTATAAAATCCTCATAGCTGCTATTCCAGTTTTCTATAAAGTCAGTAGTCATCGGAGTTTTTAAAAAATCAATTTCCTGCAAAATGCCATTAGGACCAAGTAGCCTAGTAACCCCAGCATCACTCGAAGGAGAGGGTGTATTTAATACATTATTAATCATATTTAAGGTACGTGTGCGAGGTGAATTGTGTCGAAGAACTTTTATTGAATCCCTTTGTTTTTGTTGAATTTTCTCAAAAGGCTCTAGCCCATACTTCGTATGCGAACAAAAGAGACTCATATATATTCTTCTCATAGCAAGTCCTATAAAATCATCGGTTTCAATTTTACTATGAACCCAACCACAAGGACTTTGATTATGATAGTCTCTTGGATTACCAGCTAGAATAAAAGATATCAGTGCAAGCGCTTCTCTAAAGACAATTGTTTGGCCTGATAAAGCTTCAGCACGCCGCATGATTTTCAGAAAATTATTTTTTGCCTGCACATTAACAAGCCAGCGCTTATTCGCATAAAAAGGGCAATTATCAATTGCGCTACAATCTTGGCAGATATCCCAATGTTGACTGTCTACTGCGGTATCAACGATCATACTAAAGGTCTCATTATTTTCCCCGGTTAGTAAACTTTCGTTGTCTAATTGTGATAGTGTTATTTGAACTTTCTCAAATACCCTTTTTTTTCCAGTAAATTCAAATTCTCCTAATTCACAATGATCTGGATCAGAGGTAGCAACACGATGTAAAATTTCAAACCATTTATCATTTTTAACATCATCATTAAGATAATTATCTCTATAAGCCTTTTCTACAATACCCCGATTTGAGCAAATTACTAGAGAAACACCTTTTAACCAAGCTGATTTTAATACTTCCAACAATTCTTGTGACGGATTGATCTCATTTGAAAAAGGATTTGAAACCACAGAAGCATCTTGCACAATTATTAAAGAAGAAAATTTGTTATCGGATTCAAATACATGCAATTTGTAGGGAAGAGTATCCGGTGATAACTGATCAACAGATCTATCCTCTTCATCTAAGATTATGCAATCAGTCTTCTTAATTATCTCCCTGTACAAACGCCCAATAGCAGCTGATTTGCCATTACCTGGTGACCCTATGAAAAAGTGCCATTTCGCTCTTCGATTATTATCAGGGCCAATCAATATCTCACTAGACAGCTTCTGTGCTAAAGAAGTAATTTTTGTTTCTACTTCAAGTAATGGGGGCGTTTTAGTCCAATTTGTTGGAGCACTTATAGCCTGATTTCCATCTTGCTGCAACCCTAACAAATTATTCAAAAAGGGATTCTCTTTGTGATTTTGCATCAAGTTATCCTTCTTTCTAGTGGTTTAGAGATATTGAAGCAGTCACCTTAATTTTAAAACCTTTTAAAACTCTATCACAGGTATTCAGGCTTAACAATGAAATATTTAAGAATTGAATCTAGGCGCGCGCGGTAAGATGAAATGCACGCCGAAAGGCGAAAAGAATATAGAAGTCCCACGGGACTCTGTTAAGATGAGGTTACCACACCAAAATCGTACAGAGGACACCATGGGACGAACCAAGCTTACCATAGAGGATCATGCACATCATAGTCATTTCACCTGGGATCAGAGAATAGAATTGCAAAGTTATCATGCTGGGACAAATGGATATGCCAAAATACGATCTCCCTTACTGCTGGGAAAAATCCTCGGCAAGCATGAGTCAACCATCCGCCGAGAACTGAAGAGAGGGATGGTGACCCACGTGCTTGAAGAGGAACCTTTCGAAAGAAGGGAATACAACGCAGAATACGCTCATATAGACGCCACGAGCAACTATTCGGCCA
>Ga0272443_10006868_pt1 | contig 11073 bp, 8 predicted proteins | sample SSMAcet12_FD_193581 | JGI IMG/M metagenome (GOLD analysis project Ga0272443, IMG submission 193581) | Marine sediment archaeal communities from Little Sippewissett salt marsh, Falmouth, MA, United States - SSM-Acet-12 | ecosystem: Environmental > Aquatic > Marine > Wetlands > Sediment ... | reverse complement strand
CCTCACGGCTCAGGCTCTCTTCATTCGAACCTTCATTTCAGTTCTCATGGCAAAAGAGGTTGTGATCATCGGCGGCGGCATCAGCGGACTCAGCATGGCGTTTTACTGCTCGCAGGCCGGTATGAAAACCACGTTGATCGAAAAGGATAACACGGTCGGCGGCTCGTTCGCCTCGCACCATTACGCAAGCGACAACGACCGCTTCTGGCTGGAAATGGGCGCGCACACCTGCTACAGCTCCTACCAGAACCTGCTCGGCATCGTCGAGGAGTGTGGTATCATGGATACCATCATTCCGCGCGAAAAAGTGCCGTTCACGCTGCTCAAAAACGGCAAGGTGTCGTCGATCATGTCCGGCCTCAACCTGTTCGAGCTGCTTACTCACGCGCCGAAGATTTTCAGCCTCAAGAAAGAGGGCAAGACGGTGCGCTCCTACTATTCGCAGATCGTGGGCGAGAACAACTACCGCAACACCATCAGCCACTTCTTCAATGCGGTGCCGTCGCAGCCGACCGACGATTTTCCCGCTGACATGATGTTCAAGAGCCGCGAGAAGCGCAAGGATGTGCTCAAGAACTACACGTTCAAGAACGGCTTGCAGAGTGTGGCGCTCACCATCGCCGAACGCAAGGGCATCGATGTGCGCACCGGCTCCGCGGCGCAAAGCCTCGCCAATTCCGACGGCAAGTACGTCGTCAAGACCGCCGATGGCCAGGAGGTTTCCGCCGACTCGCTCGTTATTGCAGTGCCTTCGGCTCCGGCAGCGCGGCTGCTGCAGGATATCAATCCGGCGATTGCCGACCACTTTACAAGGCTCAAGTTCGCCGATGTCGATTCAGTGGGCGTGGTGATCCGGAAGAACAACGTTTCGCTCAAGCCGGTGGCCGCGATCATTTCGCCGAACGACACCTTCTTTTCGATGGTTTCGCGTGACACCGTGCCTGACGACAACTTCCGCGGTTTCGCGTTCCACTTCCGCCCGGGGCTGAGCGAAAAGGACAAGTTCAAGCGCATTACCGAAGTGCTTGGTGTCGGCATGGAGAAGATCGAGCACACCACCACCCGCATGAACGTGGTGCCTTCGCTGCGCATCAACCACAAGGATTGGGCCGACAAAACCGACCAGATGCTCGCTGGCATGCGTGGCCTCTACATGACCGGCAACTACTACGGCGGCATGGCCATCGAGGACTGCGTGAGCCGTTCTCACGACGAGTTCAACCGCATGAACCGTTAACCCTGGCATGAACACGCTCGATTCGATCATCGGTCTGCTTCAGTCCCAGCTCGGGATATGGCTTGGCCCGATTTTGTTCGTTTTTCTTGCTGTGGTTTTGTATCTCGGGGCCAACAGCCTTTTCAAGAGAAGTGTCGCGTTTTTCCGCAAGCAGGGGCTTGTTGGTTCGCTGCCTTTCGAGCGGCTTGTCTGGCCGTTCCGGCTGATTGTCGTGCTTGCCGGTTCGGCTCTTTTTCTCGACTACGTTTCGTTGCCCGACGTTTCGCTTCGCTTGCTGAGGCATCTTTTCCTGATCCTGTCGATAGTTACGGCGGCCTGGTTCATCATGCGGATGCTCGCCGTGCTCGAACAGTTCATCCTGTCCCATTATCAGTCGCGGAGCGGGCAGAGCGAAATCGCGGCCAAAAAGGTTGCGACCAATGTGAGCCTGGCGCGCAAGATCCTCAATGCGCTCATTATCGTGCTTGCTGTTTCGGGCGTTTTGATGACCTTCGACACGGTGCGGCAGGTCGGCCTGAGCATTCTCGCCTCGGCGGGTATTGCGGGTGTCATCCTCGGTTTTGCCGCCCAGAAGAGCCTCGGCACCCTCATTGCCGGAATCCAGATTGCCATCTCCCAGCCCATCAGCATCGACGACGTCGTGATTGTCGAAGGGGAGTGGGGGCGCATCGAAGAGATTACGCTGACCTACGTCGTCGTGCTGATCTGGGATCAGCGCCGTATGATTGTGCCCATCACCTGGTTCCTCGACAAGCCCTTCCAGAACTGGACCCGAACCTCCGCCGAGCTGCTCGGTACGGTGTACGTCTATGTCGATTACGCCATTCCTGTGGAGTCGATCCGCCAGGAGCTTGAGAGCATCGTTGCTTCCACGCCGCTCTGGGACAAGCGGGTTGTCCGGCTGCATGTTACCAAAGCCACCGACAAAACCGTCGAGCTTCGTGCCCTTATGAGCGCGGCCAACTCCTCCGACCTTTGGGAGCTTCGCTGCCTGGTGCGCGAGCGCCTCATCGATTTCATCCGCATCAACTATCCCGCCGGCCTGCCCAAGGTGCGCATGGAGGTCGAAGGCGGAGCGCCAGTCGCCGTCGCCGTGCAGGAGTAGTTCTCCCATTTCCCTCATCCCCTTCATCGTTTCAGGAGCCTCCGGTAAAAAGTGTTATCTTGCGACGTAAAATTTTTTTACGTGGGCAGTCGTGGGCTTTCGGGTCTTATCGAGTTGATGGTCTTTGTGCGGATGTCCCGATTTTAAATGATTCAAGGAGAACAAGTTATGGCACAGGTAAAACAGGGTGACAAGGTAAGGGTTCACTATACCGGAACCTACGATGATGGCACGGTGTTCGACAGCTCGGTGGAGCGCGATCCGCTGGAGGTCACGGTCGGCACCGGCATGGTGATTCAGGGCTTCGACCGCGCACTGGTCGATATGGAGCCGGGCCAGAAGAAAAATGTGAATATTCCGGCTGCTGAAGCCTATGGCCCGAGAGCCGAAGAGCTTGTGGCTGAAATCCCCCGTGAGCGCATCCCCGAAAACATTCAGCTTGAAGTAGGCCAGCAGCTGCAGCTCAGCCTCGCCGATGGCGGTGAAGCGATCGTGATGATCGTCGATCTCAGCGAAAAGACCGTCACCCTTGATGCCAACCACCCGATGGCCGGCTTGGATCTGAATTTCGAACTGGAACTGGTCGAGATTCTCTGATAGCTTTCGTAAGCACCGTTCCGTCCGACAGCCGTTCGAGACGGAACGGGCTTTTTTCAGTTCTACTCTTTTTCGACAAAGCATGTTGAGTCCGGTAATCCGCTGCAATAAATGGTGAGGGGATTGGCTGCAATGCTGCATTGATTGTCACCCAGCCTCACTCCTTCCCGCGTCGCAGTCGAATTGCAGACTTGCTTTTTTCGGTATCCGTTCTTCTCTGAACAAATAGCATTTCATTCATCTATGAAAAGAAGTGAGTGGGGTTCCAGGGTGGGATTCATTCTCGCCGCCATCGGTTCCGCAATTGGTCTCGGCAACATCTGGCGCTTTCCCTATCTCTGTTATGAAAATGGAGGCGGCGCGTTTCTCATTCCCTACCTGGTCGCGCTGTTCACCGCCGGAATTCCGCTGCTGATCCTCGAATTCGGCGTCGGTCATGAGCGTATCGGCAGTGCTCCGCTGGCGTTCCGGAAGATTGGCAAGCAGTGGGAGTGGCTCGGCTGGTGGCCGCTCTTGTTTACCATGTTCGGCATCGTGCTCTACTACTCCGTGGTGATCGCCTGGTGCATCGACTTTCTCTTTTACTCGGTCAAGCTTGCCTGGGGAGCAGATTCCGAAGCCTTCTTTTTCAAGCAATTCCTGCAAGTCAGCAGCGGCCCGACCGAGATCAGCACAATACGAACCCCGATTCTTTTTGGCTTGTTGGCGGTCTGGGCATTGACCTGGGTCATTATCATGCGCGGCGTGAGCAAGGGGGTCGAGCTGGCGAACATGATTTTTATGCCGCTCTTGTTTGTTCTGACGCTGGTGCTGGTGTTCTGGTCGCTCAACCTCGAAGGCTCTATGACTGGCATCGTCGCCTATCTCAAGCCCGATTTCTCGAAGCTGATGGATCCCAAGGTGTGGGTGAGCGCCTACGGCCAGATCTTTTTCACGCTGAGCCTCGGCTTCGGCATTATGATCACCTACGCCAGTTACATGCCCGAAAAGTCCAACATGACCGGGAGCGCCCTGATTACCGCGTTGGTGAACAGCGGCTTTTCGCTTATCTCTGGCTTTGGTGTCTTCTCCATCCTCGGCTTTATGGCCACGACCCAGAACGTGCCGGTCGATGAGGTGGTCAAAGAGAGCATCGGTCTGGCTTTCATCGTCTATCCGAAAGCGATCTCGATGATCGGTGATTTCGGCCCGATGTTCGGCATGCTGTTCTTCCTGAGCCTCACGGTTGCCGGCGTCTCGTCGGCCATTTCGATTGTCGAGGCCTTCGCTTCCGGCCTCGAGGACAAGTTCTCCATCAACCGGAAGATGCTTGCGACGCTGCTCTGCTTTCTGGGCTTTACCGGCGGCGTGATCTTTACGACCAATGGCGGTCTTTTCTGGCTCGATATTGTCGATCACTTCATCAACAACTACGGTCTGGTGCTCGCCGGAATCCTCGAATGCATCGTCGTCGGCTGGTTCTTCAACCTCGACCAGATTCGCAAACATCTCAACAAGGTCTCCAAAATTCAGCTCGGCCCTTGGTGGAACTGGATCATCAAGCTCTTTCTGCCGCTGTCGCTTTCAGTCATTCTCCTGAACCAGCTCATCCGTGAACTCACCACGGCATACGGTGGCTACACCTGGGCCAGCCTCATCGGCATCGGCTGGAGCTGGATCGTCATCACCTTTCTGGTTGCCTTTATTCTTGCGGCCCAGCCTTGGCGAACGGAGAATCATCTGGAGAAAGGCCGGGGGGATGAGTTGTGATGCGGGGATGATTTTCAGAGGCCGCGGTTTTGCCTGAAAACAAGAAACTTGGCAGGTTGACGTCTCATTCATCAGTCTTTATGAATTTCTTGAAGCAATTGTAAACGGGAGAGATGCTATGGCGTTATGGAACTCAGTCACGGGGCAGCTCCGTTCGGTCATCGAGTGGAAAAACCCGGCTCCGGGTGTGCTTTTTGAGCGCTGGACGGATAATGGCGATGAGATAAAAAACGCATCGAAGCTGATCGTCGGCCCTGGCCAGGGCGTGATTTTCGTCTATGAGGGCAAGCCGCAGGCGGCCATCACCGAACCCGGCATGACCGACCTGAAAACGGCGAACATTCCTTTCTGGACGACCATCACCAAATTCATGCAGGCGCTCCAGAGTGAGCACAAGGTTGGCATCTATTTTTTCCGGACAGCCGAAATCCTGAACCAGGGGTGGGGAACGCCGGGGCCGATCAAGTACATCGATCCGCAGTACAAATTTCCCGTCGGGATGCGCGGGTATGGCAATTTCTCGTTCCGCATCACCGACGCCGGAAGTTTCTTCGTCAACATCATGGGCCAGCGCGATCAGCTGACCGTCGATGAACTCCGGACGGCGATCGTGGCGAGGCTGGTGCAGCCGCTGACCGATTTTCTCGCCGAGGCCAAATTTGGCTACAACGAAATCGACGCCAACCGGAACGAGATTGCCGATGGCGTCAGGGAGAAGGTCGCGCCGATCTTCGCTACGCTCGGTTTCGGACTGACCGATTTTCGCGTCGAGAACACCGACTTCGACGATGACACGAAGCGCCGCGTGGGGCGCGTCGCGGACATGCAGGCCGAAGCGCAGGCCGCGCAGGCGGTCGGTGTCGATTTCGCCAAACTTCAGCAGCTGGCCGCGCTCCGCGATGCCGCACAGAATGAGGGCGGCGCTGCCGGTGCGGGCGTCGGACTTGGTGCAGGCGTCGGACTGGGGCAGGCGATGGCAGGCATGATGAGCGGTATGAACGCACCGCAGCCGGGCACCCAGCAACCGGCTGCGGTGGATGATCCGGTGGCCAAGCTCTCCCAGCTGAAGCAGATGCTCGACGGCAACCTCATCACCCAGGCGGAATACGACACGAAAAAGCAGCAGATTCTCTCACAAATGTAAGCCCTAAGCCACCGCCATGCGATCAGGCTTCTACTCCCGACTTTTTGTCGGCGCCACCCTCGCTCTGTCTGGTATTTCGTTTTTCGCCGGGGAGCTTCTTGCCCGTGCTGGCGGTGGAGGCGGCGGGGGTGGAATCGGTGATGGAGGTGGGTTTTCCGGTGGCGGCGGAAACGGCATCGATTACGCTTTCAATGGTTCTCGCGGTTATGGGGCGCCCGGCCAGTTCGACTTTTCAGTGGTTTTCACCGTCTTTTTTATTCTCTTTATCCTCTTCGCCTTCTTCAGCGTCGTCGCGAAATTTCGCAAAAAATCGAACGAGAACGCATTCGGCGAGCCGGTGCCTGAAGCAACGCCCGACGCGCGGATCGACAACACGCCACTCTTTCCCGGAGCACCTCTTGGCTTCGATCAGGCCGCGTTCCTCGCCAAAGTCCGCAAAGCCTTTCTCGAAGTGCAGCGGGCCTGGTCGGCGCAGAGCACGGACATGATGCGCCGGTTCATCTCCGACGGCGTTTATCAGCGCTTCAACACCCAGTTCAAAATGATGCGCCTGCTTCAGCAGGGCAATCCGCTCAGCGACATCAACATCTCGATGGCTTGGGTTGATCGGATCGAGCAGGATGGCCGGTATGACATTGTCCATGCCGGCATCAAGGCGAGCATGACCGACCGGTTCATCTGCGCCCTGAACCATGACCTTGACGAAGAGGGGACGAACGAATTTGTCGAATACTGGTCGTTCATCCGCAAGCGAGGCGCGGCTGGCAAGGATATGTACGAGACCGAACAGTGCCCCAACTGCGGCGCGCCGCTGCCGAAGGATATGGGCGAAATCTGCAAGTGTAAGTATTGCAATGCAACGATCAACTCCGGTGAATTCGACTGGGTGCTCGCCGAAATCACCCAGCAGGACGATTACCGCAGAGATGGTGATCGTGCAGAAAAGATGCCCGGCCTCGACGCGAAAGTGGCTGAAATGGTGACGGTCTATGGCGATTTTTCCGTGCAGCTCGTCGAAGACAAGGCCTCGAATGCGTACATGCAGATGATGACCGCGAAGGCCATGCATAATCCCGCGATCATGCGGCGGTTCGTTGCAGACGAGCTGTTCCGGCAGCTTGCGCCGAAGTACGAACAGAACCGGGAGATTTTCAACCGCATTTTCCTGAATCGTGTGACGCTCATCAAGGCCGAACAGCGAGACGGGAAAAACATTCTTACCTTCGCGCTCACCGCGTCGATCCAGCGGGCGTCGCTCACCGGCAACAGCGTCCGCCTCGTCGATCCGGAGATCGTCGAGCGCGAAGAGATCATGACGCTCACGAGGGATGCTACCGTCGGAGCCGGAAAAGGCTCGATCTACCAGCACATCTGCCCAGCCTGCGGCGCGCCGGTCAAGGATACGCTTGATATCAAATGCGCCTTCTGCGGCAGCACGCTCAACAGCACGGCGAACGACTGGGTGGTGAGTGGGTTGACGGATAGGTGATAGGGCATATCTCGATTTTTTGTAATGTTTTATCAAAAAAGCATGAAAAAGCTGACCCTCTGCATAACCGGAAGCACTGACGGCATTGGTCTCGCGGCGGCGAAGCGGTTCGCTGCTGAGGGGCATCGGGTGATTGTGCATGGGCGGGATGAATCCCGAATCAGCGATGCTTGCGCGGCAATTGTCCAGTCCACGGGCGTGGAGCCGCTTGGGGCGGTTGAGGCGGACTTCACTGATCTCGATGCGGTGTATGCGATGGGGCGGGAGCTGGCGGAACGCTTTCCCGGTCTCGATTTGCTTATCAACAATGCTGCGGTGTATATGCCGACGCGGACGCTTGTACCGGAGGGGTACGAGACGACGTTTTGCGTCAACTACCTTGCGCCGGTTCTGCTGACGAGCGTCGTCAAGCCGCTGTTGATTGCCAATGGCGGGTCGGTGCTGAATGTGAGTTCAATGGATCATCACAGCGCTGTGTTCGATCCCGTCAACATGCAGGGCGAGCGGAGTTATTCTGGCTACGAGGCCTACGCGCGGAGCAAGCTCTTCAACATCATGTTCACCATCGACTCGTCGAGCGGCGACGGTGCCGTGCGCTCCAATTCGCTCGATCCCGGCGTGATTGCCACCAAGCTGCTGCACGCCGGATGGGCGATCGCCGGTGACGACGTTTCGGCCGGTGGCGACGATGTTTTCGAGACAGTCATGGAGATTGCAAAGCACGGCTATAATGGCGAGTATTTCGAGAATGCCCGTCCCGCAATTTGCTCTTCCGTTGCCCAAGATCCTGTCGCTCGGCAGGAGTTGCGCGAGCTGACCGGGGAGATGCTGAGCCGGTTCCGGTTGTGAACGGAAACACGTACCTTTACAAGGTATAATCGTTCAACTCCTTGTGTTTTTCGCGCCCCCTGTACTGGCAACCCCGGTATGCGAAAAAGAACGAGCCATCATCGAATACCATGAAGAAACTTCGACCGAGCGGTGGTTATCGCAACACCGCGAGCTTCCAGACGGCCACGCTGATCTACGATGCGACGTACCTGTTTTGCGAGAAGTTTGTCGATTCCCGATCGCGGACGCTCGACCAGATGGTTCAGGCCGCGCGGTCAGGTCGGCAGAACATCGCGGAGGGCAGTCGCGCGGCGGCGACATCCTCGCAGACGGAACTGCGGCTGGTGAACGTTGCCAGGTCGAGCCTCGAAGAGCTTTTGCTCGATTACGAGGATTACCTGCGGCATCGGCGTTTGGTACAGTGGTCGCTTTCGAGCGCGGAAGCGCGTGCAGTTCGCGAAGTGCCGAGGTGCTTCAAAAAAGATCGGGTGGATCAGTCTGATCTGACCGATCTGACTGATCGGCAACGCTGGGCGTTGTATGCTCACTGGCTGGAGCATGAGCGGGCGGAGGTTCGGGCCAATGCGGTTATTTGCCTGATTCACCAGGCGAACTATTTGCTCGACAGGCAGATCGCTGTGCTGGAGGCGGCGTTCGTTGAAGAGGGTGGGTATAGCGAGCAGCTTGCGACGGCCCGCCTTGCCGAGCGGGAGCGGCAGAAGAGCGAGCCTCGTCGAAAGCCGACGCCTGCCGGGGCGATTCCCTCATGCCCAAAGTGCGGCAGGCCGATGGCGTTGCGAACGGCTAAAACTGGCAAAAACGCTGGCAAACAGTTCTGGGGTTGCACCGGTTACCCTGAGTGCCGGGCGGTTGTGCGGGTTTGAGAGATCAGTCGGATCAGTCCGATCCGACTGATCTGGTGCCGTCCCGAAAGCATTCGGGACGGATGCCGAGCAGGCGCTCGGCGCTCCCAGGGTTCAGTGCACTGAGCACGAAATGCACGGGTCATACGACCTTACCAGCATTTCGCAGAGCTTTTCAACCTCTTTTTCGCCTTTGCCTTGCGCCAGCGCCTGTTCGGCGAGGGCGTGGAGGTCGTAGTGGATGTTGGCGTTGTTCTGCGTCGTGGGGATGATGCAGTCGCCTTTGACCACCTTGCCGTTCTCGTCGGTTTCCATGTAGTGGTAGAGCACGCCTCGCGGGGCTTCGACAGCTCCGGTGGCGGCTCCGGCGCGGGGCTTGTAGTCGGCCTTGATGTCGCGCAGATCGTCGTCGAGCAGGCGGTCGATAATCTCTTCGGCGTCGGCGACGAGGTGGTGGCATTCGACGAGCTGGGCAACGTTGTTCATGAAGGGGTTGTGGCAGACCGGCTTGAGGCCGAACGCTTCCGCCGCCGCCTTCGCTTGCGGATGGAGCAGGTCGTAGTTGTTGTTGAACCGCGCGAGCGCTCCGGCGGCGGATGATTCACGACTGACCTTCGTGAACTTGGAGGTCGAGAAATCGACCGTGTACTCGTTGGTCATCGCCAGGTAGTCGTTTTCGCTTCGCCTGACGCCGTCGGTTGAGACGAGATCGCCACCGATGTAGGGGTAGCTTTCGCCGTCGAAGAGCGAGATGAACTCGGTTTCGCGCACGAAGTCGGGGATCGTCAGCGTCATGAAAAATTCCGTCGCTTTATCGAGCATCGGCTTGCGGTCAGCGATCATCTGCTTGATTTCGGCGAGGCGCTGCTTCGACGGGGCTTTGCTGACGCCGCCGAGCACGAGGCTGACCGGGTGCGTGGCACGACCCGTGGTGGCGATGCTCAGTTCGTTGCCCAGCTCCTTGAGCATCAGCCCGGCCTCGACCACCTCCGGGTGCGACTGCAAGAGCGGCACAGCGCTCGGCGTGCCCGCGAAGTCCGGCGCGGCGAGGAAGAAGAGGTGCAGCGCGTGGCTTTGCAGCGTCTCGCCGTGCATCGCGAGCAGGCGGATGATCCTGGCGGTTTCGGGCGGCGTGATCTGCATGGCGCGTTCGAGCGAGCGGATGCTGGCCAGCGAGTGGCTGATCGAGCAGATGCCGCAGATGCGCGAGGTGAGGAACGGCACTCGCTCGGCGGAGAGTCCCTTCACCATCACCTCGAAAAAGCGCGGCGTTTCGACCACCGCCCATTTGGCGTCAACGAGCTTGCCGTCCCTGACTGAAATGCGAATATCGCCGTGGCCTTCGACCCTCGGCAGGTGGTGGATGTCGATGTTGAAGTCAACCTTCATGATTCAGATACTCCGCGAAACCGTTGTAAAATGCGAGCTTTTCCTTCATTTCGTCCTCGCTCAGTCCGTGCTCCCTGACGAGCTGCACGAACGCGCCGTAATTGATGCCGTCCGCCGGGCCGCGGCAGCCGAGGCACACCGTCTTGCCGGAGGGGCAGACCGCGTCGCACCCCGCGCGTGAGATCGGCCCGAGGCACACTTCACCCAAATCGAACAGGCAGGTGTTGAGCCGCTGCTTGCACTCGACGCATACCGGGTACTTCGGCAGCGAGATGGGCGAGCGGGTGGCAATGCTCACCACGATGCGTTCGACCTCCTCCTTGTTCACCGGGCAGCCGGGAATCGAGTAATCGACCTTGACGAAGTCGCTGATCTTGTGCGACTCCTGCATCGTGTCGATCTCTTTGTCGCCATAGACCGTGCGGATGCACTCCTCTTTCGGGAACTTGTTCTTCTGCGCGTTCATGCCGCCGAAGCAGGCGCAGGTCCCGTAAGCGACGAGCACCTTTGCCTGGGCGCGGATCGCCTTCAGCCGCTCGACTTCATCCTGGCGCGTGATGCTCCCTTCGACGAGAGCGATGTCGTAATCGTCGAGCCGCTCCGAGGAGATTTCGCGGAAGTTCCTGATGTCGAGCAGGGCGAGGAACTCCGGCAGGGTCGCTTCCATGT
>Ga0272443_10006867_pt1 | contig 11074 bp, 23 predicted proteins | sample SSMAcet12_FD_193581 | JGI IMG/M metagenome (GOLD analysis project Ga0272443, IMG submission 193581) | Marine sediment archaeal communities from Little Sippewissett salt marsh, Falmouth, MA, United States - SSM-Acet-12 | ecosystem: Environmental > Aquatic > Marine > Wetlands > Sediment ... | reverse complement strand
ATGGTGGAGATTATAAAATCGATGTGACAGGTGGGAATTGGACAATTAATGTTAGTGGAAATACTGATTTAACTTCTGGCGGCCCAGTCACAGTCAAAGCCCCTACAATTAATCTTAATTAAAAACATATTATATATTATATATTTTATCACAAAAAGGCTGGAATGAATCTCGTCATTCCAGCCTTTTGTTTGTATTACGTTGTAGGTTATTTAAAGAACAACAACCTCGATTGTTTTAACTGTTTCAGAATCAGATGCTTCCAACGCTTTAGCAAAGATTACACCCGGCTGATCAGTATTTTGTGCAAGAGGGTTATTGATACCAATTGCTGTACCATTTACGTGTGAAACAAGTGGTTCACCTTTAGCAACACGACCGTAAACTTTACATGGAACACGTCCTTTAAGAGCAACGTAATGACCATTTTCAAGTTCTTTATTCATCATGAACGCTGGGTCAGTTGAAATAACACCTAGAACAGCAAATGAAGCAGTCTCATTAGAAATAATACAATCATCAGTTTCACTTCCAATAAGAACAACATCGCCCGCACCAAATCCAGTACCAGCAATCGTATATTTCTCTGCTAAGTCAGCATAGTAAGCAGCAGTAGCAGTACCATCAAAAACACCAGAAGTCCAAACGTTTGTACCCCAACCAGCAGTAGCAGTACCATTAATTACACAGTATTGACCATGTGAACCAGCTGGGCCATTATAATCATAAGCAAGACCATAAAGATTACCGAAGGAAGAACCATCAGCAGCATTACGATAAGAAGTGCCCATTGACCAAATATGTTGTGTTTTTGTGGAATCGTAAGTACCATAAATACCATGATCACGATAAGCAGTTTCAACAACAATATCAGCTCTAACATTCATTTTACCAGTAAGATAATCTGTTGTATCAGAACGTAAAAATTGAGAACTATTAATTCCATCCAATAAATCAGAATCAGCAGCCTTAGCAGTAATACCTAAGAAACGGGCGTTAGATTCAGCTTCAGTATAATAACGACCATCGTGAGTGTGAGAATCATTAACAACTGCAGCAGTGATCGTAATATTAGCAGAACCGTCGAAAGAAGCAGAACCAGTACAATCTCCACCGAGTGAAATTGTGCGTGCAGTAGCAAGTTTTGTAGCAGTTGATGCGTTTCCACTTATTGAACCAACGAATGAACTAGCAGTAACAATTCCAGGGAAATAAGAATTGCTAGATGCATCAATCAATGTAGCAGCGATATCAGGAGTTCCACTATTTGCTATAGAAGCATAAACTTTAACACCACTTTCAGCACCCATGTGAATATATTCAGCAGTTGATTGAACTGATGAAAGATTCATTTCACCAGCAGAAATCAGAATATCTGTTCCACCGCCATCAATATCGTTACATACAATAGAGTTACCAGTTAATGAGGTAAAAGTACCAGCGGTATCTGAACGGAGATAAGTAGAAGCAGCAACTCCACCAAGTTTAAGAGAATCGGCAGCGGTACCAGCGATCGGAAGATAAACACCGTTGTGGGTGTGTGTAGATACAGCGTAATAAGAACCTTGTTGGCCATCTAAAAGATCAGCGTCAAGTCCAGAGCCAGTACCATCAACAGTGATAAGTTTTGCAAGTACGTCAGCAGCAGTATAAGCAGAAATATCAAGTTTAGTTGCGATAGAATTTGTTACTGTAGTAGCAAAATTAGGATCATCGCCAAGAGCAGCAGCTAATTCATTAAGTGTATCAAGTGCACCTGGTGCAGCATCGATAAGAGCATTAATCGCATTATCAACTTCTGTTTTTGAATAAGTTGTTGATTGTGGCGCGAAATAAGTTGCATCGTGACCATCGAGGAAATCAGCATCGAGTAATGAACCACTACCATCGACAGTTTGAATGATGTCCATTAAGTCTTGTGCAGGTGGATTTAAGAAAGCAGAAGGACCATAACCTTGAAGTGTATCAGCATCAAGACCAGAACCAGCACCATCCAAAGTAAGAACTTTTGCGAACACATCAGCAGCAGTATAAGCAGAAGCATCAAGTTTAAGAGCATCAGCAGCATCAACGTAAGCTTTTGAAACTACAATGTTTTGTACTCCACCGATTTCACCATATTGGAATTGATCAGTATTTTCATTAAAAACGAATTGCCAATTAGCATAAGAGCCGCGATCAATTTCAAATCCAGAATAGATAGCAGTAACACCACTACCTTGTTCACCACTGTTAAGAGTAATTCGATTATCTTCAGCAGTCCAGTTGGTGGTGTTCATTGAGATGTTTTCACCTTGGAAAACAACATCACCAGTAAACGTAGCAGTATCGAAAGTTGCATTACCAGTAACATCAACATTACCTGAGAAGTATGCATCAGGAGCAGTAAAGTTAATCGCAGAAACAGCACCAAAAGCGATTGAGCCACCTGCACCAGTAGATTGAATAGCAATTTGACCATTCATACCAGAACTTGAAATTTCAACACCATTTTCTGAAATGATTTTTGATGCACCAGTTCCAGTAGTTTTAATTGAGATACCTTGATCAGTATCAGCTTTAATTTCCACTACATCAGCTTCAGTACCAAGAACCGGTGTATCACCAAGATAAAGAGTACTTGTAGCTAAGTGAAGTTCGTCAATCCAAGCAGTGCCCCAGTGTTTGTCAGCAGCACCAAGATTTTGTGCACCAGAAGTATTCGGAACAATATTACCATAAACTGTGGCATTATTGAAAAGAATATTAGAAGTGCTAGTTAGTCCAGCCTGAGTAGCGTCAAGTTCGGCTCTCAGGTTTGTGACAGCGTCAATCGAATGACCATGCGTCCATGGGGCAAAGCGATCTTCGATAGTCACAGCATTTAAGTCATAATAATTTAAAGCCATTGAAGATTATCCTTTCCTTCGAAGAAGAGATTTTTTTATTATTACATCTATTAATTATTTATAAATAAAAATGAAAGGTTATTAAAATGAAAGTTATCAAAACACCAATTCCACAATATAGAATAATCTTTTACGAAAGAGGCGAAAAAGTCCTCGATTTTTATGAGGATGATAATAACGTCATACTTCGTAAAGTTATGCCCGCAAATATGAAACCGTCTGAAAAAGAACGATTTGAAATAGCGTGGGTTTATTCTAGATAATTCCTTTACTTTACTCTAGAAACCATTTATAGTGTATCTATGCTTACACTTAATCAAAAAATTCTAAATTCGCCACTCGCTGAGAAAACCTACGTAGTCGGGGGTGCTATACGAGATCTCAATCTCAAGCAACCGGTTAACGATATCGACTACGTTGTTACTGTTTCTCAAGAAGAGTTCCTCCAACACTTTCCGAACGTCGAAATGGTTGGACAAGACTTCCCGGTCTTTCTGATCGATGGTGACGAGGTTGCTTTATCCCGCACCGAACGTTCTACTGGCTCAGGCTACGGAACATTCGAACTCACTGGAGTTGGGGTCTCAATCGAAGAAGATCTTTCACGCCGTGACTTCACTATTAATGCTGTTGCGATGAACGTTGTTACAAAAGAAATCGTGGACCCATTCAATGGTCTTGCTGATCTCTCGAAAGGTCGAATCACAGTTACACATTCTGAGTCATTCAAAGATGATCCAGTCCGAATCCTGCGGGCTTTCCGCTTTGCTTCACGTTTCGGATTTCGAATCGAGGATGACACTTTAACCCAAGCTATGAAATTTGGAGAGGAGTTGAAATTTGTCACGAAAGAGCGAATTGTTTTGGAGCTCGAAAAGGTATGGAAACAATCAGAAAAACCGTCCAGCTTTTTCCGAGCAGCCTCAAAAACCGGATTATTGGATGAGCTTATCCCAAACTTTGGAAAGATGGAAGCAGTTCCCGCAGGACCAGTAGAATTTCACGGGAAAAATACTGCTTTCGATCACACGATGGAAACGATCGATCGCGCCAAAGCTGCTGGTGCTCCATTCCATGTTTTCGTTGCGATGATCTTCCACGACTTCGGTAAAGCATTCACCGACCCGGAAATCCTGCCGAAGCACTTTGGACACGAAGATCGATCTGCTGAACTCGCAGAAGAATTCCTGTTTAAGCACAGGTTCTCTAAACGTGTTAAGGAATTCGTTCCAAAAGCAGCTAAATTGCACATGAAAGCACACAGAGTTACTGAAATGAGTGCAAGAAAGTTGGCAAAGTTTGCGATAGCGATAGGACGTCGAGACTTTGAGGATTTCATAATTGTGGCAGAAGCCGACCACCCTTTCTCAGAAAAAGAGAGAAAAGTGGTTGACATCATGAGAGAAATAGTATTTAATACTGATATGTCAGAGGTGGCAACTGTACCACCAAATCAACGAGCACAGAAAGCTCACCAACTGAGAGTTTCAAGAATCAAACATCTTTTAAGGAGTATTTAATGACCCGTCAAGACAAGTTTGAAATGGTTCGGAAGCAGCTGGTTATGGACATGATCGAAGAAATGGGTGAGGAAAAAACTCGTCGATATTTACTCGATTATACTCATCGTGAAGCGATCAACGATATGGCTCGTCGCAAATCTCTTATCATTCCAGACCGCGATCTGAGTGTCGAGCGTTTCCGTAGAAAAAACAAAATAAAAGCTAAAGCATAGCTTTTTTCCTGTACTTCCCTTTCGGTTTTTGGTATATTAGCACTATAAACAAAAACCGAAAGGGAGATTTCATGTCTAAGACAACTTACGAAGAAGCAACTCACGCCAATAAACTTCTCTACACTGACGTCCAGCCCTACGAAATCATCGAAAAACGCACCGCCTGCAAAATTCTCATCCGGGAAATGGATGCTGAACTTGATCCAGAATGGAAAATGGATTTCATTCCTGGTGGTTTTGTTGGTCACGTTGCTAACAATCGCACTCAACAATACTCATATACTTCTAATGAATCATACCCAGTTAAAGCCATCCGTCTTGACAAGCGTGGAAACTGGAAAGATAAGCATGGTAACAAATATTCTCTGAGCATTAAACCTTACAAATTTTACGATTACAACTTTTAAGGAGAGAAATTAATGAAACTAGAAAATTCTGAGCGTGCAGTACGAGCTCTTAAAGAACTTGAAACTATTGACGATAATTTGATTGATCTTCAAAATCTATTGGAAAAAGTTAAAGACGGTCGAGCAGGTGTTAGAATTCATGAATACACTGATTCATCTGGATTAAATACTGAATATTTTTATCTGAATGGAAATTACGATATTGGGTTAAATACTGTTATTATGGAAGCAGTTATTGAAAAGGTTAAACAGCGAAAAGAAGCTCTTGTTGTTGAAATTGAATCTCTTTAAGCAAAAAGCCCCGCAAGGGGCTTTTTTTGATAATTATAAATAAATTATATGTTATATGCCTAAGGGATTGCTATGAAATCTGTAGAAAAAATGAGATCTCTACTTGAGTCAAACTCAGCTGAGATTAAATATACAAAGAATAAATCTTTACAAATTTTAACAGATATCGAAGATCATATCGGGTCAGCTCGTGCGATCATTTCAAGTCTCGAAGGTTATATTGAATCTCTTGAACTTTTTTATAACGAGAATGATGATAATCGCTCATCAGATGGAGCGAAAGCTATTCTCGGAAAAATTGAAAAGTTGCGCGGAAAGTTAGATGCTCTTCGCGCAAGTAGCGGTTTGGTGTTAGATATTAAGAAAGACGTCAGGAGATTAAAATGAAGTCGTTTAAAGAGTTAATTGAAGAATCTATTAAAGATAAAGTAGTTACTAAATTCAATAAAGCCTTTTGGTGGGATAAGTCGATTACTGACCCTAAGAAAGTTAGAGATCATGTTCGTGCGATGAGTGATAAAGATCTTCTTTCATTAGCCCAAAAAGATGACGAAAAGATGCCTCATAAAGCTACTCCAAGAGCACTCCAAATAAAACTAATTGCTCAAGAAATTAAACGAAGAGGCCTTAAATAATGTTCTTAAATACGAGAGAAATAGAAGCAATGCTTTCTGTACCACCATTTTCTTTAAATCAAGGTGGTCGCCCCACTGCTATTGCGATTGATGAAAATACAATTGAAATCACTGGGGCAGCAGAATATGTAACAGACGTTGCTAATATTCTCACAGATCGCAAATCAAAATGGTCTAAATACTTTACTAAACGCAAAGTTCACTTCGAAAAATTAGAAGAATCACAAGAAGGTCATATGTTTTCAATTCGATTAAAGGTTAAATAATGTTAAAATTCACTGAATATATTAAAGAATACAAATACGAAATTGGTAATATTGTTATACCGAAAACTGGTCCTCATAAAGGTGTGAAACATGAAGTTATTCATGTTTTTGATGATGGTAGTATGAATATTAAACCAAAATTGAATGCTGCTATAAAGAATCGATATCGTCATGGTGCTGCTAAAGCTAAACCTAACGAAGTTACAAAAGCGTGATTAGGTTATGAAGACATTTAATAATATTTTAGAAGAAGCGATTTTAAAAAATACTAATGACCGCGCTGCTCTTCAAACTTCGAGAAACGTTTTAAAACAATTAGATTCTGTTGTGAAAGATGTTGATCGTGGTGCAATGACTGAAGAACAAGCTGGTAAAATTTTAATGCAACTTAAAAAAGATATTGTTACGGCTCTTAAAGCTATAGCAAAGGTTAAGTGATGTTAAAATTTACTGAATTCTTATATGAGAAAATAACTCAAAAACAAATTAACGACTTAGAGAAATTTGCTGATCGTATTCTTGCTAAATTTGAGATCGATGTTGAATTCACACGGCACTTCGTTGACAGAGTAAATGATTCTCGTAATGATCCAGATATCACAATCGCTGAGCTTCAAAAACTTTTTAAGAAAATTGCTAAAGCTAAAGGTAAAAAAGTAAAAGAATTAATTGGTGACGAGGGTGTTCTCAAAGATCTTCAAACTGATTTAAACCTCCCAGTAGCTGTTAAACTTAAAAAAGATGGTGAAATAGAAGTAATAAATAAAACTATTATGAGGAAAAAAGATTTTAAAACCTCTAACAAGGTTATTAAATATTAAAAGGATAAATCATGTCTAATATTAATAAATTGAAAACTTTACTTTCTACAGAAGAAGCTCTTAATGAGAGTACTGATCTTGAGTCATTCAAATCTTCTGCTAAAAGCAACAAGGGTAGTAATGTTTTAGTTACTCAATATGGAAGTAAAGATGACGGATTAATGGTTCAGGTTGGTGTTGGAATGAAGTATATTCAACTTTCAAAAGCTGATGCTGCTAAAGTTGGTAAAGCACTCACTAAATGGTCTAAATCATAAAATAGGATTTATAATGAAAAATTTTAAAACTATTATCGAAGAAACTCTTAATGAAAAGAGAATGACACTTGATCAGCTTAAAAAAGAAAAAGAACTTAAGCATAAAGTTACATTATATCAAGCAGCTCAATACAGAAAAGGTAACAAAATTAGTTGGCAAGATGCTTATGATCATTTAGTTGGTGAAATTAAAGCTGCAGAAAAAGCTGTTAAGAAAGCTGAAGCTGCTGCTAAACGTGCTGCTAAACCAAAAGCAAAACGTAAAACTGGCGGTATGACAAAAGCTAAATTCGAAAAAATGTGTAAAGGGGCAGGTCAAGACTTCATGAACGATGCTAAATCTGATGGGCTTGATATTGATCTTGGTGATGTTGCTTGGGACTTGGCTCGTGGCTTAATGTATGATCCTGAAATACTAGAATATGTTAAGAAAACTATCGCTAAAAACAGCGGTCGCGCACCAGAAAAGGTTCGTGATGACGACATTATGCAATACATTGCTGACACGATTTACGGATAATCTTTATGAATAATTTTCTTAAAACAAAAGAAATTCTTGTTGAAGCTAAGCAATATATTATTGATAAAGAAGACTCGCAAAAATTCTTGGCTCCAGTTGCTTATGCGATGAGTGGTGTTTCTGGATATACCTCTAACACTCAACACTTTTCAAAATTATTTTTCAAATATAACAAATATTTGAATAATCCTACTGAGTTCACTATGTCCGAAAAAGATTTTGAACTTGCTTTTGGTGTATTAACTTATGTAGCTCATGTTGATACATCATGGGCTAAAGGTGCGAGTCGTAAAGAATGGAAAAATTTATTTACTAAATATCAAAAACGTTATTCTAGAGAAAAGAAGGCTTAATCATGAAATCTTTCACACAATTTTTGAATGAAGAACGTAAAGTTGGTGATAAAGTTTATTATACATCTATGCGTTCTGGTAAACGTAAACGTAGTGGTAAAATCGTTAGTGTGAAAGATAAAAACGGTAGAACTGTCTACGAATTAGACAATGGTGCTATCATTGATGATGGAGATATAGTATGAAAACTTTTAAAGATATTATCGAAGAATCAACAGAATTAAATGAAGGTAAAAAAATCGGGTATGATGAAGCTAATGTCGCTACTTTAGATGCTATGTTAAGTCTAAAACGTCGAGATTGGAAAGTGGTTAAAACATCAGAAAATAGTATTTCATTATATCACGATAATGGATGCATTGGACATTTAGTATTTGATCCTACCTTTAAAAAATAATATGGAGATATTGTATGAAAACTTTTAACGAAATGTATCCTTTACCAGCCGCAGAAACAAGTGCTCCTGCGATCAGTGTAAAAGAAGTTTTGAATATGTTTTCAAACAAGGAAAAATGCCCTTGTGAAAATGAGATCAAAGCTTTGGCTGCTGCTCATGAGATGGATTATGAGTTGATTGAAGAAATCGCGTTCCGTCTTCTTTACTCTATTATGTCATTTGGCGCTTCAAATGAAAATGGAAATACCTCTCGTGATATTGAAATGTCATGCGATAAAGAGCAACTTGATCACGGTATTGAAGTTGAATATGAGCACACAAACAATTATTATATAGCAAAGAAGATCGCACTTGATCATCTTGCTGAAATTCCAGATTATTACACACGCTTAGATCGTATGGAGCGTGCCGCTCGCATTGAACTTGGTCTTCCAGAAGAGGCAGAAGAATCTTATGAATAATTTTTCTAAAAATAAATTAATTCTTGAGGGTAAGATTGGTAAAGCTTTACCACTTTGGCTTAAAGCTACTTTAAAAGCATATCCAGAACTTAGCATGACAGAAGTGGATAAAGGAGCTGAATGGCTTATTCATCGTAATAATAAACTTTTTGCTGCTGCTTATACTGATGGAGATAATGTTACTCTTCAAGTAGTATCTGGTAAAAAATATCCAGAATTGATCAAAATGGTGAAAAAAGGAATCAAGCGCATGGATGATGTTCGCGATTGGTTTCTTAAAGCAATGGAATTAGTTAAAGACTAAATAATTGTTTACAAATATCCAATTTTAGTATAGAATGCTTATTAAATGAAATCTTTCATTCAATATATCTCTGAAAAACAATTCACTAATGATGAAATGCTGAAGATGTTTAATTATAAAACAGAACCAGCAAAATCAGCTCATGGTGATAGAATCATTGTGAGCGATGAAAAAAATAAAGTTGTTCATATCGCAAAAAATGAAAAAGATCTCAATAAATGGCTAAAGAAACTACTTTAACCAAAAAATAAATTAATGAGGAAACAATGAAAAAACTAATTTTAATGATCGGAATATTGCTATGTTTTTCGTCAGCACATGCTATTGAACTTTCTAATATTCAAGAGTATGTGCTAAAAACCGCTTATAAGTATGGTTCGCAAATCGAATGGCGCGGACAAACTTATGGTGAAACTCTCGCATCTATCGCCTTCCAAGAAACAAAAGCCGGCTCAGAAATCTATCAACGCAACGGAATTATCGTTGGTGATAGAAGTAAAACTGGCCATTATAAGTCTCTAGGTCCTATGCAAGTTCAATTGCCAGCCGCTCGTGATGTTGAATGCTGGAAACCAATAATTTTCAAAACATATTTTGGTAAATATTCTCCAACAGATGAAGAACTTATTGTTGCTCTTTTAACAGATATTGATTTTAATATTCGTGTTGGTGCGGCTTACTTCGAAAAAATGCTCGAAATAAAGGAAAGTTGGTCACAAGCTATTCTCGCTTATAATCGTGGTGCATATAATAATGGTTCTGACCCGAATGACTATGTTGCTAAAGTTAAAAATTGGCGACTCAAAATAATTCTTCCTTTTCTCAAAAATTCATAGTTTTTCCTGTACTTTTCCTTAGCATCTTGATATTATAGCACTATAAACAATGGAGAAAACAATGAAACAATCCGGTGGTTGGTGTATTAAATGTTTGGAACGAATGGCCGAACCTGGATCTGAAACTTGTTCTAAATGTAAGAAGAAAAAAGGAGAAACTAATGAAACCAGCAGTCAAATCAATTCAAGGTGATCGCTTTTCTTTCTACTCTAATTCTCGTAGCACTGTTCGTGCTGTTGGGGCTGGTCGTTATGCTCTCAACAATCCAATTAAACCGAATGGTGATTACACTAAATATTTCGAAATTGTTCAACTCATCGCCAACAATCCTGGTATCACCAAGAAGCAAATTTTGAAAGGCGTGAATCATCCTCAATCAGAGCGTCCTTCAGTTCTTTGCTCAACTTTCCAAGCACTTATGGCAGGTGGACTAATTCAACAGCCTACTCGCGGTCATTATACTGTTGGTCCGTTTTACGAGCAATATATTAAAGATTACTTTTTAACTTCTCCACATTATGATACTTTTCTAAAGGTATATTGTTAAGTCGCAGTATAAATATCCATAGGTAAAGAAAAGGCAGCTAAACGTAGGAGTATTCATGGCTGCTAAGACAACATTTGTTTTGGACACTAATGTCCTAATTTTTGATCCACAATCTATTTTTAAGTTCGAAGAACACGACGTTGTTCTTCCACTAAAAGTTTTGGAGGAACTTGATCAATTTAAGTCAGAAATGACTGAAAGAGGACGTGCTGCACGAACTGTTGCACGCACACTCGACGCTTTTCGATCACGCGGAAATCTCTTTGATGGGATTCAGATCGAACGACCAGATGGCTCCGAGGCGGGGGCGCTGTCAGTCGCAATAGCAAAGAAGGAAGATTTAAACCTTCTACCT
>Ga0272443_10006861_pt1 | contig 11078 bp, 9 predicted proteins | sample SSMAcet12_FD_193581 | JGI IMG/M metagenome (GOLD analysis project Ga0272443, IMG submission 193581) | Marine sediment archaeal communities from Little Sippewissett salt marsh, Falmouth, MA, United States - SSM-Acet-12 | ecosystem: Environmental > Aquatic > Marine > Wetlands > Sediment ... | reverse complement strand
GCTTATATTTATTTGGGAGATTTTTTGTAACTGCAATTAGTTTTTTTATAATCGTACGCCTTAGGAGTATTGGATATTCAACTCCTCCAATTCGGTGGTAGAAGGGTAGAAGATGCAAATCGGGTTCGCTTGGTTTAACTAAAACAGTGTTTTTCAATATTAATAATTATAATATACAAAAGTAGAAAGATTATATGATATTTACTATAATAAACAGAAGTAGTAAGTTATGCATTTTCCAAACATATTTCCACTAGCTTTGGGTCTGATTTTATTTTCATTTTTTTTAACCAGTGTTTTTATTGTGCCTTTCATAGATTTGCTTTATAAAATAAAGCTAACAAGAAGAGTCGAGGGTGGAAAAAAGAAAAAGGCTTTGTTTGATCAGCTCCACGACAAAAAAGCAGGGACTCCTATAGGTGGTGGTATTCTTCTCATTTTTATGGTTGTTGCCCTTTTTGCTTTTGTTTTTCCGCTTGTGCGCTTTATGGGGATTTTTATAGAATCTTCATATCAACTTCGTGGTGAGCTTACAGTAATATTCTTTACTTTTATTTCCTTTGGTTTTTTGGGTCTTTTGGATGATTATGTTAAAACTTTTGGTAAACCCAAAAAAGGCAAGCTTGGGGCAGTCTTTGGTTTGAGTAAGCGTACGAAATTTGGTCTGCAGTTTGTGCTAGCATTTATTTCGGCCGGGCTTTTGTATTTTCAGCTTGGAATCCATATTTTGTATATTCCTGTTTTAAATTATGTCTTGAATCTTGGAATATTTTATATTCCTTTTGCTGCTTTTATTATTATTTTTTTTACTAACGCCTTTAATTTTACTGACGGGCTGGATGGGCTTGCCTCCGGGCTTTTGATGATTTATCTTATTGCTTATGTTTTTTTAGCAGTCAGTCATTTGGATACACCCCTTTTTATTTTTATTGCTCTCTGGCTTGGTACGATTCTCGCATTTTTGTATTTTAATGTTTGGCCGGCTCGTATTTGGCTTGGTGACGCCGGAGCTTTGAGTTTTGGGGCAATGCTTGCACTTATTGGTCTTATGATTGGTAATGTTGCTACACTCTTTGTAGTTGGAGCCCCATTTGTAATTGAAGCTGCTTCTTCAGCAATTCAAATTTTAGGATGGAAATTATTGGGTCGACCAATTTTTATCCTAGCTCCAATCCATCATGCATTTTTAGCCAGTGGTTGGGAAGAACCTAAAATTGTTATGCGTGCCTGGCTGGCCGCGATAATTTTTGCTATTTTCGGGCTGTGGCTGGCCGCGATATAATTTGTTTAGTGAATTCAAGACGCAGAAAACGCTTAGGCAGTATTAAAACACGGTCCTACACTAAAGGCCATAAAGCAGATTATATTTTACTCGGCTTAACACTGCTTTTAACCTTGCTGGGGATAATATCTGTGGCCGACTCTTCGTCTCCCCATGCCCTGAAAGTTTTTGACGATCCTTATTATTTTGCAAAACAGCAACTTATGTGGTCGGGGGTTGGATTTGTCGGTATGATTTCTGCTTATATTTTTAATTACAAAATCTGGAAAAAGCTCGCCTTTCCTCTGTTTTTTATCTCTCTTTGTTTGCTGTTTTTAATATTTATTCCAGGTTTTAGCTCTGAAACCTTAGGCGCAAGACGTTGGCTAAGTATAGGTGGAATTGGTTTTCAGCCGGCAGAAATTATGAAGTTGGTTTTGGCTATAATAATAGCAAAACTTTTATCTGAAAATTATTATTATATTTATCCGATTGGGGTAACAGGTTTAGTGGCTGGAGGACTTCTTCTGCAGCCTGATTTTGGAACTACTCTGGTTATCTTGTCTATAAGTTTTGTTCAGCTTTTTGTTGGCGGAATTCCACTTTTATATGTTTTAGGGTTGGGGTTTTTAGGCGGAGTCGGTTCGCTGGCTATAGTTGTTTTTTCAGACTATCGTCGTGCACGTCTTTTGACCTTTTTGAATTTAGGGAGAGATCCTTTGGGAGCCTCGTATCATATTCGTCAGATCCTGATTGCTTTGGGATCTGGAGGTTTGTTTGGAGTTGGTCTGGGCCACTCCAAACAAAAACATTTATTTTTGCCCGAAACTGCAACAGATTCTGTATTTGCGGTTATGGGTGAAGAGCTGGGTTTTGTTGGCGCATCATTTATTATTATTTTGCTAACTTATTTTGTGCTTCGCATATTTAAAATTGCGTCACAAGCTCCGGATAAATTTTCTCAAACACTAGTATCTGGAATCGCAACCTGGTTTGCAGCACAAATATTTTTGAATTTAGCATCGATGGTAGCTCTGACACCTATCACCGGAATTCCTCTGCCATTTTTTAGCTATGGGGGGTCAAGTCTTACCATGATTCTTATTTCAATTGGTATAATCTTAAATATCAGCCGATTTAATGAAACAAAATAAAATTTTTTTAACAGGAGGTCATGGAGCAACGACAGCACTGGCTACTGCCGAAAAGCTTCAATCTTATGATTTAAGTTTGTATTGGATTGGTTCTAGGTATGCGCAGGAAGGAAAAAAAGCTTTAGCATTTGAATTCGTGACCTTTCCCAAGTATGGAATAAAATGTTTACCTATACGTGCTGGGCGTATCCAGCGCAAGTTAACCCGTCATAGTTTAAGTTCTTTTTTTAAAATCCCTTTTGGTTTTTGGGACAGCTTGAGACATATTTTAAAATACAGACCTGATTTGGTTTTATCGTTTGGCGGGTTTGCTGCTTTCCCGGTTTGTTTTTGGGGTTGGGTTTTTAATATACCGGTTATTATCCACGAACAAACAACAGCTGCGGGGTTGGCTAATCGCGCAACGGCTCTATTTGCTAGTAAAGTTGCCCTGGCGCGCCAATCAAGTGCTGAGTTTTTTGACAATAGCAAGATAGTTGTATTGGGAAATCCGGTTCGTAGCGTAGTGTTAAACGTAACCCCTCCAAAAAAGCTTCCCAAGCTTCCTGTTGTTTATATAACCGGCGGATCGCGTGGTAGCAGTTGGATTAACAAGGCACTAAGACCTATTTTGCCCGAGATTTTAAAAAATTATAAAGTTGTTCACCAAGCGGGTCCGCTAGACTATAAAAAATTTTACGCTCTTAAAAACAAGAATTACGAAGTTTATAAATTTTTAGACGAGGAGCAACTTCGTAAAGTTTATCAAAAAGCACATATTATAATAGGGCGCGCTGGGGCCAATACTGTCGCTGAGATTTTATGTTTACAGATTCCCAGTATTTTGATTCCCATTCCATGGGTTCAAAAAGATGAACAGACCGAAAATGCAAAACTAGTTCAGAAAGCAGGTTTTGGTGAAATTTTAAGTCAAGATGATCTTTCACCAACAACACTTAAAAACAAGCTTCAAGTGGTTCGGGATAATTGGATAAAAATGAAAAACCGGGCACTAGAGCACAAATCTAATGATACGGAGGCAGCGGATAAATTGGCCAAGTTGGTGCTTGAAACGATCTGACAGATCAAATGAAAAAATTTTTATTGGTACTTCTTATATTAATTGTTGCCAGCATAGTCGTATCCCCCTTTTTTTTGCCAGTTGCACAAGTGAAATGTGTAAGTCAGTATGGGGCTTGTTCGGAGGAGATTTTGAGTGAGCTGGTTGAATTTTCAGGTAATCGTTGGATTAGAGCAAAGGATGGTTTGGAAAAAAAGCTGTCTGGTCAAGAAAACATAAAAGCTTATCAGGTGAATTACGAGTTTCCACAAAAGCTGGCTGTTTATATATTTGAACGTAAACCAGAAATTGCAGTTTTACGAAAAAATGATGATAAGTATATGCTGGTTGATCGACAAGGTCATGTCTTGGGGCAATCGCAAGACAGCCCTCTTCCGGTTTTAAAAATCAAGGAGGCGGGGCATAGCCAAGAAGAGTTGCAATTTAGCTCTCATCTTTTCTATGAAATTTTTTCTGCTTGGGGTTTGACTCAGGCAGATCTTGAGCGCGATAGCATCAGATTTCAGAACGGGAGTCAGATAGTTATATTTCCGCTCGAAGGTGATTTAGATGAGCTTCTGGGTGCGTATACTCTTGTGCTTTCATGGTTGAAGAGTGAAAACAAAGACTTTACAATTGATAGTAACAGTGTTTTTGAAATAGATTTTCGATTTCATAACCCTGTGATAAGAATTTAAAATGAGCAAATCTAAAAATATTTCGGTAATAGATATTGGATCATCAAAAATTACTACTCTTATTGGGCAAACCAGCTATGATGAGCTTGGTAACGAAGTGTCCCTTAATATTATTGGGGTTTCATCAAGCCCTTCGCGGGGGATAAAAAAAGGGCAGATTGTTGATATAGAGGAAGCTGTTGAAGCTACGATAGCTTCTGTTGAAGCCGCGGAACGTATGGCAGGATTTAACCTTGATCGGGCGTATATTTCAGTTGGGGGAGGGCATATTAGTAGCCTTAACAGTAGTGGTGTTGTTGCTATTTCTAGTCCTGATAAAGAAATTATCTCGGAGGATGTCGATCGTGTAATTGAGGCGGCCAGAGCAGTTTCTATGCCCGTTTCTAGAGAAGTTATTCATGTGATGCCGCGAGAATATATTGTGGATGGTGAAGCGGGTGTTCGAGACCCGGTGGGAATGACTGGGGTTCGTCTTGAAGTTGATACTCATCTTGTGACAGCGTCATCTCCAGCACTTAAGAATTTAAGCAAAACCGTTGAAGAAGTTGGGGTTGATATCGAAGGGTTGGTGTTTTCTGGATTGGCTAGTAGTTATTCAACAGTAACAGATACTGAAAAAGAACTAGGCTGTGTGCTTGTTGATATTGGGTCGGGGACAACCTCTGTTGCTGCATTTGTTGAGGGTGCATTAAGCTATTCAACGGGTATTCCTATTGGTGCCAAAAATGTTACCAATGACCTTGCTATTGGGCTGCGAGTAAGTCTGGAGAAAGCAGAAGAAATAAAACTCAAACTTGAAAAAATGAAAGACAAAAAGGAAAAGCAAATTGAGATTCCTGACGGAGATGATCCAAAAATGGTTCAGGTGAGAACCTTGACAGAAGGAATCATTAAACCGCGATTAAACGAGATCTTTTCTATGGTAAGATTGGAGCTTGAAAAAGCAGGGCTTATCAACCGTATTCCCTCGGGTGCAATAATTACTGGTGGAGGAGCTCTTACCATGGGTACGGCTGATTCGGCCAAACGAACATTAGGTTTGCCAGTTCGCGTTGCTAAACCATCTGGAGTGGGCGGTTTGGTGGATGATATTTTAGAGACTCCCTATGCTGCAGCAATCGGACTTTTAGTATATGCTTCCAAACAGCAAGTATCGGAGTCTGTTAGTAATGTTTCCTTACCTAAAAACATCAAGCTTCCCAACACTGCTATTTTTGGAAAAGTGTGGGGGGCTATTCGCGATTTGTTACCTTGACCCAAAGTTTTGACAAACTGTTCTACTCAAGCTAAACTGCCCGTAGATAAAATAATATGGCACTTGTTAAACCCGACTCTTCAAGAATTGCCAAAATTAAAGTAATTGGCGTAGGTGGTGGCGGCGGTAATGCAGTTGCCTCGATGGTTGATGGCGCAGAAATTGCCGGTGTTGATTTTGTATCGGTTAATACTGATGCTCAAGTGCTTCTGGACAATGTTGTTCCAACCAAGTTGCAAATCGGAGAGAAGCTGACTCGAGGGCTTGGGGTTGGTGGCGATCCTGAAATTGGAGCTCAAGCTGCTGAAGAATCAATGGATAAGATAAAAGAACTGATGGTTGATTCGGATATGGTGTTTGTGACCGCTGGAATGGGTGGCGGTACTGGAACCGGAGCCGCACCGGTTATTGCCAAATTTGCCCGTGAAGCCGGAGCCTTAACCGTTGGAATTGTAACCAAACCCTTTGCTTTTGAAGGCAGCCGCCGAAACATGATCGCCGAAGATGGTGTAGAGCGATTACGTGATGAGGTTGATACCTTGATAGTGATCCCCAATCAGCGTTTGATGGATGTAATTGATCGTAAGATGACTTTGGTTGAAGCCTTTAAAGTAGCTGATAGTGTTTTGAGCCAGGCTGTTGGTGGAATTGCTGAGATTATTACCACCCCTGGTTTGGTTAACGTAGACTTTGCTGATGTAAAAACGATTATGGCTGATGCTGGTTCGGCCTTGTTGGGTATCGGTGATGGTGTCGGTGAAAATCGTGCCGCAATGGCAGCCCGCGCTGCGGTTTCCAGCCCGCTTCTGGATCTATCCATAGATGGTGCTCGTGGAGTGCTTATTAACATCACGGGTGGCCCGGATATAACTATGTATGAGGTTGATGAAGCTGCTCGGACAATTAGCAATGCCGCTGATCCCGATGCCAACATTATTTTTGGCTCAGTCATTAAAAAAGAAATGTCAGACCAGGTACGTATCACGGTTATCGCCACTGGTTTTGATGAAACGCAAGCAAGAATAGCGAAAATGACTAAGCCTACTCAAGCTCCAAGTTTTGAGCCTAAAATGCAGGGTATTGTTGCTGATAAACAAGATAAAGAACCCCAGAGTGACGAACTCTCTGAAGCGCATATTGTTCGTGCCCAGGATCAGGATTTTGAACAAGAGGGTGAGGTTGAAAAGGCTAATGGCAAAGAAGAAAAAAAAGACGAATTTGGCAAAGAATTTGACATCCCTGCATTTTTGCGCAAAAGCCATTAAAATATGACAGAAAGAACTCCTCAGATGATCGGTTCCGTAGAAGTATATGAGTCAGGCAAGACAACAGTTAATACTTCCTATGAAGGCAAACTCGGAAATGAGGAACTAGGTTTATCCGAAGATGCTAAGCTTACTCATGAAGATTATCCTGAAGCGGGTAGAACTGTAACTGTGGTTACAAAAGTTAAACCTAAAAAATCTTCTTTTAAACCAAACCTTGACTGGTTGTTTTAAATTTTAGTAATCTAAATCTTAGAGCTTGTTGCCAACAGCGAAAGTGAGGCAGGGCTCTAGCATGGGGCACAGTAGCGCTTTGAGTACGCGAGTACTTGTCTTTATCAAAAAATCTGTGCTGCGCCCCATGCGATCTTTCTTTTACTTCATCACTATTTTTAGTACAATAAAGCCTACAGATGGCCAAATCTAAGAAATATTTTAAAAAGGTAAATCCCAGGCAAAATTTTCCTGAGCTTGAAGAAGAGCAGCTTAAATATTGGCAAAAAAATAAAACATTTGAGAAAAGTGTCCAAAATCGCTCTAGTAACAAGCGTTGGACCTTTTTAGATGGTCCGCCGTTTATTACTGGCTCGCCGCATTATGGCAGTCTTCTTTCCAGTATTCCCAAAGACATTTTTCCCAGGTTCTGGACAATGAAAGGGTATCAGGTTCGTCGCGTTTGGGGGTGGGATTGTCATGGGCTTCCAGCTGAGAATAAAGTCGAAAATAAATTGGGCTTGCAAAGCAAAAGAGATATTGAAGAAAAAGTAGGGGTTAAAAACTTTATATCCGAGTGTAAATCTTATGTTTCAGATGTGTCATCGGAATGGAAGTGGTATATAGACCACATTGCCCGTTGGGTGGATTACAAAAACGCCTATAAAACAATGGATAGGGACTATATGGAATCTGTGATGTGGGTGTTTAAATCTATATATGAGAAGGGCCTTATATATAAAGGGTTGCGTGTTTCTTTATATTGTCCGCATTGTAGTACTCCTATTTCTAATTTTGAAGTTGCAATGGATACTGATAATTATAAAGAAGTAAATGAAACTTCTAATACTTATAAGTATAAGCTAGAAGGTGAAAATAGTACTTATTTTTTGGCTTGGTCAACAACTCCTTGGAATAAGTTAGCTACTCCCGCTTTGGCAGTGAATCCTAAAATTAAATATGTGAAAGTTAAACAGGGCAGCGAGTTTTATATTTTGTCAGAGGATAGGCTTGAGATGCTTAATGATAAACCCAAATACAAAGTTGTTGAAAAGATGAAGGGTTCTGATTTGGTTGGGCTTAAATTTGAACCGCATTATGATTATTTTAAAATCGAAAAAGGAAAAAAAGCATTTGAGATTATTCCAGCCGATTTTGTAACTACCGATGAAGGTACCGGCATAGTTACAATTGCAGCCTACGGAGAAGAAGATCTGGCTGTGATGAAAAAACACAATATTCAGATTGTTTTACATGTTGACGAGTACGGTCACCTTAAAAAAGATGTTCCTGTGGGGGGTGGAATGTATTACTTAAAGGCAAATAAACTCGTAAATCAAGATTTAGCTGATCGAAAACTTGTTTACTCCGAAGAAGAAATAAAACATACAGTTCCCACATGTTGGCGTTGTGGCACTCGGCTTATTCATGCTCCACAAGATGCTTGGTATGTTAATATTGAGTCGCTAAAATCAAGGCTTTTTAAAAATAACAAAAACGTCAATTGGGTTCCTGGGCATTTTAAACACGGACGATTTGAAAATAGCCTTGAGGCTGCACCTGATTGGTGCATTTCGCGAAGCCGCTATTGGGGAAGTCCTGTTCCAGTCTGGGAATGTAGCTGTGGACAGCGTTTTGTTCCAGGATCAATTGCAGAACTCGAACAAAAATCAGGACAAAAAATTGATGATCTTCACAAACCTGAAATAGACGAGGTAACCATAAAATGCGACAAGTGTGGTAAAGTTGCCCATCGCGTGCCTGAAGTGCTAGATAGTTGGATAGAAGCCGGATCGGCTTCTTTTGCTGAGCGTCATTTTCCTTTTGACAAATCATATAAATTGAAAGATTTTTTTCCACCAGATTTTATAGTGGAATACACGGGGCAAATTCGAGCTTGGTTTTATGTTTTGCATGTAATCTCCACTGCGCTTTATGATTCAAATGCTTTTAAAAATGTTGTTGTCACAGGTGTGATTTTAGGAAGCGATGGGCGAAAAATGAGTAAAAACTATGGTAATTATCCTGATCCACGAAAGCTAATTGAAACCTATGGTGGGGATGCTCTGCGTCTGTATTTGATGGGTAGTCCGGTCATGAAAGGGGAAGACATTGTTATTTCTGAAGAGGAATACAGAAATCAGGTGAAAAATTATTTATTGCCGCTTTGGAATGTTTACAACTTTTTTGTAACTTATGCAAATTTAGACGGTTGGCAGACGAGTATTAATAAAGATATAAAACAAACTGTTTTGGATAAGTGGGTTATTTCTAGTTTTAACAAGCTAATTGTGAGCGTAACCCAAGCTCTTGAAAATTATGATACGCCTGTGGCAGTTGAGGCTCTTCGAGAATTTTTAGTCAAAGATTTGTCTGGTTGGTATATTCGAAGAAGTCGTGACCGAGAGAACAAAATAGCTTTTTATCAAACAGCCTTTGGTATTTTAACCGAATTTTGTAAACTAAGTGCTCCGTTGACGCCGTTTATAAGCGATAATATTTACCAAAGTTTAACAAACGAAGAATCTGTTCACCTAACCGACTGGCCAAAGGCTGAAAAGTTCGACCAGCAATTGATAGACGATATGAAATTCGCACGAGAGATAGTTGAGAGAGGTCATAGCATTAGAAAAAGTGAACAAATACCTGTGCGCCAGCCTTTATCAAAGATTACTATAAAAACTGAAAGAGCTGAATTATCTAGCGAGATATTAGAGCTTGTTTTGGATGAGCTTAATGTCAAAAAGGCGTCTTGGGAGAAAGGTCCTGAATTGGATGTTCGGTTAGACACAAAAATAACTCCAGAGCTTAAAGAAGAGGCTGATACGCGAAAACTTATTCGAGATATACAAATAGAGCGAAAAAAACAAAATGTTGAACTCACTGATAAAGTAGAGGTAAGCTCTCCCTGGTTGCCGGAAGATCCTCAACTTATCGATTGGCTCAAAGAGAAAACTGGGGCAGTAAAACTCTCAAAATCTAAATTTTCTGTTAAGCTGTCTTCATGATTGCTAACATCAAAAATGAACCGTTTTTAGTTATTGTTTCTGCTCTGCTGCTGCTCATGGGAGTGGTTTCTCTAAATTCAGTTGCGCCCCAAATCTTTCCGCAGTATTACTTATATGTTTTTGCTTCTATCTTTGTATTTGTTATTTTTTCACAGATACACTTTGATATTCTTAGAGCCTTTAGTAGCCATTTGTATGTTGGTAGTATTTTGTTTTTGTTACTACCGCTTATTTTGGGTCAGATAACAAGAGGGACAGTGCGTTGGATCGAGATTGGAAACGTTACATTGCAACCGGCGGAACTAACACGCCCGTTTTTGTTTTTATTTATTGCTGGATTTCTGGCCGGTAATGGCCTGACAGCTAAAAAGTTCGTTAAGGCCTTTGGATTAATGTTTTTACCAGTCATGCTCATTTTTTTGCAACCATCCCTGGGAGTATCCGTCTTGACGGGGTTGGGGTTTGTGGGTATTTTTATAACCCTGCCGTTTGATAAACGAGCCTTACTTTTAGCTGCTGTTTTTGCAATTTTACTAATGCCTTTAAGTTGGTTTTTTTTAGCACCGTACCAGAAAGATCGGATATTGGCGATTACTAAGCCAGATTCTGATCCACAAGGGATTGGTTACAATAGTATCCAATCTCTAATAACAGTTGGTTCTGGTGGTCTAACTGGCCGAGGGCTAGGGGAAGGTGTTCAAACGCAACTTATGTTTTTGCCGGAAAGAGAAACAGATTTTATTTTTGCCTCAATTAGCGAAGAGATGGGTTTTTTAGGCTCCTTCTTTGTGGTACTTCTTTATATGCTGCTTCTCTATCGGATTACAACGATAGCAGGAAATGCCCAGAGTGTTGTTGGTAGAAGTTTTACTGCAGGTGTATTTTTAAGCCTATTTGCCCAGATTTTTGTGCATTTGGCTATGAATATGGGGCTTTTACCAATCACAGGTTTACCCTTGCCTCTTGTTTCTATGGGGGGCTCATCGCTTCTGTCTACCTCTGTGAGCCTGGGTATGCTTGTCAGTATTAAGAAAAAGAGGTAAAATAAGCCCTGACATAGAAAGCGCTCAGATGAAACAAGCAATTATTAGATTAAATAAAAATCAGTATCAGATTAGCGAAGGTGAAGAAATTTTGGTTGATAAACTTATAAACGATAAGCCTGAAATAGAGGTGTTGTATTTT
>Ga0272443_10006860_pt1 | contig 11078 bp, 8 predicted proteins | sample SSMAcet12_FD_193581 | JGI IMG/M metagenome (GOLD analysis project Ga0272443, IMG submission 193581) | Marine sediment archaeal communities from Little Sippewissett salt marsh, Falmouth, MA, United States - SSM-Acet-12 | ecosystem: Environmental > Aquatic > Marine > Wetlands > Sediment ... | reverse complement strand
GCAATCATTTCATCGAGATAGACCTGGTGGAAGAGATTTTTGATCATGAAGCCGCGCTTGTGATGGGGTTGCAAACAGGTTCGCTTGCCCTCCAGATCCACTGCGGGTCCAGGGGCCTGGGACACCAGATTTGCTCCGATTATGTCAAGCGCCTGCAATCCGCAGTGAAGCGCTACGGCATTCAACTCCCGGACCGCGAGCTGGTCTGTGCTCCCATGGATTCGCCAGAGGGGGAAGCCTATCTGTCCGCGATGGCCTGCGGGGCGAATTACGCTTTTGCTAACCGCCAGGTCCTGAGCCACCACGCCAGGGAGGCATTTGAGGCTGTCCTGGCTGGCAGGGTCAAGAACTGGGAGCTGAGCCTGGTTTATGATGTGGCCCATAATATTGGCAAGATAGAAACCCATGACTTCGATGGGAAAGCGCTTGAGGTGTGCGTGCACCGCAAAGGCGCCACCCGGGCTTTTGGTCCTGGAGAGGAAGACCTGCCGTCAGAATACCGAAAGATAGGCCAGCCGGTGCTGGTGCCGGGCAGTATGGGAACTTCTTCCTGGGTGCTGCATGGCACCGAAGAGGCTATGCGGCGTTCGCTGGGTTCCTGCTGCCACGGAGCAGGGCGTGTGATGAGCCGCTCGAAAGCCAAAAAAACCATTTGGGGAAAGGATCTGCATGCCAGGCTGGAAAAGGAAGGGATCACCATCCGGGCGGGTTCTATGGCAGGACTGGCTGAGGAAGCTCCAGCTGCCTACAAGGATGTTGACGCTGTGGTAGAGACAGTCGTCCGGGCGGGTATCGGGGTAAAGGTGGCTCGTTTAAAACCGCTGGTGGTTATCAAAGGTTAAGGGTTTTTGGGAAATCTGGGCGGTTTTACCACCCGTCAGTTGGATCAGGTCCTTTGCTGTCAGCCGGATATTGATCCCTCTCTCTCCCCCAGATACCAAGATGGTTTCATGATCGAATGCTGATTGATCGACCAGGATCTCGAACCCGCGGTTGACCAGCGCCAGGGGAGATATTCCCCCGACCTGCAGGTGGGTCAATTTTTCCGCCTCGTTTTGAGCAGCCGGTGAGACTTTTTTCTCCCCAACAACCCTGGCAAGGGCTTTGAGATCCACTTCCCCGTTTCCAGGAACGACTGCCAGGATCGGTTTACCCTTTCCCCTGCGTGTAATGACAATGGATTTGAACACAATCTCGGGGGGAAGGTCCAGCAGTCTGGCTACATCGCCTGCGCCGAGTTTTTCTTTGGGCAGGTTGTATGCCTTGTAGGTGATCTTTCTGTTATCCAGCAGCCTGGTGACATTATTGCTGATCATGTGAATTCCCTTCTTTTCAGATCCTATTGTAGCAGAGCTGGCCTCCTCGCAGCCAGTCCGGAAATATGATAAGCTATGTAGGTACAGCTCTCTACTTCTCATCCTAACTGAAAGGGGATAAATATGCGGCAATACCTGGACCTGATGAAGCACATCCTGGAGCATGGCGTGGAAAAAGGCGACCGTACAGGCACAGGGACGCGATCTGTTTTTGGCTATCAGATGCGCTTTGATCTTGGTCAGGGTTTTCCCCTGCTGACAACGAAGAAACTGCATCTTAGATCGATCATTTACGAGCTGCTGTGGTTCTTGAAAGGGGATACCAATATCAAGTATCTCAAGAAGCACGGCGTGCGGATTTGGGATGAGTGGGCAGATGAGAACGGAGACTTGGGCCCGGTTTATGGATTTCAGTGGCGATTCTGGCAGGATTCGGAAGGGGGAGTGGTGGATCAGATTTCCCAGGCTGTAGAACAGATCAAAACCAATCCCAACTCCCGTCGGATCCTGGTCAGTGCCTGGAATGTCGGCCAGATCAAAAAAATGGCCCTGCCGCCCTGCCATTTGTTGTTCCAGTTTTACGTTGCTGAAGGCAGGCTGTCCTGCCAGCTTTACCAGCGTTCTGCGGATGTCTTTTTAGGTGTACCATTCAATATCGCCTCCTATGCGCTGCTGACCATTATGATCGCTCAGGTTTGTGGGCTGCAGCCAGGCGATTTTGTGCATACGCTTGGCGACACGCATCTGTACCTGGATCACCTGGAAAAGGCCCGCACCCAGCTGAAACGGGAACCCTACCCGCTGCCTACTATGAAGATTAATCCCGGGGTGGATTCGATCTTTGGGTTCAATTACGAGGATTTCCAGCTCGAGAATTACCAGGCCCATCCTCATATCAAGGCCGAGGTCTCGATATGATCATTACCATCATTGCCGCGTTGGATGACCGGGGTGGAATTGGTCTCAAGAACCAAATTCCCTGGCACCTTCCCGGCGACCTGCGCCGATTTAAGAATCTAACCATGGGCCATCATCTCATCATGGGTAGAAAAACCTATCAGTCGATCGGAAAGCCCCTTCCGGGGCGGCGGTTGATCGTCCTGTCTCGAAACACAGAGTTCAGGTTGGATGGAATCCAGGTGGTTTCCTCATTTGAAGATGGGCTGAAGTTGGCCAGTGATGAAGGAGAATCCGAGATTTTTGTGATAGGTGGTGGGGAGATCTATGGATTGGCCCTGCCGAAGGCGGACAGGATGTATTTATCCCGCCTGCATACTGCCCACCAGGCTGATGTATTCTTCCCCCCGTACGATCCAGATGAATGGGTGTTGATCTGCGAGCAGACAATTCCCGCAAGCCAGAGCAATCCTATCGAGTACACATTTACCCACTTGGTCCGGAAAGCCCTGCCCTGATCAGCTTTTCCCGGGTTCATTCCCTGCAAGAAGGTTGATCTTCTCCCAGGGTTTCATGTCTGTTTGCAGCGCCAGCAGTTCCCGCAGCTCAAAAAGCTGATCCCGCAAGCCAGCAGCTGTTTCGAATTCCAGGTTTTCGGCCGCTGCCAGCATTTGCACTTCAAGTTCGGCAATGATCTTCTTCAATTCAGGCAGGGGGATGTCCCCCAGGCCAGCCTGATAGTCTGCGCCGCTTTCTGCGACCGCTCCCATTTTGACCCTTTCTGTGATATCAGAGATCGATTTTTTGATACTTTCAGGCTCAATGCCGTGCTCCTGGTTGTATTCAGCCTGCTTCTGACGCCGCCGTTCTGTTTCCTCAAGGGCAGTCTTCATGGCGGGAGTGATCGTATCCGCATACATGATCACCTTGCCTTCTACATGCCGGGCGGCCCGGCCAATGGTCTGGATCAAAGCGGTATCGGATCGCAGGAATCCAGTCTTGTCCGCATCCAGGATCGCGACCAGGGATACTTCTGGCAGGTCGAGTCCTTCCCGAAGCAGGTTGATGCCCACGATCACATCGTAGATCCCCAGCCTGAGATCCCGCAGGATGCCCACCCGTTCCAGGGTGTCGATCTCGGAATGCAGGTAATGTACCTTGACCCCGCTTTCTTCCAGGTATTTGGACAGATCCTCAGCCATGCGTTTGGTTAACGTGGTCACAAGGATCCGTTCCCCTTTTTCTGTCCGCTGGTAAATCTCGCCCATCAGGTCATCCACCTGACCTTCGATCGGGCGCACAACCACTTCTGGATCGATCAACCCGGTAGGCCGGATGACCTGGTCCACCACTTCATCCACTTTGCCCAGTTCGTAGGGACCCGGTGTGGCGGACGTGTATATGGTAAAGCCCATTTTCTTTTCGAATTCCTCGAATTGGAGAGGGCGGTTATCCAGAGCGGAAGGAAGGCGGAAACCATATTCCACCAGGGTGGCTTTCCTGGATCGGTCGCCATTGAACATACCCCGGATCTGGGGAACCGTCATATGAGACTCATCGAGGATCAGCAGGTATTCCTGGGGAAGGTAGTCCATCATTGTCCAGGGCGGCGAATTTGCCGGGCGCTGGTCAAGGTGGCGGGAGTAGTTCTCAATGCCTGAGCAGTAGCCCACTTCACGAAGCATTTCCAGGTCATATTTTGTGCGCTGTTCGATACGCTGAGCTTCCAGCAGCTTACCGTGCCGGTTAAAAGTGATCACCTGCTCGGTCATTTCATCCTCGATATCATGGATCGCCTGTTTGAGTTTTTCCTCTTCAGTGATGAAATGTTTGGCTGGGTAGATATGGACTTCCTGGATCTCTCCCAGGATTTCAGCCGTAACCCGATCGATCTTTGCTATGCGCTCTACCTCGTCGCCGAAGAAGGAGATCCTGAAAATATGCTGATCATCATAGGCTGGGGCGATCTCCAGAGTGTCTCCTCGTACGCGGAATGATCCAGGACGCAGGTCGATATCGTTGCGGGTGTATTGTCCTTCGATCAACTGGCGCAGGAGCGCATTCCGGCGGTAAACTGCCCCGACCTTCAATTCGATCATCACGCTGCCGTAGGCTTCAGGGTTGCCTAAACCGTAAATGCAGGACACAGAAGCAACGATGATCACATCCTTGCGGGACATCAGAGCTGTTGTGGCAGCCAACCTCAATCGGTCGATTTCCTCATTGATATCAGTCTCTTTCTCAATAAATAGATCGTGATGGGGGACATAAGCTTCGGGCTGGTAATAATCGTAATAGCTTACGAAATACTCAACGGCGTTCTCCGGAAAGAAGGACTTGAATTCCGCGTAAAGCTGGGCAGCCAGGGTCTTATTATGGGCGATCACCAGGGCAGGCATCTGGGTCTGCTGGATCACATTGGCAATGGTGTATGTTTTCCCTGTGCCGGTAGCGCCCAGCAGGACCTGGTGCTGTTGGCCCGCTTTGATCCCCTGGATGAGTTTTTTAATGGCCTGGGGCTGGTCACCCATAGGCTGAAATGGGGCCTGCAGATTGAACTCCATAACCTTCCTCACTCTCGAATATAGATTGGGTTGCTGTATATCCATCCCCTGCGCCTACCCCGGTAGGGGAGGTACACTTCGACACGGTATACCCCGGTAGAGGTTACCTCGAATTTGCACCTGGACTGGTTCCGCCATTTCTTGATGGTTTTTCCGTTCCTGATCAACAAACACTCCCCCGGGAGGGGCAGGTTGGTGTTCAGGGTTATGCCTTCTCGCAGCTTGATCTCATCTCCCATGATGGCGGAACTTTCCCCCCAGTCGGCAGTAAAACGGAAGTCTGTCGTGGGGAAGGGTAGGTCATAGCCTACAAAAGCATGGCCCTGGCGCAGGCTTTGAACTATTAAACCCCGATCAGCCTGAAATTCACCTGTTAAATCTGTTGGCAGCAGTAAATGTGTGTTTACAGACTTGAAATGAACCTGATAAGGAAAAACTGTCCTTTTGAATGGTCCTAGATTGGCATGCATGGCATGAGCGTCTGAACCCCCGACTGCAACGATCCGCTTTCCGGAAATTGTGAGACGGTCCCAAATAGCCAGGGTTTCAAGAATGGGGCCGCGGGCTATCCTGTTGGGCATGTAAGCGTACCATATGGCTGCGGGAATGTTTTTCAGCCTGGTCTTGAATTCCGAGAACCCATTCCAGAGTTCGATCCCGGTATACCCACTAACTCCCCATTTATCCCAGGAAAAATCCCCCTGATTAAATTTTGGGGCTGCTGGATCGATAGGGTGGGCAATGAATGACAGGCCGCCAAGTTCATTGATCCGATCCAGCAGCGCCTGGGTGTCACCCGCCATACCGGCCAGTTCCTGGCCTGTTCCGATGACCAACAGGTGGTTATTCCTGGCGTCGGTTGTATCGTCATGGATCTCTTCTCCGACCAAAATGAGGACCCGCTTATCTCCTCGCGTGTGGTAGCCTTCCTGCTCGGGAACGAGAATATTATGGTCAGTCACGATGACCGCGTCAAGCCCGGTATCCAAGGCCGCCTCGGCGATGTCCTCATGGGTGCCGGTGCCGTCTGAATGGATAGTATGCATGTGGAGGTTTATGGTGATCTCTTTCATCCTGTTTCCCTTGTTTCAACTTCCTGTAGATGGGAGCTTCTTGACGTTCTCCCTGTAGAGAAGGTATAATCTGCCTGCTTGTTATCAGAACTTCAGCGCGTCAATTGATGATCAGCTGAAATAGCGTTTTCGGGTTTCGTTTCTGCTGATCTGGGAGGTTTTTGTGGCACTATATTTGAACATAGGATTGATCATTACATCTGTTGCCTTGATTGCCAGTGTAATCCTGCAGAGTAAAGGTGCTGGCCTGGGAGGTTTGACAGGGGTCGATACGGGCGGTGTTTTTTCTGCTCGCAGGGGTATTGAAAAGACTTTGTTCCGGGTAACTATCGGACTCAGTGTTTTGTTTTTTGGCTTGGCGATTGCCTCAGTAATTGTAACAGTTTAAAATAGGAAGACAGGCTTGATTTACGGCCGTTTAAGCTGCCTATAGATTGCCGGAAAATATGGATTGCCATGTTTTCCGGCTAGGTTTAACTCGAGGGGGGAGAAGGCCTTCTTCGCGGCAGGATAAAGCCCATGAAACTTATTAAAAAACTACGCTGGCAGATCTTGATCATCATCCTCGCATTGATTGTGATCGGATTTGTGCTCTGGGGACAGCAGGCCGAACCAGTCCTTGTTGAAGCCCCGGAGCCAACAAGCGGCGGGATATACACGGAAGGCATTGTTGGCACTTTGATGCGGCTGAACCCGCTTCTGGCCAAATTCAACCCACCTGACCAGGACCCGGTCAGCCTGATTTTCAGAGGATTGATCCGCTTTGACAGCACCGGGCTGCCTCAACCTGACCTGTCCAATGGATGGGCGGTCTCCCGGGATGGAGATGTTTACAACTTTTCACTGCGGCAGGATGTTTTCTGGCATGACGGCGAGCCGGTAACCAGCGATGATGTGATTTTTACGGTCAACCTGCTGCAGGATCCGGATTTCCCCGTCCCTGAGGACCTGGCAGCTTTTTGGGGGGAAATCGAAGTGGTCAGCCTTGATGAGATAACCCTGCAATTCAGGCTTCCAGAAGCGTATTCTCCTTTCTTGAGCTACCTTGATTTTGGCATACTGCCAGCCCATATTTTGGGGAATTTATCAGCAGCGGAACTTGTTGATACCCCCTATAACTTGCAGCCAGTGGGAACAGGGCCATTCATGTTTGACCAGCTGATCCTTGAGGATGAGAAGATAACAGGGGTCGTGCTTAAAAAGAACCCTGATTTCTACGAGGATGAAGCTTATCTGGACCAGATTGCCTTTCAATATTATCCGGATTCCCAAGCCGTTTGGGAAGCGTATCTGGCGGGGGAGGTCCAGGGTATTGGGGAGATCACCGATGAAATTCTGGATGACGCTCTGTTAGACGAAAATCTGCGGTTTTACACCAGCCGCGTGCCTGAAATGACCCTGGTGCTGCTCAACCTGGACAATCCGGAGCTGCCCTTCCTGGGAGATGTTGAACTCCGGAAAGCCTTGTTGGAAGGGATCAATCGCCAGTATTTGGTCGATCATCTCAACCGAGGACAGGCCATTATTGCCGATGGTCCGATCTTCCCGAAAACCTGGGCATATTATGAAAATCTACCCAGGTATGAATTCGACCCTGATCTGGCAGTTAAGACATTGAAAGACCTGGGATATACTTACCCGTCAGAAGGCGGCTTGGCACGTGAGAACGAAGAGGGAGACCGCCTGGCAATGGAATTGATCTATCCACAGACCGGATTGCATTCACAGGTAGCCCAGGCTATCCAGGAGAATTGGTCAGCTCTGGGTATCGAAGTGACCCTCGAGCCGCTGCCTTACCCTGAACTGCTGGCTGCGCTGGAGGACCGTAATTATGAAGCCGCATTGGTTGATCTGAATCTGACAGGTATGACAGATCCCGATCCTTATCCATTCTGGCATCAGACCCAGGCAACGGGAGGACAGAATTATTCTATGTGGAACGACCGCCGGGCGAGTGAATATCTTGAGCAAGGCCGTCTGCTGATCGATATCAGTGAACGGGCGAAGCTGTACAAGAATTTCCAGGTGCGATTCCACGACCAGCTACCAGCCCTCCCCCTTTACTATCCTGTATACAACTATGGCGTTGCTTCACAGGTAAAGGGAGTCCGCATAGGCCCGATTTTCACGGCGTCCGACCGACTGGATACAATCACTGACTGGTACTTTTTTGTAGAAGTGCCGGGAGGTTTGGAGCCAACAGAAGAAGAACCCGCGGGTGAATAACATCCCGGAATTGGATGTCTCTATTACACAGGGGTATTGAGCGTGAAACAAGAAATCAGCTATTCTGAACAAAAAATCCAGACTGGAAATGAAACCTGGTTTGCGATCAAGGCAAATCAGGTTGTGTCCCTTTTAACCAGCAGCCGCGAAGAGGGCCTGTCAAATGTGGAAGCCCAGCGGCGGTTTGATTCTTTTGGACCGAATGAACTCCGGGAAGCTCCCCCTACCAGCATCTGGGTCAAGATCTATGAACAGTTCGCGAATTTCATTGTGATCCTGCTGTTGGTGGCGGCTGTCATTTCTGCCATCCTCTCAGATTGGATCGAAGCCGCAGCTATCATAACAATAGTTGTGCTCAATGCAGGCCTTGGCGTGATCCAGGAAAGCCGTGCAGAAGAAGCCCTGGCCGCGTTGAAGAAGATGTCAGCCCCGGACGCCAATGTGCTGCGTGAAGGTCACCGCCAGGCTGTTCCCGCCCGGGAAGTGGTTCCCGGAGATATCGTTTTCCTGGAAGCAGGCAACTATGTGCCAGCGGATGTGCGTTTGCTGGAAACGGCGAATCTCAGGATCGAAGAGGCTGCTTTAACCGGAGAGTCGGTAGCTGTTACCAAGAACCCGGACCTGGAACTGGAAGAGGACGCGCCGCTTGGAGACCGGAAAACCATGGCCTATACTGGTACAGTGGTCAGCTACGGCCGAGGTGTGGGCGTGGTTGTCAGCACCGGCATGGAAACAGAGATCGGCCAGATCGCGACAATGCTTCAGGATGTGGAAGAAGGAGATACGCCTCTCCAGAAGCGGCTGGATAGTTTTGGACGCACCCTGGGTTGGGTGACGCTGGTCATCAGTGCTGCGGTTTTCGTTGAAGGATGTATCACCGGAACACCTCCCCTGGAAATGTTCATGATCGCTGTCAGCCTGGCGATTGCCGCAGTGCCTGAAGGGCTTCCAGCTGTGGTGACGATCACCCTGGCTCTGGGTATGCAGGAAATGATTGCCCGTAATGCCCTCATCAGGAAACTATCCTCGGTTGAGACCCTGGGTTCAGCGACTGTGATCTGCTCTGATAAGACCGGTACATTGACTCAGAATGAGATGACAGTCACCAATATCGCGGTGGATGGGGAATTCCTGGATATCACTGGAACGGGCTACGACCTGGAGGGTGATTTCCTGTGTGACGGTGAAGTGGTTGATCTTGCTAAGGATTACCCCGGCATCCGGACCGCATTGTGGATCGGAGCTCTCAACAATGACGCTATTCTGGAAACAGACTACGATGACCAGGGGAGAAAGACGGTGCGCATGGTTGGCGACCCAACGGAAGGCGCGCTGCTGGTCGCCGCCGCAAAGGGAGGGGCGCTGCCAGCGCCGTTAGCCCAGGCTTATCCCCGTATCGAGGAAATTCCCTTTGATTCCGAGCGCAAACGAATGGTGACCATTCACGCTATTCAAAACCCGGAAGCGGGAGATGTGTCCCCGTTCTATGATCAAAAACAGCAAGCCTGGTATGTGGTAGCCCAGAAGGGCGCTCCGGATGTTGTCCTTGAGCGCTGCACGCACTATCAAAGCCGGGACGATAATGCAGTTCCCCTTGATGATGAGCAGCGCCGCCGTATCCTGGCTGCCAATGACCGAATGACCAGCCAGGCTTTGCGCGTTTTGGGGGTAGCTTATCGGGTGATCAAGGAGCTCGATTATCATTCCAATGGTGATCTGCATGAGAATGTCGAGCAAGAATTGATCTTTGTGGGTTTGCTCGGCATGATCGATCCGGCCCGGCCGGAGGTCCTCCCCGCCCTGTCAAAAGCCAGGAAAGCAGGCATCCGAACAGCGATGATCACGGGCGATTATCCAAACACTGCCAGGGCCATTGCCGAAGAGATCGGCTTGCTTATCGAGGGTCATCAGGTGCTAACAGGCAAGGAACTGGATGAAATCAGTGATCAAGACCTGAAGGAATCTGTGCGGATCACGGATGTGTTTGCCCGGGTCTCGCCGGAGCATAAGGTGCGCATTGTTGACGCTTTCCGGGCGAATAACGAAGTTGTTGCCATGACTGGCGATGGGGTGAATGACGCGCCATCCATTAAAAAAGCTGATATTGGAATTGCCATGGGCATCACGGGGACCGATGTCGCCAAAGAAACCGCCGATATGGTGCTCACAGATGATAATTATGCCAGCATCGTTTCCGCGGTGGAGCAGGGGCGGATCATCTACAGTAATATCCGGAAATTTGTCTATTTCCTGCTTTCCTGCAATATCGCGGAGATCGCGACCATCTTCCTGGCAACCATGCTGGGCTGGAGATCCCCATTGACTGCCATCCAGCTGCTCTGGTTGAATTTAATCACAGATGGGGCGCCAGCTCTGGCTCTGGGTTTGGAAAAAGGTGATCCTGACTTGATGGATCAGCCTCCCCGCGATCCCGATGAACCGATCCTGAATCGATATATGTTAACAGGGATCTTTGTTCAAACCATCGCGATCACAGCGGTTACTTTGGGGGCTTACTGGATTGGCTTGAGGAATTTCCCTGAGATGGCTCCTACCATGGCTTTTGTGACCCTGTCTTTCTCAGAATTGCTGCGCGCTTTTACTGCCAGATCAGAACGGGTCTCGATCCTGAAGGTTGGCTTGTTCACAAATAAGGTAATGAATTATGCCATCCTCTCCTCGCTCGTATTACTGCTGGCGGTGGTCTATATCCCCTTCCTGCAGGGCGTATTCAACACGGTGCCCCTGGGATGGCTCCAATGGGAGATCATCCTGCCTCTCCTGTTGGGACCTTCAATCGCCGCAGAGCTGACCAAGATGATCCTGGGATTCATAAACCGGAATCAATAAAGCAGACCGCAGGAATCAAGAATCCACCGCAAAGCGGTGGATTCTTTTAAGAGGCGAAGTCTTTTTATACAACTTCGCCTCTTTTTTTCTTATCCTCACCCGGGATAATTATCAAGAATTCACTTAATTAATATCATGTAAGAATATTCAGA
>Ga0272443_10006859_pt1 | contig 11079 bp, 10 predicted proteins | sample SSMAcet12_FD_193581 | JGI IMG/M metagenome (GOLD analysis project Ga0272443, IMG submission 193581) | Marine sediment archaeal communities from Little Sippewissett salt marsh, Falmouth, MA, United States - SSM-Acet-12 | ecosystem: Environmental > Aquatic > Marine > Wetlands > Sediment ... | reverse complement strand
AACGGCATCTTAAATCCGGGGAAGGCGATATAAATGCAGTTGAATGTTATCGAGAAAGATGGCAAATATATTATAGAGGGACCTCTCGACGGCGGGATTATCGAGCGGGATATCCCTATAAACGACATCCTTTCGGCGACTTACGAATATAACACTCGACTTCTATTATTGCCCGCAGAAAGCTTGCCCGAGGAATTCTTCGACCTCAGTTCGAAACTGGCGGGAGACATACTGCAGAAATTCACGAATTACAATATCGTCGCGGCTGTTATAATAACAGAAGACACTAAACGCTCTAGCCTTTTCCCAGAACTGGAACGCGAACTCAAGAAACAGAATCGCATGGTTCTTTTCTCCAGCCGCGCAGACGCCATAGAATGGCTAATTGGAAGATAGGCGAATCAGTAATCACATTTTGTCCTGCCCCGCTCGATATCGGGGGATCTGCGAAATTCCTTTCTCAATCTTAGAGGTCACTTTCGTGTGCTCCCGTTCGCTAAATAATCGCCATTCAGCATTTCATGTAATGGGAAGGCATGCCGAGACGGGTTCTCCTCGTTCAGAGGCACTCCCTGCGCGGGGGGAGTTGAGGGTTGAGAGTTGAGGATGTTGAGTTTAGAGTTAAGGCGTATTACGGCGCGGGTTTTAAACTTCTTATCGTTGTGATGTCTAAAAAACGGAAATGTCATAGTAAATTTCTTTCTGAAAAGAGATTGCGTGGTTGTCAACTAATAACCTTTGGAAGTGCAATCATACGATGCTCATATTGAATCTCATCCCGAGGATAGGAGAATTGTCCGGCGAAAGTTCCTTTTGCTTAGTGAGGTCGGCAAATGTATAGGCTATGTGCGTTTCTAAAAAAAATTTTTTTTCGCTAAACTTTTTTTTGTGAATGGGAGTCTTAAAATTGAACGGAGCGGATGAAAAATTTGCTCCGATCGAAACACGCTGTTTCGAAATATTGTTAGATTTGTTTGAACAAATTTTTATAAGGAGAACGAAAAGTGAATGTTAAGTTTTTTATTTTTTTAGTGTTGGCGTTGGCAACATGCTCTTTTGCTCAGACAATTGGGCTTTTGCGCAATGACTCCGGTTCTTTCGAGGGCTACACCCTTTTCGCGCCGATAAGCTACGATATGGCTTATCTCATCGATAATGAAGGACATCTGGTGCATTCCTGGGACTGCGGTTTTTCTCCGGGGCAGTCCTGTTATCTGCTCGAAAACGGACACCTTCTTTACACAGCGCGTGCAGGCTTCATTAACCCGATTTTCGGGGGCGGAGGAGAAGGGGGACGTATTAGAGAGTTCGACTGGGACGGGACACTTATCTGGGACTACGAGTTATCGAACTCGAGTCTTCTTCAGCATCATGATGTGGAAATGCTTCCATCGGGAAACGTGCTCGTGATTGCATGGGAGTATAAGAGCTACAGCGAGTGCGTTTCCGCCGGGCGCGACCCCTCGCTTCTTTCCGATGGCGAACTCTGGCCGGATATGATAATCGAGGTTGAACCGATATATCCCGATTCGGGAAGAATCGTCTGGGAATGGCATGCCTGGGATCACGTCGTTCAGGATTTCGATTCGACCAAACCCAATTACGACGTTGTTTCGGAGAATCCAGAGAAAATTGACCTCAACTATATTTCAGGACCAAGGGGAGACGGTGCCGATTGGCTCCACCTAAACGCTGTTGACTACAATTCTGCTCTCGATCAGATCATTCTATCGAACCATAACTTCAGCGAACTCTGGATTATCGATCATGCCACGACGACGGCCGAGGCCGCCGATTCCGCGGGGGATCTTTTATACAGATGGGGAAATCCCGCGGCATATGGCCGGGGCGGGTCTTTCGATCAGCAACTTTTCGCTCAGCACGATGCTCAATGGATAGTGTCCGGGCTTCCCGGAGCCGGGGATATTCTGGTTTTCAGCAATGGACGCAACAATCCTCCGCCTCTGAGACATTCGGAGATAGTTCAGATAACTCCGCCGGTGGACATATCGGGCAGTTACACGATCAGCTCCGATTCCGCTTTTGGGCCGGTGGCCCCCATCTGGACATATTCCGCCACTCCGGAAACAAGCTGGTTCGCGCAAAATATCTCCGGCTGTCAACGGCTTCCGAACGGCAATACATTGATATGCTCCGGTCCGGATGGTTGGTTCTTCGAAGTAACTCCCGACGGCTCAATCGTTTGGGAATATGTTAATCCTGTGAACAATGCAGGACCTCAGATACAGGGCACGATTATTGATAGGAACGAAGTTTTTCGATGCTATCGATATTCATCTGATTATCCCGGTTTAATTGACCAAGACCTGACGCCTGGAGAAGTAATCGAGTTAACTGATACGACCGGAATAGAGTCTTCAGATAGGTTAACTCCGGACGGCTTTAAACTTTCCGCATTCCCCAATCCTTTTAATTCGGCTGTAAAGATTTCCGCGCCGCTTGAGGCGGTGAAAATCGAAATATTCGATGTGAATGGGAGAAAAATTCACACTATTTATGAAGAATCCACGGAAGGTCTTTCGACCACTCGGATAGAAAAGGAAAATGCAGATTCCTCCCCTCACAGATGGAGGTTTTATACGTGGCAACCCGATGAATCCTTAGGTTCAGGCGTTTATCTCGTCCGTGCGAAATTCGGGGATGAATCAGTATCGAAAAAAATCACTTATCTCAAATGATATCTGGAGGTATCGAGATGAAGACACTTACAACTTTTATCTTTATAACCGCACTTTTCGTTATTGCGGTTTATGCGCAGAGTTATCCCATTGTGGACACGGGGCAGGAGGATTGTTACAATGCCTCCATGACGATAACTCTGCCTACTCCGGGCGACCCGTTTTATGGCCAGGACGCACAATTCGAGGGCAACACCCCCGATTATACAGTTAGCGGTGATGGTTTGACGGTTTACGATATCGTTACCGGCCTTACGTGGATGCAAAGCCCCGACCTTGACGGCGACGGCAGAGTATATATCATCGCCAGAGACAGTCCAGTCTGCGTCGTCGATACCTGTTAGGCCCGAGCCATCGCCTACGAATGCATTCGCATTTATATCGCCAACGATATCCACCATGCCATCACATAGACTGAGCAGAGGATAAGTATCACTGGAATTAGCAACTACCCTAAGATTGTCGATATGAACATTATACCCATAATCAGAGATGAATCGTATCCCCAGGAACACCTCCGCCCGGTCGCCAAGCGAGTCCGGAAGCACGAACGATTCGGTATTCCAGCCGGTTGTGCCATCGTAACGGCTTATTGTTCCCGCAGTTTCCCACGAAATTCCATCGATTGAATATCTTAAGTTGATCCGATCGTCATTGGCGGCATATCCAGGATCGTGAAGAACATCAATGTTTACGATAATGTTAGCGTAGCCAGTTGTTGAGAATCCCGAAGTTTGTTCAAGGGTAATTTGATCGCCAGCTGGAGCAAAAAAGCTGTTGAAAAGCACCATTTTATCACCCTCGGTTGGGGTATAGCCATCGGGATCGGAAGAAACCGGTGGATATGCCAAATCTGCAAAGCCAATGATATCAGACTCCTCCCAGCCAACCGGGGGATCTCCGCTTTCAAAACCCTCCGAATATATTGTATCCAGAGGAGTCCCGTAAAATGTGGCACAGCCATAGACATCTAAACCGTCGTCTAATGTGACTATATCACCCACGGCCTGAATGGAGTCGGTAATGAGCTCGCCGTGGACTTTGGTGTTTGCCATCATCACGATTGTGTCGCTAATTATGGCATCTTTCGACCAAATTGTATCTTGGTTGCCGAGGTTATCCGGCACCCCGCGAAGCGAATCCCACTAGGCGATCATTGTGTCGCGGGTTTCGATTATCTGATCGCCGTCGGAAATATCGACTGGAATTCCGCGAAGGCTGTCCCAATACGCGACCATGGTGTCCTGAAATCACGGCGCAATACCTCCGGCTATACTGTCCGCAACCACCGCGCGGAAGGCATAAGGGGAAGTTGTCAGCTTAACTCGTGGAGTTAGGGTGTTTCCGGCTACGACGATTTCCAGCCAATACTGCTCGTCGAAGGGTAAATCCACCGGCCCCAGGCTGACATTGAATAGACCGTGAACAACGGGGACATCCGCGACAGTCGTAGTCCATATCGAATCGCCATCCGTTGCAACATCGTAAAGATTGAAGCGCATATCCAGCGTATCGTTCTCGCCAACACCGGTCATATCAGTGAGTTTGCCCTGATAACTAATCGACCTCGGAACCTGAGCACACAAAACAATCGTTAATACTATTGAAGTTAGAAAAATCATCTTTTTAAAATTCACTATTGAACCTCCTTATGAGTTTTTGCTTCAGCTTAATATAATTTGGTAATCAATAATATCAAGGAAAAACTCCCGGAATGGGATATTTGCTGAGAATTCCGACAGAGGTGGTATTGTATGCTTATCTTCTCAGGAGTGACGTTTCGGCTCCGCTCAACGGCAGGGAATTGCTTTCGTCATTACGAGTGCTCGAAACGGTCTGGGGCCGATACACCGCGGCAATCTCCTGCGGATACAAAAAAGATTGCTTCGTGCCTTGCATTGACAGAGACCTAAGCCGCGTGGGGCTGTAAGGGGGCTCAGCCACAGTTGTTTGGCTGTGTGGGACTATAGGGAGTTATACCCCTCCCCCCGAACCAAATCGGCATACCACGCCGAAGTTATGCGCATGATGCGCACTCCAATCAACCACGAAATCACGGACAGGGAACCACACAACGGCTACATCGTCCTTCAGGGCGGCCTCCCCGACACCGAGGAATACATTAAGAAATACTGGAAATAGAGAATGACGAATGACTAAATCCTAATGTCGAACGACAGAATTGGATAGCGCAGTCATTGTGAGGGCGTTAAGCCCACAGCAATAACGTTGCCGTCGGTTTCAATTTCGGATAATATCGCCCGGTATCACTTATCATGCTCACAGCCCCAGGAGGTCGAAGAACCGACGACTGTAGTTTTATCGAAGCAGAGCTTCAGACGTAATTCCAGCACATAGCTGGAGCTATGCGACGAGAAAAAGAATGGTCGTCGGCCAAAAGCGGCAACCCTCGAAGGAAATTGTCATAATTGTCAAAGGCCAACTCATAAGGCTTCGGAGATTTATTGTAAGACCATGTTTTTATTGAACTTATCCTAATTTTATTAATAAATGACATTAAGCCTAGAGAGGCTTTTTTTGAAAAAAAGAGAACTAAGTCAGGAAAAAAGAGACTTTTTTCACGAAAAAAAAGGCTTATTTAAGGCCGAAAGACAGTTTTGGATGGCAAAAAATGTCATTTTTAAAGCCGAACGAGTCCTTTGCCAGACAATTCAATGAACAATTAACAAAAACAAACTAAATTATTCGCCAAATTTGTCAACACCTTCTGTCATTCCCCGCCGAATTTCTTTTCAACCTCCGATTCTGATATTTTGATCTCGATTGCCTTTCCCTTGCGAGAAAAATCCCCCCGTCCCCTGTCATTCGCGATTCAATCGGGAATCCAGCATCCTGCACGGGTCAATTGTATTGACCCGTTTCCCGACCACACAACGACGCCGTTGAACCCGTAGGGGGAAACCTATGTGTGCTCCCGTTTGTGGAATAACCGCCGTTGATCCCGTAGGGGATGGTCTTGCGCCGTCCCGTTTTCCGGTTTCCACGCGCACGGGCGGGTCTAAGACCGCGCCCCTACAGCCCAACAACGAAATCGACCTGTCCGCCTAATAAATCGGCAATTAGGGCGATAATATCAGGAAGAAGAAGATTCACGGTAAAAAGAAATTTTATCCAAAACAAAAGGCCTGATTGCCGAGAAAAAGACATCCAAACAGTTTTCCAAATGTTCGATCCTATCTCCGAACTCTTTCCTTTTTACGGCAATGTAGCGGTTAGCATCTGGTTCATAAAAATGTCTATATTTTGAGCTATCAAACCCCTGTTCATCCTCAACAATATAGAAAAGCTCTAAATCGAATAATTCTTCGTCTGAATATGATTCTGAATGGGCTATTTTATTTCTGTCATTAGCATAACATTTCCGAATTTTCTGGATTTCCTTTAACGACTCAGCTACTTTAGTTCCCTTTATATTGGCGTTCTTAATTATAGTGTTCTCTCTACATTCTCTTTCCGGCAAACCAATGCCGTAAACATAATTCGTCAGGCGAAGACATCTATCATACACAGAACTAAATCTGATTAAATAGTTTTCTACACCAAAGGTAATATAATCATGTCGGTTGTATTTCTTGTTCTTTCCTTTTCTAAAGCCTGAGAGCAGTTCAAGCGATAAATGAAGTTGATCAATGCAAGACACTATGTCCCCAATGCGCTTCATTACTTGAGAACTATATTCTTCAAAGGGCTTCAACACCGGAGCTTTGTTTGGATTCTTGATGTCCGTTTTTTTTAACAACTCCTGCAATTCTTCGATAAGATCTGAGATTAATACGTGTTCTTTAATTTTTGAAATCCTCACTACTTCCTCTTTTCACATCGTCTTTGAAGTTTCAATAGTTTTTATCTTCACGGTTTCCGATTCTGGCAACACAACGTCACGAAATATGCGCCCGGGGTCGAATAATGATAATCCGATAGCCGAGGGGTTTTCCTTTCCGGCAGTTTCCTCATCCTGCCCCCCTATTCCCCCGGCAGGATAAACATCTCCTCGATGTCGATGTTTTCGAGGTCGTCGCCGTCGGATTCGAGGGTTACCGCTTCGGGGATGGAGATGCCGAGGGCCGTGTCGATTTCGCCGTGGTAGCCGACTAAATCCACTCCGGCGTCCACGGTGAGGTTGTCGTTGACATCTTTCACGGCGCAGACTATGTGGTCGCCGGTTATGACATCGATCAGAATGTATGTGCCGTCAGCCTTGCCGACCGTAGCGTTGGAAAGGGAAAGCCCCGCGGTTATTGTGTCTCCCGGCGAAAGGAGGAACACGAGGGCGTTGGGGACAATCTCGCCGTCGTCATAAACCGTGCCGGATATGGTCGAGGTGAGGTCTTTTGCCAATTCATCGCATCCCATCAGGAAAATCAGCGAAACACAGATTAATACTGCAATTATTCTTTTCATCTTCGTCTCCTAAACAATAAGTTTGATTATCTCGAATTTATCGACATCGACGAGGCCCATGTCGGTAAGTTTCAGGTGCGGGATGACTTCGAGGGCGAGGCGTGTGGAGGACATTCTTACCACCTCACCTTGTAGAAGGTGATATTTGCACCGTCTTTTTGCATTGCAAAATCCGGATTATTGCATAGTCTTAGCCCTAACATGTCGAAGTCGGCCAAAGTCCCATCTGGATATAATATCACGCTATTTCCGCTCTTATCCACAGCCACAACGAAAGCATTGCCTGTCTCGGGATGCTCGTGAATATCAGCCAATAAAAGCCCTCCAGCATCGGGATAATCCATCTGGAAAAGGATTTCGTTATCTTCGGTTCGTCGCAATATGATTAGCCCGTTATTTCCCACTTTCGTCTCGATTAAGTATCGCCCTGATTCGGAGTAATAATGGGCATGGGCGCGGTTGGTGTCATATTGTCGCCAAAGCAAGTTGCCTGTGCTGTCGAAACAGACATATTGTTTAAGAAAGAGCCACTCTTCAACACCATCTAAGGGATCAGATGACACTCCCCAGACACCGTAAATTTTGTGATCGAAGGAAGCCCAGTTTATTGTTGGACAAGTCACGCTACCTACTTCGTATGAATCGGGAACTTCAAATGGAACTACCTCATTTACTAAGACAAAGTCTCCGCCGGATACATTAAATATCTTGAGAGTATCATCAGATGGATTTTCAAATCCTGTTATTCCGCCACTACCTGGTTCCCACCGAAGGTGATAACTTAGATAACCCCCTAGATCATTACGAAAGCTTCCCAAATCGAAGTATGGAACATCTCCCCAGTTTATGTTTTCTGAGTCTTTTTCTATGCCAGTTGAAGAATACATTTTAGCGCCGAATTGAGTTTCTACAAATTGTGGGTCAAGCCAATCACTAATATTTATTAAATCCCAGAAAAAAGCCGGCATGGCATTGAGAAAGCTCATACCGGAAAACATACCTACAAACTGGTCGTCCGATGACCACACCGGTTGCTCCGAAAAAAGCACAGGCCCCCAGAGGTGGTTACCATATATATCATAGCAATCCACCGAAGAAGGATAGTTAAAACAACACGTGATCGGTTCTTTCGCTACTATCAGTTTGTTACCGGAATGATTGGTTGTAACGTCGTGGACGCTGTCGAAAACGGCTGTTAATTCTCCGTCAGAGAAGATGTAGAAATCGTGATAATCATCGCGGTAGCTTTTTATAGCTTCGACGACTACGTTAGAGCCATCGTCGGATATGCTTCTATCGCTAATAAACTTGTCGCCATCAGGAAATGTCCAGCTCCACGGCGTGTAGGACGAGTCGATTTGGAATGTGTAGTGGTATTCTGTCTCCCCTGCCTCGCGAATCGCGCTGTCCTCCGCGCCGAATGCGACGACGGTTGCCACCCCAAGAAGGCCGATTATTGACAGCGCGAAACCACTTTTCATCTTCGTCTCCTAAACCATAAGTTTGATTATCTCGAATTTATCGACATCGACGAGGCCCATGTCGGTAAGTTTCAGGTGCGGAATGACTTCGAGGGCGAGGAAGCCGAGGAGCATGAAGGGGTCTTCGATTCTGCAACCCATCTTTTTCGATATGTGTTTAAGGCCGGTGATTTGAATATCGACGTCCTCGATGGTGTCGTAGGACATCAGGCCGGCAATGGGGAGTTCCAGCGAGCCGAGGATTTTGCCCTCCGAGGCCGCCGCGAAACCTCCGCGCGTCGATACGACGTGTTTTGCCGCGAGTTCCATGTCGGCGTCGTTGGTGCCGACTACTATAAGGTTATGGGCATCGTGGCCGACGGAACTTGCCAGCGCGCCCTTCTGCAGTCCGAACCCTTTCACGAAACCTATTCCGATATTGCCGGTCGCTTTGTGCCGCTCGATGACGCACATCTTGAGGATGTCCCTCTCGACATCGGCGACGGCAAGCCCCTTTTCGACCTTCAGCTCTTCGACGAGGTTTTCCGTAACAATCTGGTCTTTGACAAGACCTATGACGTGAGCGCGCGCGCCCTCCCCCGCCTTTACCTGAAAATCCTTCGCGGTGAATGGCGCGGGGTTCATGGTGTTCCGGCAGGTTGTGGATGCCTCCATCCAGTCGGCTTCGATGATTTCGCCGCCATTGACAACCATTCGGCCGTTCGCCCACACAATCTGCGGCTCGAACTTTTTGAGATCGGGCATCCAAACGATGTCTGCTATGTATCCCGGGGCGATGGCACCGAGGTTCCATTTGCGAAAATACTCTGCGGCGTTCAAACTTCCCATGCGAATAGCGGAAACCGGCTCTCTGCCGTATTTCATCGCGCGTCGAACCATGTAGTTGATATGGCCGCGGTTGAGAAGCTCCGGCGGGTGGAGGTCGTCGGAGGCGAACATGATTCTGCGCTCGTTGGCGGTTGTAACCATAGGCAGAAGGGCATCGAGGTTGCGCGCGCCGGTGCCCTCGCGAATCATGATGTGCATGCCGGTGGAGAGTTTTTCCAGCGCTTCCTTTGGCTCGGTGCATTCATGGTCGGACATTACGCCGGCGGAGACGTAGGCGTCGAGGTCTTTTCCTGTGAGCCCGGGAGCGTGGCCGTCGATTATACGGCCTTCGGCGGCTTCGAGTTTCGCCAGGACATCGGGCACGGCGAAAAGGACTCCGGGGTAGTTCATCATCTCGGCGAGGCCGGAGACGCGCTCTTCGCGAAGGAGTTTCGCGATGGCATCGGCTTCGAGACAAGCGCCGGAGGTCTCCATATGGGTCGCGGGGACGCATGAAGGGACGTTTAGGAAGACTTTTAGGGGAATTCCATCGGACATCTTGAGCATTAACTCGAAACCTTCGATGCCCATCACATTGGTGATTTCGTGGGGGTCTGCGAAAACCGTGGTCGTGCCACGGGGCAGGACTCCCCTCGCGTATTGCACCGGGCTAACCATGCTCGATTCGATATGGACGTGGGCATCGATGAGGCCGGGGACAAGATATCCGCCGTCGAGGTCGATTTCTTTTTCGCCCTCGTAATCACCGACTCCAACTATTCGGTCGCCGAGGATTGCGACATCGCCATTCTCAATTTCGCCCGAAAAGACGTTGACTACCTTTGCGCCTTTCAGAACGATATCAGCTGGTTTTACGCCACGAGCTACTTCGATGATTCCCTTGAGTTCTTCGACTTTCATTGTCCCTCCGTATCCTGATTCTGATTGATATTCGATTTTACACTAATTGTATGCAATTGTATTCATTTGTATTCGATTGTATTCATCTTCGATAAAGCCCATTCCGTTCGATATATTCGCGCACCGATTCCAGAACGAGATAGCGAATCGATCTTCCCTCGGCTACCATATGCCGAATTCCTGTCGCGCTGATTTCGATTAAGGGCGTATCGACGATTTTAACGTTATCGAGAATCTCTCTATCGACTAGGGAGAAATCCTCCCCCGGCCTTATGGCTACGGCTATTTTCGCGAGTTGCCAGAGTTCGTGGTAATCGCGCCATGTGTGGAATTCCGTGAGGGAATCACCACCTATGATTAGATAAAGCTCGTCCTCGGGAAAATCCTGCCTGAATCGTTCCAGCAAGAATTTCGTCCATGGCGGCTGGTTGGATCTCATCTCTATGGCGGAGATTTCGAAAATGGGATTTCCCGATATGGCAAGCTCGGTCATTCCATATCGATGTTCGGCGGAAGACAGTTTGGCGGAATCCTTGTGGGGCGGGGTTCTCGCGGGCACCCATGTAATAATATCCAATTCGAGGTGGTTCGCCATCGCCTGTGCAATGATAAGATGGCCCAAATGCGGCGGGTCGAAGCTTCCACCAAAGATTCCGCGCCGCGCCATCGTTTACCCCTCTATCTTTTCCAGGTATTCGGCGGCTGAGACGGCTTCATCGGTATCGGGAAAGTTTTCTATGATGGCGGTG
>Ga0272443_10006858_pt1 | contig 11083 bp, 12 predicted proteins | sample SSMAcet12_FD_193581 | JGI IMG/M metagenome (GOLD analysis project Ga0272443, IMG submission 193581) | Marine sediment archaeal communities from Little Sippewissett salt marsh, Falmouth, MA, United States - SSM-Acet-12 | ecosystem: Environmental > Aquatic > Marine > Wetlands > Sediment ... | reverse complement strand
AAAAGTAGGATAAGCTTTTTATATTAAAAACAGGAAAAACCGGTTTCTTTAAATTAACGGGAAGCGATAGCATGCCACGAGGAGCAAGGCTGGATGCGCCGGGAACGTTGCATCATGTGATTATCCGGGGAATCGAGAAAGGAGATATCGTTCGTGACGACGACGACAGAAAAGAGTTTCTTCGTCGAATGGGCGAGCTGGCCCAAGGGTCTGGCACCAGCATCTATGCGTTTGCACTGATGACAAACCATGCCCATATACTATTGAAAAGCGGAGAGCAGGGTCTATCGACGTTCATGCGCCGTTTGCTTTCCGGGTATGCGCAATATTTCAATCGCCGTCATCAACGTGTCGGTCATCTTTTTCAGAACAGATACAAATCGATCATCTGTGAAGAAGATGCTTATTTCGATAAACTGGTTGCATACATTCATCTCAATCCACTTCGTGCAGGACTTGTCGACTCATTTGAAGAACTGACGTCGTATCCCTGGTGCAGTCACGCGGTCATGATGAAAAAGGATCACTATGCATGGCTGGACCGTGAGTACGTCCTGCAATTTTTCGGTGACAGAGAAGGTGAGGCTCGAAAGGCCTACCTGGCGTATCTGGAAGAAGAGACAGGGGTAGACCGGGAGAAAGAGCTTTCGGGCGGTGGGCTGCTTCGATCTCATGGAGGTTGGTCGAAAGTGCTATCAATGCGGAAAAGCGGCGTAAAGGCGCACAGCGATGATCGTATACTTGGAGGGGACTCGTTTGTCAGAGAAGTGCTTCAAGAAGCTGAAGGTCAGGGAGAACAATTGTTGTCCGCAGAAGAGCGTGCAAAACAAATTGCCCGCGATATCGAGAATGCGTGCAGGAAAGAGGGGATCACCGTTGCTGTTTTGCGTTCGGGCAGCAGAAAAGGACGGTTAGCCATGATACGAAAAGAACTGGCCAAGAAGTTTATCAATGAATATGGATTATCGCTGGCTGAGACGGCGAGGCAGTTAGGGGTGACAACAAGTGCCGTGAGCTATATGGTTCGTTGATTGTGAGGTTTTGTCGTTGCTGAACAACGTCCCCTAAGGCATATTCGTGTGCATGATAAGACGCTTCTAATCCTTTCGGAGCATTCAGTTCAGAGTGACTGGGTTGAGGTTGAGCATGCCCTGGATATCGAGAAGGAACGGAAGAAAAATATTCTCTTTCCGGTGCGGGTGGATGAGGCTGTAATGGAGAGCAAGAGCGGTTGGGCAGGCAATGTACGTCGGCAGCGCCATATCGGCGATTTCGCCCGGTGGAAGGATCACGATGCGTATTCGAAGGCTTTCGAGCGGTTGTTGCGGGATTTAAAGGCGGGGTAGGGTGGGCAAGTGACTCTAATCCTTTTGGTGCTTTAGAGCTGGTAAATATTAAATTTATCCAAATGAAAAAGATTTTTAATTGGGCATTCAATCACCTCCAAGCCATCATTATAGGACTAATTATAGCAATTGGAGGTACAGTAGTAGGTGGGATTATTTTGCATAATATGTATTCTGGATCAAAAACAAGTAAGGAGCCCTCTACTATTGTAGATGTAAAGGTAGGCGCTGATTCAAAAGATTCTCCAAACTATCTGGCAGAGGTTCCAAAATCCGATACTTCTGTCTTATCAATGGTTGCCCCCTCAACTGCCCATGAATCAGTTTCTTTAGCAAAAAAAGAAGCACCGAAAGAAATGAAAAATATTGAGCCATCGCAGGAGATATCGCATTTTTCGCAGATGGACCAAGTTCCTAAAAAGTCCAAATCATCTTATGATTTATTTAAGCCTTCTATTGGTATAGTTGGTAAGAAAGGAAATCAATTGACAATGTCTCTCAAGATAAAGAACATTTCTGGTAGAGAAATATATTTGGCTTTTGATACTCGCAAGGGGCCAATTGCGGTAATTGGAAATAAAGGAACAGCATGTTATTCAAATATAAATTTTAGTACTGTAACTGGTTTGCCTCAAATAGGAAGGTTTTATATTAATGATAAACAGAACTATTCAAGAGTAGGAATTGATGAAGTGGTAGTTGTTGTCTTCGAATTTACTTCAAAAGATTATGTAGTAATTGAGGATACTACCTTTGAGTTAAGTTCTAATGTAGTTCTTTACAATGACGGTGATATTATGTCTCTTCCTTTGAGTGTTTCGGACATTCGTCTTTAATAATTGCTTGCTCCTTGGTAGAAATGTTTAGTTAGTGAGCAAACATAATTGACCATCACTCTGAGCCACTCCCAAAAATCAGGACAGCTGGTTAAATTGAGCATAACAATCAAAACCAGCAGTCATCATGAAACGAACCCGCCGGAAATTCAGCGCTGAATTCAAAACCAAGGTCGTCCTGGAAGCTCTCAGTGAGCGTCTTACCTTAACCGAACTCGCCCAGAAACACGAGATTCATCCGAATCAGATTACCCAGTGGAAGCGGGAGTTTATGGAAAAAGCCTCCGACGTGTTCTCAAAAGGCGATAAGGCTCAGAAAGACCAGCAGGACCATCAGCAAGAGGCCGAACAACTCTACAAAACAATCGGCCAGTTGAAGGTTGAAGTCGACTGGCTCAAAAAAAAATTGCAGTCCTGAAATCCCTGTCGGAAAGGCGATCTATGGTTGAGAAAGAACATCAAAATCTCAGCATGACACGGCAATGCGACCTGCTCTCGATTCACCGATCAGGGCTGTATTACCAGTCAAAAAAAACGTCGAAGCTGAACCTTGAGCTCATGCGGTTAATCGATCAGCAGTACCTGAAGAAACCGTACTACGGGGTATATCGCATGTGGCAATGGTTGCAGAGGGACAAGGGCCACAACATCAATATCAAGCGAGTCCGGCGGCTGCATCGTCTTATGGGCATGGAAGCCATCGGGCCGAAGCCAAACACCTCCAAGCCAGCGCCAGGCCACAAGGTCTATCCGTATCTGCTTCGAGGCCTTGAGATCACGCATAGTAGCCATGTTTGGGCGACCGATATCACGTATGTGCCAATGGCTCAAGGTTTCATGTGCCTGATGGCTGTTATCGACCTCAAAAGCCGCTATGTGCTGAACTGGTCGGTGTCAAATACCATGGATGCCGAGTGGTGCGCTGAAGTCTTCAGGGAGACCGTCAGGTTACATGGCGCCCCGGAAATCCTGAACACCGATCAGGGCTCGCAGTTCACCAGCGAGGTTTTCACCCGGGCAGTCATCGAAGAGGCCGGATCACAGCTCTCCATGGACGGGAAAGGCCGGGCAATCGACAACGTTTTCATCGAACGGTTATGGCGAAGTGTCAAGTATGAGTACATTTACTACAGACCTCCCGTTGACGGGCTGGAACTCTATCAGGGGCTGAAAGAATGGTTCATCGATTACAATACAGATCGGAGGCATACTGCCCTGAATGATGAGTTCCCAGAGACAGTTTACAATCTTTACAAACTCAAGGCCCCGGAAGCAGCCTAAACAAACTTAGCTTCCTCAAATAGCTGTCCTACGAATGGGGAGGGGCTCAAAGGAATACCTTAAACCGGAGCCCGATGGCTCCGGTTTAAGCTGGTGCTATGAAGGTTTTTGTTTTTTTCGATTTTTTAAGGAATAGAGGACATTATTAGCTCGAAAAGTAGAGTAAGCTTCTTCGGATACTGAAAACAGGAAAAACCGGCTTCTTTCACCTAAGTTGAGCGATTGTTGAGCATGCTGTAGATGCAAGGCAGTTGTGGGTGAAAAAGGGAACTGTCAGCCTTATGGTTCGTTGATTTTTGCCTTTATTGTATCTGTTAAACATCGTCCCCTTGACCCATTAAAATAATTTAGTGTGATTCTGTTTCTAACAGTGGGGTAACTTGGAATGGACACTTTTCCGTACCACAATAACGAGGCTGTTTACATTTTTGAAAATGTAGAGGCTCAGCGGGTGAAGGTTGGTATGACAATCAACAAACCCGCTGATCGTTTAAGGTCTATCAATTATATGTGGGCTCAATTCGATGCTACTTGCCAGATATGTGGTGGGCGGCATGTTATTAACTTATTAGATGGGCTTATACCCCTACATAGCACTTCTGGTCCACATCATACTTTTGGTTTTAACTGTGCAGGTTCTTTAAAGCCTCCCCTTGAAAGAGATGTGACCATTGCTGAGTCTTACTTGGGTGACTTGAAACAACGACATAGTAAATCGACTGGCACTGAGAAAGGATCGCTGACTCGAATGATTAAAAATCTTGAAAAGCGAATTAACCTGTATAGGCAACTTGAATTACCTTTGGGGGAATGGCAAGTAGCGGTCGTTTTTTATACGCGTAACGCTGAAAAAGTTGAGTCGCTAACACACCAAATATTAGACGAACGTCTGGATAAAAAAGCACCCTTTGGAGAAGTATTTTGTTGCTCAGTGTCAGAGGCTACAAAAGCAGTTGAACAAGCACTGAGTCGTTTTGATCTGCTAGATTCAGCTAGGAAAGAAACTCCAGTACGAACGGACGGCTCTTTATAAATGCAATTTCTTGAATACCAAGATCCTGAAAGAAAACCGTCAAAATTTGAGTGAGCTATGGAAGGGAATGTTGTTTAATAGGTTGAAAAGTAGGACAACCTTCGAAAACTGAAAACAGGAAAAACCAGCTTCTTTCACCTACGTTGAGCGATTGTAGAGCATGCTGTAGATGCAAGGCGGGATGCGCCGGGAACATTGCATTATGTGATTCTCCGGGGAATCGACAAGGGGGATATCGTTCGGGCAGCAGGAAAGGGCGGGTTCCTGCGATAAGAAAAGAACTGGCCGGGAAGTTTGTCAACGAACATGGGTTATCGCTTGCTGAAACAGCAAGGCGGTTGTGGATTACGACAGGTGCTGTCAGCCACATGGTTCGTTGAATTGGTGGCTTTGATCGGGAAGGAATGTGCATTCAGGATAGTTCCGCTGCCGGTTTATGTTTACTGGTGTTTGGCCGATATCCCACGGAGGACTCGCTGAACGTGGCTTCCTGAAGCGAATGACCGTTTATCTGCCATGTTTTTGCAGGGAAGTTGCGTGCAAGCTCGTAATCGTGTGTCGCAATGATCACGCTGATGCCTTTACGGTTGATTTTTTTCAGATATTCCAGAATTTCCAGCGACGTATCGGGGTCCAGGTTTCCTGTGGGCTCGTCAGCAAGAATCACTATCGGCTCCCTGACCAGTGCCCGGGCGATCGCCACACGCTGCTGTTCCCCGCCGGAGAGATTCAGTGGCATCTGTTTTGCTGCATCTTCCAGTCCGACTTCCTGAAGCGCGGTCATTACCCGATCCCTGATGAGGCGGTTTTTTGTGTTGGTTACCTTCAGCACAAAAGCAAGATTGTCAAAAACCGTTCTGTCTTCAAGGAGCCTGAAGTCCTGAAAAACAATCCCGAGTTTTCTGCGCAGGTGCGGAATATGCCGTTTTTTTATAGAGGAAGAGGTATAGCCGCCTATGGAAACTTCACCTTTTACCGGCTTGATTTCCATGTACAGCGCTTTGAGCAGGGTTGTTTTTCCGCTCCCGCTTTTTCCCACGATATAGACAAGCTCGCCGGAATCAATAGCGAGATTTACCTCTTTGAGGATGGGCTTTTTAGCGAGTTCCAGATCTGCGTTGATAAAAGAGATCATTGATAAGTGTTGAGTTGTTACAACTGCTGGATAGCTTGACAGCAGGGAATAGTTTACAGAATTGCGTATTTGTATTCAGCGATGCGGTACTTGTAAGTGTTTGTTTTTTGACTTTTACCTTTTGACTTTTGACTTTTTTTCCCTGTTATCCGCTATCTGTTCGGCCAGAAGGGTGGCTTCGATGAAGCTTTTCGATGATGCTTTTCCAAGACCGGCAATGTCAAACCCGGTTCCGTGGTCGGGAGAGGTACGTACAATCGGCAGACCGATAGTGACGTTGATACCGCTTTCAAATGCAAGTACCTTGAACGGTAGCAGTCCCTGGTCGTGGTACATCGCTACGACAGCGTCATAGTTGTTATATCCGCGTGCTCCGAAAAAACCGTCAGCGGCAAAGGGCCCGTCGATATGTTCTTTTTTGGCGATTTTTTGAATGCAGGGCTGAAGAACAGCACGCTCTTCATTGCCCATGACACCTCCGTCGGAAGCGTGAGGATTCAGCCCGAGAACAGCTATACGGGGAGAGCGTATCCGGAAATCCGTTCTGAGGGCGTGGAACAGCTTGGCAAAGAAACGCTCGAAATCCATGGATTCTATAAGTCCGGGGACTTTTCGCAGTGGCACATGTATGGTCGCGAGCGCCACGGTAAGAGCGGAAAGAGGATCATGAAAAAGCATGATCGGATCAGTTTCCCCGCAACGTTCGGCAAGAAAGTCGGTGTGACCGGTGTTGGTATATCCGGCTTTCGCAATGGCTTCTTTATGGATTGGCGCGGTGACGAGGGCTCTGGTTTTTCCTTCCAGGCAGAGCCTCGTAGCGGTTTCGAGAGCTTTCATGGCCGTGTCACCCGCATATCCGGAGATCGTTCCGGGTCGTATGGGCTCTGAAGGTTCGGCGACGCTGAGAACGGGAAGAACATCGGGTGACAGAGAGGCGTTTTGGATCGCATCGAATGAAGTGAATGCTTCGATTTTCACCTCGAGCCCCAGTTTCATATTGTAAAATCCGAGCGCTTCGGCGGAACCGATAACCAGGGGGCGGCAGCGACCTTGCCCGATTTCCCGAAAGCTTTTCAGGATGATTTCCGGGCCTATTCCGTGAATATCACCGATTGTCCATGCGGTAAACATCTTTTTATTCCGATCAAAGTCGTTTATATGCGTTGACGATTTTCTCATCTTTTTTCACCCCTCTCATTGCCAGCCAGAAAAGCAGTGGCTGCGGCAGGAGCACAAAAAGACCTGCTCCGGGCTGATGTTCTACAGCTGTTTCGGCTCCCTGAGACAGATATTCATTCATGAAATGCGCCGCGGTGAGCCCTGAAAGCACGTCGGCAAGGAAAATTACAATCAGAACGGAGATAAGTGTGCTTTGCAGTGAACGGTTTTTATACAGAAAGATCGCGGCGATCGAGAGGATTCCGGAAATCGGCGAAAGAATACTCGAAACATAGACTCCTGTGATGTGCAGTACTCCGGCCTCTGAAAAAGGAGAGAAGTCTGTGAGAACATATTCAGTTGCCTCTATATAGTACCAGAAAGGAAAGAGCAGGCTTGAAAATGCAAGAAGGGCTGCAATGAGAAGGTAGAGACTTTGTGCTCGTGCCAGCATGATGATGATGGTTTTATGTTTTTGTCAAATATAAGCATTCAGATGGTAATGCTGTTGAGGATCTTTTTTGCGACGGTTTGCGATGCACCGAGCCGTTCTTTTACGAAGCTGCCCGCAAGGCTTCCCTGCGAGGCTCTCGCTTCGGGATTGTTCAACAGCTTTTTCAGCGTATCGGCAAGGGTGTCGCGGTCAGGGATTACGGTTGCTGCATGAATGCGGACAAGTTCTTCAGCTTCAGGTGAATTATGATGGTTCGGCCCGAAAAGGACCGGGATGCTGTAGACCGCGGGTTCAAGGGTGTTGTGAACATTGACCCCGAATCCGCCGCCTACATAGGCGATTCCTGCAAGGGTATAAAGTTCTGCAAGCAGGCCGATTTTGTCGACGACAAGCACCTTGTTTGACGAAAAGTCCTCAGGCAGAGCTGATATTCTTGCACTGGAAATCCCTGAGCTGCGCAGCATCTGTTCCAGCCTTTCGATATTGCCGGGTGAAACATCGTGCGGTACAAGAATCAGACTCAGCTTGTCTGCAAGCGTCATATAGGCAGGGAGAAGTATTTCCTCATCCCTTTCCCAGGTGCTTCCCGCGACAAGAAGAGGTTTTTCGGCGTAGCAGGCGGCCAGGTTGTCGATTTTCGTCGTGTTGGAGCTTCGTTGCACTACCTGATCGAATCTGGGATCACCCGCCTTAACGGCATCGTTTCTTCCAAACAGTGTAGCGAAGTGTTCACGGTCTTTTTCTGAAACCGTATAGATGTAATCAAACAGCGAAAAAACCTGTCGGTAGAATTGCCGGATAACGGGTTTTCCATATATGGAGCGATCCTGAAGAACAGCCGCCACGAGAAAAAGGAGCGCCCCGCTCTTTTTTGCGGCCAGAAGATGGTTCAGCCAGAAATCATAGCGCATGATCACCACGACATCAGGGCGTATGAGCGCAACTGTTTTTTTCGCGTTTTCTTTGGTGTCAACCGGATGATACCATACCGCGACGGCATCGGGATAGTTTCGGTACACGCTGTAACCGGAGTCGGATTGAAATGAAACGAATACGGACAGGTCAGGGCGCGATTTTTTTAACGCGGCAATGATCGGTCTGGACTGCTCAAACTCGCCTGCTGAGGCAGCATGCACCCAGACGCGAAATTCCGAATCCTTTTTTTCTGCGACTGATTGTTCCAGCTCCGTAAACACGCTCTTGCGGACATCAAAAAAAGTCCGCAATCGGGGAAAGGCCGGGCTGAGCAATTTCAGGGAGCCTGCCACAAGAGGCACGATTGTATTATAGAGGAAAAGCTGCGGTGCCATGTTAACTTGCTCTAATGAGGAACGTGTCATCTTTAGGTATGATTAAAAACCGAAAAATCAAAGTTCGTATGCCACTCTGCCATAGAGGATTCATGAACAGAGAGCCACTATTCTTCCGGAGAGAGCCGAAGACAGTCCCGTCAGGTAATACGACATGCGAAGCAGGTTCATGGTTCGTTCATCCTTTGCCTGGATTCCCGTGTCAAGCTCGGGAATGATCGGGAGTGGAGAGGAGTTATGCCGGACTTGATCCGGCATCCATGGGGTTTAACCGGTCAAGAATGGATTCCCGTGTCAAGCACGGGAATGACCGTGAGTGGAGAGGAGTCATGCCGGACTTGAACCTGCATCCATGGGGTTTAACCGGTCAAGAATGGATTCCCGTGTCAAGCACGGGAATGACCGTGAGTGGAGAGGAGTCATGTCGGACTTGATCCGGCATCCATGGGGTTTAACCGGACAAGAATGGATTCTCATGTCAGGCACGGGAATGACAGAGAGTGGAGAGGAGTCATGCCGGACTTGAACCTGCATCCATGGGGTTTAACCGGTCAAGAATGGATTCCCATGTCAAGCACGGGAATGACCGTGAGTGGAGAGGAGTCATGTCGGACTTGATCCGGCATCCATGGGGTTTTGCTGGTCAAGAATGGATTCCCGTGTCAAGCACGGGAATGACCGTGAGTGGAGAGGAGTCATGTCGGACTTGATCCGGCATCCATGGGGTTTTGCTGGTCAAGAATGGATTCCCGTGTCAGACTCGGGAATGGCAGAAAAGAGAAAGATTCACTTTTTTGTAAGCATTTTTATTCTTCCTTTGATGAATTATTTCAGGTTTAGCGGGTCTTTGCCTGAATGCCAGGGCGCTGTGAGGTAAGGCTGAATAGGGGATAAAAGCGTATATTGCAACGATGCTTAACAATCGGCATGAGGGCAAACGAGGCCAACGTACATTTCTGAGAAACACAATGAGGGGGCTGCTATGAAACTGCATACGATCATACTTGTACTGGTTCTGTTTCTGGTGTTGCTGTTTGCCGGGATAAACTGGGGTCTGTTTGCCCGACAGGACAGCATTAATTTTATTTTTTTCAGCATAGAGGCTCCGTTGGGGGTCATCATGCTTGGAACGCTTGGCGTTTTGAGTGTTCTCTATCTTCTTTTTATCGGAAGACTCGAGGTATCGTCCATGATGGAAGAAAGGAAAAGCAACAAAGCGCTCCAGGAGGCTCGTGAGCTTGCACTGAGTAAGGAAAAGAGCCGGATTACAGACCTGCAGAATACAATTTCCGAACAGATCGGGGCTTTTGGAGAAAGGTTCGACTCGCTGGAAAGCAAGATCACGGGCGTGGAAGGCAAGTTCGCCGGCGTGGAAAGCAAGGTCGATGATATGATTTCCCGATTTGACGAAGAAGGCGTCTTTATCGTCCGCAAAGAACAGGATGAAAATTCCGGTGATACCGCATCATAAGGGCACCTCTATTTATTGTCATGAGCGGTGCAAGAGCAAGGCGAACGGAGCGGAGAAACCGGAGTGTACAGAGAGTACATGAGGATTTCGAGCACCGCTCAACGAAGCAATTGAATCGCGGAATAATATAAATGTGCCCATAATGGAGTGCTCTGGCGAAGGTTTATAAGGGATCTGTTTCCAAACAGTCTGCTGACCGGAAAAGCTCCTGAATGAAATAAGGGTCTGGCAGGTGACCTCTTGCAGAAAAAGAATATTAATTAGTGTTTTGCCGGATTAATTCGTACCATGAGCTGTGTTTTGTTTGCCGTATTGTGCGGCAACTGGACGAAAAGGGAAGTAACGATATTGATGAGATACGTTGTGAGCCTGCCGAAGGGCGGCATGTTTAGAGTTTTTTTTGTTAGTGAAACCTCACCTGTTTCAGGATTCGCACCTGTTGAGCACAGCTTTTTCTCATATACTCCTTCCAGCAGTTATATTCATTTTTGATACCTTGAAAAACGTACCGGTTTCGACCTTGTCGGAACAGCTGCGGCAGTTCGTGGTATCCTCATTTCAGGAGATGCATTTGTATGACGAAAAACAATGGTGAAACAGTAGAATCCGCAGGATTCAAAGACCTCGGGCTTTCAGTCCATGTGCTTGACGCGCTGGAAAAGGTTGGTTACGAGACGCCTACCCCGGTTCAGCTTCAAACTATTCCGATAATTCTCAAAGGCAGCGATGTTCTTGGTCAGGCACAGACCGGAACTGGCAAAACCGCGGCATTCGCGCTGCCGCTTCTCTCTAAAATCGATCTTTCCAATGCATCTCCGCAGGTGCTTGTCCTGACTCCGACAAGGGAGCTCGCTTTGCAGGTGGCAGAGGCTTTTCAGCGGTATGCTTCCTGTATGGAGGACTTTCATGTGCTCCCGATCTACGGAGGCCAGGACTATAGCGGCCAGCTTCGACGCCTCAGGCGTGGCGCTCATGTGGTTGTCGGAACGCCGGGACGGGTTATGGACCATATCAGGAGGCAGACACTGAACCTCGAGGGGTTGAAGACGCTAGTGCTCG
>Ga0272443_10006857_pt1 | contig 11084 bp, 11 predicted proteins | sample SSMAcet12_FD_193581 | JGI IMG/M metagenome (GOLD analysis project Ga0272443, IMG submission 193581) | Marine sediment archaeal communities from Little Sippewissett salt marsh, Falmouth, MA, United States - SSM-Acet-12 | ecosystem: Environmental > Aquatic > Marine > Wetlands > Sediment ... | reverse complement strand
TGAGTACCGCGATTATATTAAACAGCGCCTGTATCAAATTGCTATCGAAATAGAGATGGGGACCCCGGCCAGTTACCGCCTCGCGATACTTCCGTACCGTAATGATATTATCCTCGCCGAAGAATTGATCAAGGAGCAGGGACGCTGAATCCGATTCTGCTGACACTGGGAGCAATATTGGCCGGAATGGTCGGCGGTTTTCTCGGCCTCGGGGGCGGGATAGTCCTGGTCCCGTTTTTGACGACTATTTTCAAAATGCCGATGCACCAGGCGGTCGCTTTGTCCCTGGCCGCGATCATGGCCAATTCCATTGTATCGTCGAACAACTACATGAAAAAGGGGATGGTCGATTTCAAGCTGGTAACGCCGCTATGTATCTTTGCTTCCGTCGGGGCCATTCTTGGAAGCAATGTCAGCGTCTACATACCGGGCGACTATCTTAAAATTGTCTTTGCCTTTGCGATGACATACACCGCTTTCACGATTATTCGGAAGAAGCGGAACGAACGGGAACGGGAGGTCGGTGATGCCGAACCCGGCTTGACCTCAGTTGCCGTGATAGCGTTATTCGCCGGGGTTTTCTCGGCCCTGCTCGGGGTCGGCGGCGGGATCATTATTATCCCGGCCGTTTATCTCTTGCTGAATTACGATATTGGAGTGGCGCGAGGAAGCTCCGCTTTCACGATCGGGATCACCGCCACGGCCGGTTCGATTGTCTATCTGCTCAATGGCACTCTTCAGCTCGATTCGGTCGGCCCGGTTATTATCGGTCTCACCGCCGGCGGCTGGGTCGGATCATGGCTGGGAGCGCGGGCGAAGTCGCTTGTGGTTCGTTATGTTTTCGCGGCCGCAATGTTATATTTGGCGGTGCGGATGTTTCTTCAGGGAATAGAATAAGATGGCAAAATTCGAAGTCGATCAGGGAATTTTAAAACTGCAGCGGATCATCTTGATACTGGTCATGATGGTCCTGGCTCTGGCCGTCATAATCGGGATGTACGATGCCAAAATCGGATATTACCTGGGGTACACGGCGGTAATTCTTCTAATTATCGCGGCGCCGATCCGCATTATTGCGGTAAGCAAATACTTCAAAAAAAGAAACGACCGGCGCTATGAACTGCTCTCGTATATTGTGATACTGATCATCATTCTGACTGCAATTATCAGGGCTATTATATAATGAATTTGAAAAATGCTATTGTCTTCTGCGATTTCGACGGTACCTTCGCCGCAAAGGATATCGGGAATCGTCTCTTTACACATTTTTCCGGCGGCAAAAACAAGGAACTGATAGAACGCTGGAAAAAGGGTGAAATCTCGTCCCGGGAATGTCTGCTGGGTGAAGCTGAGATGGCCCGGTTGAGCGTTGAAGATTTTCATGGTTTTCTCGACCGGTGCGAGCTCAGAGACGGAGCCGAGGAATTCTATCAGAAAATCACCGGCGCCGGGATTCCCTTTTATATCGTCTCCGATGGTATCGATATCTATATTGAACATATCCTCGGCCGCCGCGGCCTGAACGGGATCGACTATTTCTGCAATCGCGGGCGTATCGCAGGAAACCGGATGTTCCTGGAATTCCCCTATGACAACGACGGCTGTCAGAGGTGTGGAACCTGCAAAGGGGCGCGGATGGCAAGAATACTGGAAGGTCTTGACACGAAACCGAGGGTTATTTTTATCGGGGACGGGCTTTCCGATATTTGTGCTCTTCCCCATGCCGATTTAATTTTCGCCCGCGGCGATTTACTTGAATATTGCCGCAGTCACGGCTATGAAGCTGTTGAATATCGGGATTTTTTTGATATATTGAGTTATCTGAATAAATCTGATAAATAATTCGCGTAAACAAACCCACTGATGGGTAAGCGGAGATAAGGATATGAAAGCGATTATTATGGCAGGGGGATTCGGGACCCGTCTGCGTCCGTTAACAATCAATATTCCGAAACCGATGGTACCGATCGGCAATATTCCCATGATGGAGCATGTGGTAAATCTCCTCAAGAGTCATGGCTTCGACGACCTCCTCTCTCTTCTCTATTTCCAGGCGGATGAAATCAAGAATTATTTTAAGGACGGCCGCAAGTTCGGGGTCAAGATGGAATATTTACAGCCGGCGGAAGACTACGGCACCGCCGGAGCGGTCCGGTTTGCCGAAGATTTTATTGACGATACCATATTGATCATCTCCGGTGACGTTCTGACCGATTTCGATCTTGGGGCCGCCATTGAATGGCATCAGCAGAAAAAGTCCGACGCCACGATTATGCTGACCCGGGTGGAAAATCCGCTTGCCTATGGAATCGTTATCACCGACGATGACGGCCGGATTGTCCGCTTTCTCGAAAAACCGTCGTGGGGCGAATCTTTTTCGGATACAATAAATACCGGCATATATATCCTCGAACCTCATGCGGTCCGAATGATTCCGCCCCGAACCAATTTCGATTTTTCGCAGAATCTTTTTCCCCTGATGCTTTCCCGCAAAATGGCCCTGAATGGAATGATCGCCGAAGGGTATTGGAAAGATGTCGGTAATATCGATGAGTATATGCGGGCGCACGACGACCTTCTGGCCGGTAAAATCAAACTGTCGCTCGGTTTTGAAAAGAAGGAGATCAACGGCGCCACGGTTTATCTCGGCAAAAACACGCGCCTCGGCAAGAATATCAAGTTCGAGGATGTCGTTGTTGTCGGCAATAATGCCGTCATCGGCGACGGCGCTCAAATCGGCAATAGCGTTATCGGCGCCCGAACCACCCTCGGGGGACAGGCCCAGCTTCATAATTCGGTCACATGGATCGATGCCGTAATTGGGGCGGAATCGAATATCGACCGCTCCATAATTGGCGCCCGTAGCAGGCTCGGCGAGAATGTCGCGCTCCTCGATAACGTTATTGTTTCCGACGACTGCACCATCGGCAAGGGGGCGACGGTTAAGGCCAACTGCAAGATATGGGCGGGGAAATCGGTCGATGAAGGAGCCATCCTCTCGGCATCCCTGGTCTGGGGTGAAAAATGGAACCGTGAGCTATTCACCGAATCGAAAGTAACCGGCCTGGCCCTGACCGAACTAACCCCTGAAATGTGTGTCAAGCTGGGGGCCGCTTTCGGTGCCTTCCTGGGGTCGGGGAAAAGGGTTGTTACCTCCCGTGACGCCTCGGATACTTCCCGCTTGTTGAAGAGGTCATTGATCTCCGGGCTCCTGGCCGGTGGCGTCGATTGCGATGACCTTGAAACTCTTCCGATTCCGGTGGTTCGCTATTCCCTGAAAAACGGCAATTACGCCGCCGGCGTATACTTCCGTCACAATCCCAACGACTACCATCTGGTCGATATTATCTTCTTCGACGGCAACGGCATGGATATGCCGACCGCCAAGCTGAAAAAGGTCGAACGGATGTTTTTCGGCGAGGATTTCCGCCGTGCCAATATCGACGAAACCGGACATCTCGATATGCCCCACGGAGCCCTTGAAGATTATCGCGAAAGTTTTATAAAAGCTGTAAATTCGGATTTGCTCAAGAAGGCCGGTTTTAAAATTGTCATCGACTATTCCAACGGCGGGGCCTCACAGGTTTTTCCGACCAGTTTTACTCAGCTCGGAATTAATGTCGTGGCGTTGAATGCCTATCTCGATCCCCGGAAATTCTCCCGGCATCCCGATGAAATGGCCCAGGCGATTGTCCAGATGTCGGCCATAGTGAAGTCGCTTCATGCCGATGTCGGCTTTCTGGTCAACCCGGCGGCCGAGAAACTGATAGTAGTCGACGAAGACGGCAACCTGATTAACGATCAGCTGTTGCTGTTGATAGTTACCGATCTTTTCCTGAGAACCCATTCAGCGCGGCGGATAGCTGTTCCCGTAGCCGCCTCGATGGGGGTCGAAGAAATCGCCGGGAATTACGGAGTCGAGGTTCTTCGGGTGAGAAACAATCATCTTGCCATGATGGAGGCTTTCCAGGACGGCGGGGTCGATTATGTCGGCGGAACCCGCGGCGGGTTCCTTTTCCCCGGCTCCAATCTCGGGACCGATGCGATTCTGGCGGCGGTTTTTATCCTCGAGATGATGGCCAAAATGAAGGTCAAGCTGGGACAGATGAGGGAGCAGTTCGAAAAATATATCCGCAAGGAAGAAATGGTCCCCTGTCCCTGGTCGCGCAAGGGAACCGTGATGCGAAAATTAATTGAGCATACCCGTGACAAGAATCGTCAGCTGATCGACGGGGTCAGGATTTTCGAAGACGGCGGCGCGGTCCTGGTGGCCCCCGATAATCTATCGGCGTCGTTTAATATCATGGTAGAATCGGAATCGAGCGAGACAGTCGACCGGCTCATGAATCAATATAAAGCACTGGTCGAACGGGCCCAGGAATAGCCTGTACAAAAAAAGTCGCCGGTGAGATTCTGTCACCGGCGGCTGAACACAGGTAATAAGGTTGGGAAAGAGCTGCTAACTCTTCGCTGTCCGCTGTTAATGAACTTTTCTTAGCTTCATAATATTTTACTGAAGAAAGAAGTGAAGGTTCCAATTCATGCCGAAAAATTGTATTTTTTCGAATATTTTACCGGATTTTGTCGTTCTATGAAAGTATCGGCTTGCCTAATCGGGCCGATACTGATAGTTTTATGGTCTTGAGATAAAGCGGACCTGGACAAAACCGATTTACCGCCGGAGGTGGATGATGGATTACTTTAAGAGAACCAAAATCTCCCGAATTGTTGTCGCCGACGAGGTCCCGGCCAATTCTGATATCCTGGTCATGGGCTGGGTCAGAACGATACGGGTATCCAAAAATGTCGCGTTTATTGATATCAACGACGGTTCCTGTATGGGGAATCTCCAGGCGGTTATCGAAAATCCCAATGAATACCCGGTCCTCAAGGATATTCTGACCGGAGCCTCAATGAGGATCGAAGGAAAACTGATAGAATCTCCCGCAAAAGGGCAAAAATACGAGCTGAAGGTCAGCGATCTCAAGATGTTCGGTCCGGCCGACCAGAGCTATCCGCTTCAGGCCAAACGGCACTCGTTCGAATTCCTGCGGGAGATTGCACACCTCCGGATGAGGACCAATACGTTCGGCGCGGTCAACCGGGTTCGCTCGAAGATCGCCTATGCGGTCCATAAATTCTACCAGGAACGGGGCTTTTATTATCTGCATACTCCGATGATTACCGCTTCAGATTGCGAAGGGGCGGGCGAGCTTTTCCGCGTTACGACTCTTAATCTCGATAACATCCCGAGGCAGGAGGGGCAAATCGATTTCAACGAAGATTTCTTCGGACGAGAGGCCTACCTGACTGTTTCGGGACAGCTCGAAGCGGAGATCGGAGCCATGGCGCTCGGCGATGTCTACACTTTCGGGCCGACTTTCCGTGCCGAAAACTCGAATACCTCGCGGCATGCTTCGGAGTTCTGGATGATCGAGCCGGAGATGGCTTTCTGCGACCTTCAGGGAGATATGCAGCTGGCCGAGGATTTCCTGAAATATCTCTTCAAGTACGCGCTCGAAGAATGCGCCGACGATATGGAGTTTTTCAACAAGTGGATCGACAAAGAGGTCATCAAAACCCTCGAACACGTGGTCAACTCAGATTTTGAACGACTGCCTTATACCAAGGCCGTCGAGATGCTCGAAAAGGCTGATCAGAAATTCGAATATCCTGTCGCGTGGGGGGTCGATCTCCAATCGGAGCATGAGCGGTACCTGACCGAGAAGGTTCTCAAGAAGCCGGTGATCGTGTACGATTATCCCAAGAAGATCAAGGCTTTCTACATGCGGGTCAACGACGACAACAAGACCGTTGGGGCGATGGATGTCCTGGTTCCCAAGGTCGGCGAGATCATCGGCGGCTCACAGCGCGAGGAACGATACGACGTTCTCGAGGCGCATATGAAAGAGAAAGGGCTCGATACGAGCCTGTACGACTGGTATTTCGATCTTCGCAAGTACGGCTCGGCTCCGCATTCAGGTTTCGGGCTCGGTTTCGACCGCTGCCTGATGTATATCACCGGAATGGGGAATATCCGCGATGTCGCGCCGTTCCCGCGGGTCCCCCGCTGGGCGAAATTTTAGAATGCCTGAAATTGAAATAGAAACGGCGGATGCAACATCCGCCGTTTTTTTTGGGTATGGAGTAAAGCCGCCATGGGATTCCATCGTCAACCGCACAAATTCGGTCTATTCAATTATTAATGGGCACATATTCTGTGCCGAACAAAATATTGCGGTTTTCATCCCCAATGCTTAAGTTATTGCGGGATGTCCAATTAGAAATTCCGGCACGGCTCATGCTTTAATATTGAAAGAGCCCTTGGAATATCCTGAACTAAACAACTCAATCTTTAAATTCATTGGGAGGAAACCATGAACTATGCACTCGCAGGCGCAAGAGCTATCACATCATCTCTGATCTTGATGGCATTGGTATTGATTTTATCTCCCGGCGTAATTTTCGCCGATGAGGCCGAAATGGAAAAGCCCGACACCCTTTCCAATAAATGGGCGATGCAGTTCGAAATCGAGCGTGATTTCGATCTCAGCTCATTCGAAGGGGCGACGCTTTCCCTGAAGAGAATCACTTCACCCGGGAAAGCCTGGCGGATCGGGCTGGATTTGAATGCCGGGACAGACAACAGAGAGCAAACCGATATTTATGAGGATACGCTGACAAGTACAAATGAAATCGACAGCGACCGTTATGCAATGACACTCTCGATTTTCCGGGTATTCGAAGCCGACCCCGCCGCGAAACTGAAATTTTTCTGGGGCTTTGGTCCCTTTGGAGGACATTCGTTCAGCAAATCGAATACTCGCACTGTCAATACAACCGGGGATTCAGCCGGGAATCTCAGCAAAAGCAGGACCTGGAGAGTCGGAATAAGCGGTATTATGGGGGTCGAGTGGTTCTTCTCTAAAAACATGTCTCTTCTGGCTGAATACGGCTCATCGTTGGATTATAGCTGGAACAGAACAACTCAGCTCACGAATTATACCACTGGTTACAGCCGTTATGGCGAAAGAATAAACAAGAGCTGGAATTTCGATGCCGATGCCGTAAAGTTCGGTTTGTCTGCGTACTTTTAGGGAAAATTACAGAATTTTAACAATTTTTTCCAAATTTCTTGTTGCGTAAATTAAGCAATCGGCCGATATTTTAAATACACAAGAAAGGAGGTGGTCCAATCGTGAAATTTGACCAATGTGAGGTGGCTGCTGTTTAGCGCCAACCCAGCTTGTTAACAGTTGGGCTGATGCTAAGCAAATCCCAACAGTTTGACCGGCCTGATGGACGCCTCCTTACGGTGCCATCAGGTTTTTTTATGCCCCGAAATCTCTTCCTCTCCTGCCAGCGTTCCGAATTCTCCTTTCATAATTAAGTTTTCCTGTAACTTTCAGCCCGGCTGAATCGTCTTTAAAAACGGGACGTATTGATTCGGTCAGATTTTCCGCCATAACCGAAAAGGAGTATATCATGAAAAGGCTTCTATGGATTATGGCCGGATTCCTTGTTATCTCGCCCATAATGTTTCTCGGATGCGGATCTTCACATTCAACCGCTCCGGACCCGCAAGCGAGCGGAGATGAGTTCTGGTTCGCCGGCATTGATGCCTCGGCGGTCTGGGTCGATATCAGCGACAACTGTATTATCCGGGTCGAGGCGGATAAGGCCAAGGCCGATTCGGTCTGCAAGGCACGGGGATATACTAAAGCGTCCGGATACGACCCGCTCGACTGCTGGGTCGGGGGAATAAAAGATACCTATATGGAGTGTGTCGCCTGCTCTTATAATAATTAAACTTGATTTTCCATGGCCTTTTTATGTAATCTGGTAGTTGCTGGCTGTCTAATATGGAGGAGGCCGTGCCGGGTTGCAGATACTGGGGAATCGTCTTTATCGTTCTGCTTCTGCTCTTGGGATGCGGACGGGCCAAACCGAGGCTGGATAATATTTTCGACGGCTTCGACGGAACTATCGTTGTCTACGATCAGCAGCATGATATGTACACCCGCTGGAACGAACAGCGCGCTATGGAGCGTTATTCCCCCTGCTCGACTTTCAAGATCCCGAATGCCCTGATCGCACTTGAGAGCGGAGTGATCCCGAACAGCGATTATGTAATCGCATGGGACAGCAATCTCTATCCCCGCCAGGAATGGTGGACCGATAATCCCTGGGCGACCCGCGCCCGGGATCATACCCTCAAGTCGGCGATACAGTATTCGGTGGTCTGGTATTTTCAGGAACTGGCCAAACAGATTGGCCGGGAGCGCTATGAAGAATACCTGGCAAAAATGAATTACGGAAACCGGGATATTTCGGGGGAACTGACCGAATTCTGGCTGGAATCGTCTCTTAAAATCTCGGCGCACGAGCAGGTCGAGTTTTTGAGAAAATTTTATTATAACCGGTTCGGTTTCAAGCCGGAAAATATCGAGCAGGTCAAAGAGGCCATCATCCTCGAAGAAAACGACCTGTACCGTCTCAGCGGTAAAACCGGGCTGGGGATGTATGACGATCGTACCATCGGATGGCTGGTCGGGTATGTCGAACGGGGAGAGAATGTCTATTACTACGCCATGAATATCGAAAGCAGTGATTACGACAGGGTCAGGTCGTCACGACTGAATATTGTCAAAGACGTTCTTCGTGAAATGGGCGTAATCCCGGGAGAACAACTCGATGAATGACGAAAGGCCCTTCCTGAATATGCCGGATCTTCCGCGCCACAAGGCAATCTGCGAGGTCTGCGGAAAAGAATTTTCATTCTATGGGAAACGGCGCCCGCATACCTGTCACGACGGCGAGTGCCGCCATGCCTACCATTACAACATCCGCCCGGAATCATGGGCGAATCACCAGTTCGATCTGTTTGGCCGTTAACCGTCAATTATTCAGCTTCTTCAGTTCTTCCTCGAGCTGAGTGACAAGCCGGTCCGTCAATTTCGTAATGCCGTAGAATACTTCCGGATCGGTCATATCGACACCGGCTTTTTTCAGCTGATTCATCGGGTAATCGCTTCCACCCGATTCCAACAAGTCGAGATACCGTTCAATTACCTTCTGACGATTATTCTCATTGCTTTCGGTAATATCCCGCATAATATGCGACGAAGCCGAATAACTGGTTGCATATTTGTATACATAGTAAGGGCCGAAATAGAAATGCGGGATACCGGTCCAGTAATAGCCGAGCAGGGAATCACGAGACATGGCATCGCCATAGTGATCCGCGGTTACATCCATGTACAGATCGTAAAGAACATCAGCGGTTATCGGCTCGCCTCGTTCCACGATTCGGTGCGCCCGCCACTCAAAATCGGCGAAGACAATCTGGCGATAGAAGGTTCCAACCAGTTCGTCGATGGCCAGTTGCAGAAGGACGACGCGCTCGCGGGGATCTTCGATCTTCTCGAGCAAGTAATTTATCAGGAGCTGTTCGTTGAAGGTTGAAGCGACCTCGGCCACGAATATCGAATAACCGGCGGTTGGGTACGGCTGGTTTTCCTGGGCCAGGACGGAATGAAGGCTGTGTCCCATTTCATGGGCGAGGGTGAAAACCGAGCGCAGTGTCCCATTGTAATTCATCAAGACGTACGGGTGCAGTCCGTACGTACCCGATGAAAAAGCGCCTGTGTATTTCCCTTCGTTTTCATAGACATCGATATATCCGCCGGTCAGGGCCTTGCGCATCCTGTTCTGATACTCTTCACCCAGAGGCGCGACCGATTCCACGATCCAGGTTACGACCGTATCGTACTCATACTCTTTTTCGAAGTCGACCAGCGGTATAAAGCGATCGTACATATGGTAGTTTTCGATACCGAGAGCTTCCTGTTTCAGTTTAAAGTATCTCTGAACGGCATCGGACCGGCTCTTGACTCCTTCGATCAGGTTAACGAATACTTCCTGCGGAATATTATCGTTATCAAGATAGTACTCAAGGGTCGTTTCATAATTTCTGGCCTGAGCCAGAGCCCAGTCTTTCTGAAGAACGCCGTTATAGATCGAGGCATAAGTGTTTTTGTTATCGGCATAGCTTCGCAAGGTGCTGTCAAATGCACCGGCACGGACCGCCTGATCGCGGTTGCTGGAAAGGAGGTTGACATAGCGGCCGTAGGTAAGCGTCTGCTCTTCGCCTCCCGGAAGGATTATCCTGGGGTGCTGCATATCGGCCGTCGACAGTGAGGAGTATATGTCGTTTGGGACGCCGTTCAGTTTCGAAAAATATGACAGCAGCTTTTCCTGCCCGGGGTCGAGATAATGATCGAGCTGACGGAATTTGTCTTCCAGTTCAATGCGGTAAATTTCGAGTCCGGGGGTCCCGGCAATCCACTTGTCGACCGTATCCCATGGAATCGACAGAATCTCCGGTTCAAACCATGATGAATTCGAGCGGAAGAGACTTCCAAGATTACCGACTCTCTGGCGTTTGGCATTGATTTCGTTATTCCTCAGGTCCTGGGTTCTCTGCAGTCCGGCGAACTGGCCGATTCGCCCCATAGCGAGGTTGATTTCATCCCTTTTCTTCAGCCCGCTCAGGAGATATTCGGGGCCTTTTTTGAGAGTTCCTTCCAATTCGGGAAAGCGGTCGATTTGTACCTTTACGGCGGCAAGGTCTTTTTCCCAGGTTTTCCAATCGGGATAAATTTTGGACAGGTCCCACTTGTATTTATCGGGGATGGAGTCGCGTACGAGACTTCGCTCGGCGGCATGAGCATTTCCGCCGATGGCGATGCAGAGCATGATCAGCATGACTACTGCCTGCCGTATGCTTTTAATAATATTCAGACTTCCCATAACGGCTGGTCCTTTCAATTGATACAATTCATATATATTTTATATACGATTCATTTCGGACCGCGGTCGAAAATGATTCTCATTCCGCCCGGAGGGCCTCGACCGGGTCGACCCGGGCCGCGCGTGAGGCGGGATAGAATCCTGCGATCAGGGCAACCAAAACACCGAATGAAAACGACAGTGCGATCAGCCAGAGCGGAAGAGCGAAGAGCTCATGGACCGGGACCCCCTGCTGCTCCATAATATATTTTATGATCGCGGAAGCTATCCGC
>Ga0272443_10006856_pt1 | contig 11088 bp, 10 predicted proteins | sample SSMAcet12_FD_193581 | JGI IMG/M metagenome (GOLD analysis project Ga0272443, IMG submission 193581) | Marine sediment archaeal communities from Little Sippewissett salt marsh, Falmouth, MA, United States - SSM-Acet-12 | ecosystem: Environmental > Aquatic > Marine > Wetlands > Sediment ... | reverse complement strand
CGCCGCACGGTTCCCGGCGCCAGCCCCATCCGGGCCGCGTCGGCGATGACGAGGAGATCGGGGCGCTCACGGGCGACGATTCCGCCGACGTTCTCGAGCGATGTTCCGCAGTCGATGGCGACCCACGCCGAGCCGTCGAGCCGCTCGGCGAGCACCGGTCCGGCACCGTCGTCCCGAGAAAGACGGTTGCCGACGCCGAGAAGCATCCGCTTCATTCGGATTCGGGCGATGCGTCGCGGTACCGTCCGACCTCGCGATACCGGCGGTATCGCACATCGAGGAGCGTATCCGGTTCGATCGCCGCCAGTTCGTCCAGGCGCGCGGCAAGCTCCTCCTTCAGCGCGGCGGCGGTTCGATCGAAGTCCTTGTGTGCCCCGCCGAGTGGTTCGGGAATCACCCCGTCGATCAGGCCGAGCTCGAGGAGATGGTCCGCGGTCAGGTTGAGCGCCTCGGCGGCGTCCTTCATCCGCTCCTTCTCCTTCCAAAGGATGACGGCGGCGCTCTCCGGGCTGATCACGGTGTAGATCGCGTTCTCCAGCATCAGGACCCGGTCGGCCAACCCGATCGCCAACGCTCCGCCCGAACCGCCCTCGCCGATGACAACGGCCACGATCGGCACGCGCAGCCCGACCATCGTCGCCAGGCTCTCGGCGATCGCGCCGCCGATGTTCGACTCCTCCGACTCGAGTCCTGGATACGCGCCTGGGGTGTCGATCAGCGTGATGACCGGGAAGCCGAACCGCTCCGCCAGCCGCATCGCCCGCTGCCCCTTCCGATACCCTTGCGGCCGCGGCATCCCGAAGAAGCGCTCCTTGTTCTCCGCGGTCGACCGTCCCTTCTGCTGACCGACGATCGCCACCGGGCGGCCGTCGAGCCGCGCGAGCCCGGCGACGAGTGCACGGTCGTCGCCGCCGATCCGGTCGCCGTGCAGCTCATAGAAGTCGGTGAACACCGCGTCGATGTAGTCGAGCGCGTACGGACGCTTCGGGTGCCGGGCCAGGCGGACCCGCTCCCAGTCGCCGAGGTTCGCGTACAGCTCGTGACGAAGCTCCTCGAGCTTCGTCTCCAGCTTCTCGATCTCCTTCGACAGGTCGATGCCGTCCGTCGCATCGAGGTGCCGAAGCTCCTCGATCTTCGCCTCGAGCAGGTCGAGCGTCTGTTCGTCGCTCATCGCGCCTCCACAAAGAAGCTGAGAAGGGAGGCGAGTTCGTCCCGCATCCCGTCTCGTCCGACGACCCGGTCGATCGCACCGTGCTCGAATGCGAACGCATCCGACTGGAAGTCATCCGGAAGCTCCTGAGCCATCGCGCTTTGGATCACGCGGCGGCCGGCAAAACCGATCAGTGCGCCCCGTTCGGCGATGATCACGTCGCCGAGGGATGCGATCGACGCCTGCACGCCCCCGGAGGTTGGATACGTCATCACCGACACGAACGGCAGCGCCGCTTCGGCCAGCCGGGCACGGACGGAGACCGTCTTCGCCATTTGGAGCAAGGAGAACAGCCCCTCCTGCAGACGGGCTCCGCCGGACGACGAGACGAGGACGAACGGACACCGATCCTCGATCGCCGTCTCGATCCCATGGCAGATCTGCTCTCCGACAACCGATCCCATCGAACCGCCGATGAACCGGAAGTCCATCACCCCGATCACGACCGGCAGCCCGGAGATCGCCGCCCGGCCGACGAGAATGGCATCGCGCAGACCGGTATTCGCTTGGGCATCGGCAACTCGCTCCGGATACGCCTTCCGATCCGAGAATCCTAGCGGATCGTCGGCAACGATCGCCCGCGTGACATCCTGAAAGCTCCCGGCATCGACAAGCAATCCGACCCGCTCGACCGCGGTGAGAAAGAAGTACTCCCCGCAGCTCGGGCAGACGTTGTTGTTCTCGCGCACGCGCCGTTTGAAGACGAGTTCGCCGCAGGCCTTGCACTTCATCCACAGACTCTCGTCGGGCTCCCGTTCCAGGTCGACGCGGAGATAGTCTCGTTCTCTGAAGATCGGCATCGGTTCACCTCACCGTCCGCTTGCGAAACGGGGAGAATCGTGGCTTCTTCTCCTGCTCGTTCGCATCCCCCCGGTCGCTCTTCAGGCTCGCCGGCAGCACCGAGCCGCTGGAGACAACCATCGACAGCGCGTCCTCGACCGGCATATCGATGTAGGTCACCAGCCGCTCGGGAATGACGATCATGTATCCGGAGAGCGGGTTCGGCGCCGTCGGCGCGTACACGAGCAGGCACTTCTCCCCGGCCATGTCCTGGATTCGTCCCAGATCCTCGTTCGTGACCAAGCCGATCACGTGGATCCCCTCCTTCGGGTACTCGAACATGACCACCTTCTTGAATGAGGATGTCGATTCTCGGTTCAGCAACGCGCCGGTGAACTGCTTCAGCGTCCCGTACATCTTCCGAACGCCGGGGAACATGAAGAAGATTCTCTCGAAGTAGTAGTGCAGGGTTCGCCCGACGAAGCTCCGGACGATCACCCCGATGACGAACACCAACAGGATCGTGATCACGATGCCGAGTCCCGGGATCCACCTCCCGAGAACGCGCTCGATCACCATCCCGAACGCCGTGTTCCGTCCAACCTGCCGATCGATCAGGTTGTAGAGGGTCCAGACGATGAACACCGTGGCCCCGACGGGAAGGATTGCCAGCAGTCCGCTGACAAACGTCGTCCGCAGCCAGACGAGGAATCTCTTCATCGATGCCCTCTCGATACGTGGGTTGGTGTCGATCCGGATTATAGGGGATTGGCCGTATCATAGAGCATCATGCGCCGGTTCGCACCGCGGCAGACCGCCGCGTTGGTTACGGTTCTGCTCCTTGCCTACGCCGGACTCGTCGGGCTTCGAGTCGTCTATCCGATCGCGTACGTGCAGGAGATCGCCGCGTCCGCCGAGACGAACGGCCTCGACCCGGCGTTCGTCGCCGCCGTCGTCCGCTGCGAGAGCCGGTTTCGCCCGGACGCCGTCTCGCCGCCCGGCGCCGTCGGGCTGATGCAGATCATGCCGGAGACCGGCGCGTGGATCGCGGAGCAGATCGGCTTGCCCGACTTCGACGTCGACAGACTCGCCGAACCGGGGATCAACCTCCGACTCGGGACGTGGTACCTTCGCTCCTTGCTGGATCGCTTCGGCGATCGAGACGATGCACTGGCGGCTTACAACGCCGGTCCGACCCACGCGGAGCGGTGGGCAAACGGCGAGGGAACGGCGTTTCCCGAGACCCGTGCGTTCATCGCCCGCGTCCACGAATGTCTTCCCGTCTATCGGTTCTACTTCGCCGTTCCTTGGGTTCTACGCATCACGCCTTCCCTCCTGACTTAGCGTTGCGTCGGGCGACACGATGGGCTAGACTTCGGCGCACCGCGAAACTCACTTTTCCACGCAGGGAGGTACCACGTGTCAGAGGGGACCCGTTGGGTTGAGAAGGACCCAACCGAGGAGAACGTCTACTGGCCCACGCAGGCGCTGAAAGAGCGCGCGTGGATCTCCGACGAGTCGATCTACGAGAAGGCGAACGGCGACCCGGTTGCATTCTGGAGCGAGCAAGCCGAGGAACTGCACTGGTTCAAGAAGTGGGATAGCGCATACGACTACGCGCCCCACGCCTACACCTGGTTCACCGGAGCCAAGCTGAACCTATCGTTCAACTCGCTCGATCGCCACATCAAGGCCGGCAACGGCGATGCCATCGCGCTAATCTGGGAGCCGGAACCGATCGAGGAAGAGGCCGTCAAGCTCACCTACAAGGAGCTCCACGAGCGCGTCAGCAAGTTCGCGAACGCCCTCAAGGGATTGGGCGTGAAGAAGGGTGACGCCGTCGGCATCTACCTTCCGATGATCCCCGAGGCGGTCGTGGCGATGCAGGCGTGCGCGCGGATCGGCGCGACCCACTCGGTCGTGTTCAGCGCATTCAGCCCGGACTCCCTCCGCGACCGGATGGTCGACTGTGAAGCGAAGGTCGTCATCACGGCGGACGGTTACTATCGCCGTGGAAAGGCAATCGACCTGAAGAAGAACGCCGACGCCGGAATCGAGGACTCCCCGGTCGAGACGCTCGTCGTCGTGAAGCGCACCGGCAAGGATGTCGAGATGAAGGCGGGACGGGATCTGTGGTACCACGAGATCGTCGCCGACGCCTCCGCCGACTGCCCGGCTGAGGAGATGGACTCCGAGGACCTCGCGTTCCTGCTCTACACCTCGGGAACGACCGGTAAGCCGAAGGGGATCATGCACACGACCGGTGGATACGCCGTCCAAGCGTACACGACCGCGAAGTGGAACTTCGACATGCATCCCGGAGACGTCTACTGGTGCACCGCCGACGTCGGCTGGATTACCGGCCACACGTACATCAACTACGGCCCGCTGATGAACGGCGTCGCAACGCTCGTCTACGAGGGATCGCCCGACTTCCCGGACTTCGGCCGGTTCTGGTCGATCATCGAGAAGCACAAGGTCACCCAGCTGTACACCGCGCCGACCGCCATCCGCATGTTCGTCAAGCAGGGCGCGGAGTGGCCGAGCAAGCACGACCTCTCGTCGCTGCGCCTCCTCGGCACGGTCGGGGAGCCGATCAACGTCGATGCGTGGATGTGGTACTTCGAGGTCATCGGCGGCGGTCGCTGCCCGATCGTCGACACGTGGTGGCAGACCGAAACCGGCGCGAATATGGTCAACAGCCTCCCCGGGATCGGCCCGTTCGTGCCGACGGTCGCCGGGCGTCCATTCCCGGGCGTGATCGGCGACATCCTCGACTCCGGCGGGCAACCGCTCGGCCCGGGCGAGGGCGGCTATCTGGCCATCTTCAGCCCGTTCCCGCCGGCACTCACTCGCGGCATCTACGGCGACATGGACCGATTCAAGGCGCAGTACTTCGCCGAGTACGGCCCCGAGCGGTACTTCACCAGTGACGGTGCGCGCAAGGATGAGATGGGAAACATCCGGATCACCGGGCGCGTCGACGACGTCATGAACGTCGCCGGGCACCGGCTCGCGACCGCCGAGGTCGAGAGTGCGCTGGCCCAGAACGACAAGGTCAGCGAAGTGGCGGTCGTCTCGCGGCCGCACGACCTGAAGGGCGAGGTCCCGATCGCGTTCGTGCTGCTTCGCGGCGGGATTCAGCCCTCCGAGGAGATCCGGGTGGAGCTGATGGCGACGGTCAATCAGGTCATCGGCCCGACCGGACGGCCCGACAAGATCATCTTCGCCCCGGACGTCCCGAAGACGCGGAGCGGGAAGATCATGCGACGTGTGCTCAAGGCCCTCGTCCGACACGAACCTGTCGGCGATCTCACCACACTTCAGAACCCCGAAAGCGTCGACCAGCTGAAGGAATTGGTCGACTAGTCGCAGAAAGGTACGAATGAGCGAACAGAAACCGTTGGCAAACGTTGGTGCATTGGGTTTGGGGGGCTTCGCGCTCTCGACGTTCATCCTGAACATCGTCAACGCGGGCCTGGTCGACGCGGCCACCATCGGGATCGTCATGCCGGTCGCGATGTTCTACGGCGGTCTGGCCCAGTTCGCCGCCGGGATGTGGGATGTCAAGCGTGGGGACACGTTCGGCGCCACCTGCTTCTCGTCGTTCGGCGCGTTCTGGATGGGCCTCGCCGCATTCTTCTTCCTCCGGCTCGCAGGAGTACAGGCGTTCGTGGATGTCACACCCGCGGGTATCGCGGTCGTGCTGATTGCATGGGGCCTGTTCACCGGCTACGCGACGATCGCGTCGCTGAAGAAGCCACGAGCGATCACGTGGGTCTTCATCACGTTGACGATCCTCTTCTTCCTCCTCGCCATCGGCGAGTTCGTCCCGGTCGTCCACACGATCGCCGGGTACGAGGGGATCCTCTGCTCGCTGATCGCGTGGTATGCCTCGGCCGCGACGCTGATCAACGAGTCGCACGGCCGCACAGTGCTCCCTCTCGGAGAGCGGAAGTAGATACGAACCACCGACGCGGGGCCGGTCTTCTTGGGGCCGGTCCCGCGTCTTCCTCTTCCCGGCGCTCCCCTCTGGCCGGCACACCGCAGACGGGATATGCTCGCCACCAGGAGGAGTCCACATGCCGAAGGATCCGCACGCGCTTGTATGGCTCGATCTCGAGACGACCGGGATCGACGATCGGAGCGGGGCGATCCTCGAGATCGCGACGATCGTCACCGACGGAAACCTGAACCTCATCGCGGAGGGCCCGAATCTCGTCATCCATCAGCCGAAGGAGGTCTTGGAGGCCATGGATCCGTGGTGCATCGAGCAGCACGGCGCCTCGGGGCTGACGGAGGCGTCGTGGCGGTCCAAGGTCACGGTGGCCGAGGCCGAGGACGCGACGCTGACCTTCGTGCGGGAACACTGCCTGCGAGGACGTGCCCCGCTCGCCGGAAACTCGATCGGCTTCGATCGACGGTTCATCATGCACCACATGCCCCGGCTGAACGCGTACCTGAACTATCGAAACGTCGATGTCAGCAGCGTCAAGGAGCTCCTCGCCCGATGGTCGCCGGCGACCATCGCGGCGACGGAGAAGGCGTCGACCCACCGCGCGCTCGACGACATTCGCGAGTCGATTGACGAACTCAGGCACTACCGCGCGGCCTTCTTCAAGAGCGGATCATGAGCGTCGTCACGTGGGACGATGTCCGCGCGGCGAGCGAACGGATCGCGCCGCACGCGCACCGCACGCCCATCCTCCGATCGTCCGCCATCGATCGGATGGCGAACGCGAAGGTCGTCTTCAAGTGCGAGAATCTCCAGAGAACCGGCTCGTTCAAGTTCCGCGGTGCGTTCAACGCCGTCGCGTCGCTCCCCCCGAAGGAGCGTGCACGGGGGGTGTACGCTCACTCGAGCGGCAACCATGCCCAGGCGCTCGCTCTTGCGGCCCGTCTGCACGGGATCCCGGCGCACATCGTCATGCCACAGGACTCCAATCCCATCAAGATCGCCGCCACGGAGGGGTACGGCGCGCACGTCGTCCGCTGTCCCCCGACCCACCAGGGCCGTCTCGAGACGGCCGCCCGGATCGGTGAGGAGACGGGGGCGACGTTCGTCCATCCTCACGACGACCCGCAGGTGATCGCCGGTCAGGGAACGGCGGCCCGAGAGCTGATCGAAGACGCCGGCGACCTCGACGTCCTCCTGGCTCCGCTCGGCGGTGGCGGCCTCCTGTCGGGCACGCTGATCGCCGCGGCGCATCTCCTCCCCGGCGTCCGGGTGATCGGCTGCGAGCCGTCCGGCGCCGACGACGCCTTCCGCTCGCTTCGCGAGCGGCGCCGGATCACGGACTTCACCCCGAACACGATCGCCGACGGCCTTCGCACTCCGCTCGGAGAGAACACCTTCTCGATCCTCCGTGAGCACGTGGACTCCATCATCCTCGTCTCGGAGGAGGAGATCGTCGACGCGATGCGCACGGTCTGGGAGCGGATGAAGATCGTCATCGAGCCGTCGAGCGCCGTCGCCGTTGCACCGCTGTTGCGCGGGGAGTTCGCCGGCGGGCGGCGGATCGGCGTCATCCTCAGCGGTGGAAACGTCGACTTGGAGCGGTTCTTCGCCGGGTTTCCGTTGGCTGCCCCCGCTTGATGTCCGCTCGGTCCGGCACTATAACCGGTCCATGCCCAAGGAAGAGTGGCGCGAGTCGCTGCGCCCGAGGATCGATCGAGCCCGCCGACAGCTGCAAGAGGAGACGGCCGGCGACATCGCTCGGCGTGCCGGGGGGACGCTCCATAAAGGCGTTCTGCTGCTACCGCTCCTCGGGGCCGAGTACACGATCGACTGGCCGGAGCTGAGCATCGCCTTTCCCGACGGAAGCCGGTGCCCCGAGGAGTTGGAGATCCTGATCCTCGACTACCTGGCTCGTTCCGACGGCTCTCCGCCGGCCGGTGCGTGGATCGGTTTCCAGGAGCTTCCGGACGGCGCGTTCTATCGCAGCGCGTTCCAGGGCTACTCCGGGGACCGCCTGGTTCGGGATCTCGACGCCGACGGTGACCGCTTCCGGCGGGCCGCGGCGGCGTCCGGCGGCGAGCCCGTTCCGATGGGTGACGCCGCCTTCGCGTTCCGCGCGTTGCCGAACGTCCTCCTCGCCGTCGTCTGGTGGGACGGCGATGACGAGTTCCCCGCCAACGCGACCGTTCTCTTCGACCGGATCGCCGGCGTCTACCTCCCGACCGACGGCCTCGCCATCCTCGGACGGATGCTGTGTAGCGGCCTCGCCAAGGCGGCGGTCTCGGCGTGAAGCTTGCCGTGGCGGGAAAGGGCGGGATCGGGAAGACGACCTTGGTTGCGCTTCTCGCCCGAGAGGCCGTCGTCCGCGGTTATCGCGTCCTGGTCGTCGATGCCGACTCCGACCCCAATCAAGCAACGACACTCGGGATTGCCGAGCCGATCACCCCGCTCGCGGACGACCAGGAGCTCGTCGCGGAGCGCGCCGGGACCGGCGGCTTCATCCGTCTGAACCCCACCGTCGACGACATCCCGTCACGCTACGTCGTGGAACGCAACGGGATCCGGTTACTCGTACTCGGCGGGATCCGCGGCGGGGGCACGGGCTGCGCCTGCCCGGCGAACGCACTCCTCAAGTCGCTTCTCGGGCACCTACTGGTCGCCGAGCGTGACGTGGTCCTGCTCGACATGGAGGCGGGGATCGAGCACCTCGGCCGCGGCACGGTGCGCAACGTCGACGGACTCGTCCTCGTTGTCGACTCCGACCGGAAGGCGCTCGAAAGCGCCGAGCGAACGCTGCGGCTCGCGCGCGATCTCGGCATCGAGCGGATCGTCGCCGTCGCGAATCGGGCCCATGACGAGGAGGATCGCAGGACGGTCCGGAACGGCCTCCCCGGCGAACTCCCGATAATCGGCGCGATTCCCTACCTCGACGCGCTCCGCCGCGCCGCCCGGCGCGGCGGGCTTCCCGATCATCTGGAGGGGGCGTCCGTAGCGGAGCTGTTCACGCAACTGGAAAGGCACTTCGTCGCTCGTGACGGCTAGGCAAGGCCGCGAATGCAATGTCAGACGACCCTCCCATCGTTGTCACTTGCCGAGAGAAGGGCTGTCGTGGTATCCTGAACGCACGAGCGACATAGCAACGGACACTCCTCGGTACAACGTATGCAACGCACTCGCTCGCGTCTTCATGTGGAGGCGCTGTTGATCCGCTCCGAGGAGGTGGACGGATGTCGAGACTCATCGCCACGGCGGCGATCCGCGGGGCACACGGCTACGTAGAGCAGGCCAGGTCCCAATTGCTGGAAGCCGTCGAAACGCACGGCCCCGATCGCAAAGTGGAGTTCCCCGACACGGCGTACTTCTTGCCCCTGACGCTGGCCCTGACGGGACAAGAGGTCGATACCCTAGCGAAGGCGCAGGCCGCCCTTGATTGGGCGGCTTCTCTCTTGCCGCCGATCCCGAGCGAATCCGGCTGGCTCCCGTATCTCGGCGGCGCGCTCGACGCAGGCGCGGCCACCCTGATCGCCGAGGAGATCATCGAGGTCCTGAAGTACGTGAACGGATTGGAGCCGGAGGAGCCGTGGCTCGGGTTCACCGGCGACGCCACGCTCAGGCTCCAGGGGATCAAGCTCGTCGACGGTCGGATGCCCGGTTTCGCGGCCTGTGTCGGCGCCCTCCCGACGAATGAGGAAGCCGTCGAACTCGCACGGCTGCTGCAGGAGCGCTCGATTCTCGTCTTCATGGCGTCCGATTCCAACGGCAGGTCGATGGCCGAGCAGCTCGCCGAGGAAGGCGTCGAGATGAACTGGGACACCTTCCTCGTCCCGTATGGGAAGGACACGTCCGCCGCCGTCCTCGCGCTCAACTTCGCCGCTCGCGCCGCGATGACGTTCGGCGGCGTCAAGCCCGGCGACCTCGAAGCGGCGCGGAAGATCCTCCTGTACAACAAGGAGCGCGTCTTCGCCTTCGTCCTCGCCCTCGGTTCGGACTACGAACCCGGACAGAACGGGAACCAGCTCCTCACCGATGAGAAGTACGCTACCGCGGCCGGGGCGATCAACTTCGGCTTCCCGGTCATCTCCGACGTCGAGATCCCCCAGATCCTCCCGAGGGGCATCTGCACGTACGAACACGTCGTCTCCGGCGTCCCGCGCGAGCGGATCGTGAACAAGGCGGTCGAGGTCCGCGGACTGAAGCTGAAGCTGTCCGAGATCCCGATCCCCGTTCCGTACGGCGCCGGCTTCGAGGGCGAACGAGTCCGCAAGGAGCAGATGCAGATCCAGTTCGGCGGCAAGTACACCGAGGCGTTCGAACTCGTGCGCGGTCGGGCGATGGCGGATATCCAGGACGGTCACGTGGAACTCATCGGGCCGGATATCGACGAGATCGACGTCGGCGGTGCACTGCCGTTCGGCGTCGTCGTCGAGGTGGCAGGCCGCAACTTCAAGGAGGACTTCGAGACCGTCGTCGAACGCCGGATCCACGAGTTCGCCTCTTGGGCGTTCGGCGTCTTCCACATGGGACAGCGCTCGATCGTCTGGGTGCGCATCAGCAAGGATGCCTACGAGAAGGGGTTCCGGCTCAAGCACTACGGCGAGATGCTGATCGCCAAGCTGCGCGAGGAGTTCGCGGCGATCATCGACAAGATCCAAGTGACTCTCTACACCGACGAGAAGGCGATGGCCGCCCCCTACGAGGAGGCACGCACCGTCTACCGGCAGCGAGACGATCGCATCAAGGGCATGGTCGACGAGGACACCGACACCTACTACTCCTGCATCCTCTGCCAGTCGTACGCGCCGGATCATGTTTGCGTGGTGACACCGGAACGTCTCGGGCTCTGTGGGGCGTACACCTGGCTCGATTGCGCCGCAAGCTATGAGATGAACCCTCACGGCCCGAACCAGCCGATCGCAAAGGGAGAGACGCTCGACGCGGTGAAGGGACAATGGAAGGGGGTCAACGAGTTCCTCGAGATCGCGTCGAACGGGAACCTCGAACGATTCAACGCCTACTCGATGATGGAGGACCCGATGACCAGCTGCGGCTGCTTCGAGTGCATCACCGCGATCCTCCCGGAGACGAACGGCGTGATGATCGTCAACCGCGAGTTTGAGGGGATGACGCCGATCGGTATGAG
>Ga0272443_10006855_pt1 | contig 11088 bp, 8 predicted proteins | sample SSMAcet12_FD_193581 | JGI IMG/M metagenome (GOLD analysis project Ga0272443, IMG submission 193581) | Marine sediment archaeal communities from Little Sippewissett salt marsh, Falmouth, MA, United States - SSM-Acet-12 | ecosystem: Environmental > Aquatic > Marine > Wetlands > Sediment ... | reverse complement strand
AGCTACAAACACTGCAATAATAGTCGTTCTCATTTCTATACCACACTCCATTTTCATTACACCTAAGGGTAAGTCGAATCGTCAGAAATTGAACTGATGAAAACTTTCAATGAGGATACAATTAAGTCCTCTTCGTTTCGTTCAATCCCAATAACGTCTACACTAACCCCAAATCACATGGGAGTTATCATCCTATATAATATTGTTGACCGGTTATTTTGTAAAACTATTTCGCCATGTAATTATCGTTTCATTTTTTGAACATTTTACGCAGTTATATGGGTGATGACTGATACATTGTGCACGTTATGATTGTATTGGATGATGTTCCCTCATCGTCACCAGGATGGCGCCATACTACGATCGGCGAACAAACGTAAAAAGAGGTGAAAAAAAATGGTACAGTATTGCTGTGATTACGTTTGCCCATTTGGCATTGAAGAGCGTTGCTCGTCCGCAGGATGGCCCGGTAGTGGTTGGTGTCAGGGCAGTGGCTGCTATATAACAAATTGCCACAAAGAATAGTCTTAAAAACAGGATATAGGTGGCCCTTAGATAATAAGGAGCTGCCTATACATATTTTTATATGTTAGCCCTTTCCGCGATTTCAGCATATCTGTTTGAATATCTACCTGTATCTGACCCCAAAACATTATCATATGTGTAAAGAATCTCTATGGCGAACCACCTAAGCTTGTCTTGAGGGGTTAGCTCTAAGGACTTTTCATAAGCCTCGGTGGCTTCTATGCATTTGCCTATTACCATTAGATGATGGCCTTTAGCATACCACGTCCGAGAATCTAGTGGGTTAATTTCTAATGCCCTATCGATCGCTTCGATGGAATCGTTATAAAAGCTCTCGTTGTTCGTAATATAGGCCAGATAATCAAGGGCATTAGCCCTGCCTAGCCAAGCGTCTTCATTTTTAGGATTCAACTCAATGGCCTTGTCATAAGCTTCTAATGCCTCATAGCCTGTGAGACTACGACCTTTGGCGGCCCATACCTCAGAATTATTGGGATCAATCTCTATTGCTTTATCGTAAGCTTGATACGCTTTCTCAGAGGCATTTACTTTCTTTTCATTATTACCTAACATGTTGTATATCACGGCGGACATATCCAAAGCACGGCCCTTATTTAACCACGCGTCGATATCACTTGAGTTTTCATTTAGCCTCTCATCATAAAGCTGTAACGCTTTCTCGTACGCTTCGACGGCTTCTTCTAGCCTAGCGGTAGTAGCAAAGACATAGCCTCTGGCAGCCCAGACATCAGCATACTGCAGATCACGTCCTATATATTCGTATAGATTTGTATCTTCAGGGTTCTTATACAGGACTTTAACAGCATTTCCTTTTCCGAACCAAGCATCGGCATTGGAGGGATCCATTTGAATTACACGATCGTATACTCCTGCAGCCTGTTTATAAGATCCACTTTCGTATAATTCATGGCCGACGATCAATAATTCTTTTACAGTGCCTTCTTGTGCCATAGTAGAAGCACAAAGTGCACTCATGGCTATTAGCACTGCTAAAATAGTCGTTCTCATTTCTATACCACACTCCTCTTTCATTACACCTAGGGGTAAGCCGAGTCGTCAGGAATTGAACCCATAACAACGTTCAATGGGGAAATGATAAGGTCCCCTTCGTTCAATCTCAATAACGTCTACACTAACCCCAAATCACATGGGAGTTATTATCCTATATAATATTGTTGACCGGTTATTTTGTAAAACTATTTCGCCAAAAATAGATACACGGTCATTCGTATGGTTAGAACGATCGTCCCGATTTTAGAACATAATGTAATTATCGTTCCATTTTTTGAACATTTTACGCAGTTATATGGGTGATGACTGATACATTGTGCACGTTATGATTGTATTGGATGATGTTCCCTCATCGTCACCAGGATGGCGCCATACTACGATCGGCGAACATTGCATTTGAACATAATGCAAATGTCAAAGAGATGGTAACTCTGCCCAATTGGGCAGAGTTACTTCCATTTTGAAAGCGTACTTTTGCACCAAAAACAATTATGCGTAGATGATACGCTTGCCGGTTCATGCATGCCAACTTCGATTGATCATGCCCAAGTTATAGTCGAAAACCAATTAGATGATACTAATTGGTTCTCGCCAGAATAGTGTTTAACGATACGAATAGATCAGATCTCAAATTCATGAGAGTTCGAGATTAATCCGAAAGGTATCGTTAAACACTATAGAACCCCTCTGTTTTACTTTTGTTCTAAAACGCAATTGAAGAGTGGATCGGAGACTATGGGATACCCATGTCCCCTGCCTCGACTATATGTCACTCGTCTTACCTTGATTTTAAACATATTTGATAAAACAAGAGAGAACGTCATCAGATCTGTCTCCGTAGAGAGTCCTTCTCCTCAATCTGCATTAGGCGTTGATTCTTCATCTGGTTCTTGATAGACACTTCGCCGAAATTCCCCTTCGTTCAGCCACCTCTTTTGGCAATACCATTCTGTAATTTCCTACGTCTCTGACTGCGCAAATTCCCTGGTATATTTCATCAAGAATTGATTCTGTTATCACGTGGTGCGGGGTGCCTTCTGCAATAATACCGTTGTTGTTCATAACCACGACTTTGTTGCAAAACCAGGATACATGGTTTGGATCATGACTGCAGGCCAGGATGGTGACCCCTTGTTCTGCTACTTTGCGCATTATATCCCAAATTCTGATCTGGTTGCTAAAATCAAGGGCAGACGTGGGCTCATCCAGGAACATGAGCTTTGTATCCTGAGCAATGGCTCTGGCCATAAGCACCATTTGTCGTTGTCCACCAGACAATTGGTTATAGGGATGGTCGGCCAGATGAGCAATGTCCAAAACGTCCAATGCATCCAGAGCCTTCTCCTTATCTTCCTTACTGATGCCAAAGACTCCTCGGAGATGGGGCGTTCTCCCCATCAGTACCACCTCTTTGACCTGGTAGGGAAAAGGTGGCTTGTGTTCTTGGGGGACGTAGGCCACCACCTTTGCCATCTTTTCAATTTGGTGTTTCTTGATGTCCATTCCGTTCATAGTCACCGAACCTTTATGAAACTTCAAAAATCTCAGACAGCATTTGAAAAGCGTCGTCTTTCCGCAACCGTTAGGTCCAAAAAGGCCACACAGTTCGCCTTCTCCTACACCGAAGGAGACACCCTCCAACACAGATGTTTTTCCGTAATTGAAATGAAGATCTTTGACTTTTAACATGATATCACCCAAATATCGCCCGTCCTTTAGTTCTCAGGAGGTAGAAGAGGTATGGTGCGCCGAGCAGCGATGTGATGATGCCTACCGGGATCTCTGCAGAGGTCAGCGTTCTGGCCATGGTGTCACAAACGATGAGATAAGTGCCACCCAACATTGCCGCTGCAGGAATTACAAAACGATTGTCGGGTCCCAGAATCATCCGTGTGGCATGAGGCATCATGAGCCCCACCCATGCAATTATTCCTACCGTCGAGACTGCAAGAGATGTGGTGAGCGTGGCAATGGCGACCAAAATTAGCTTGTATTTTTCGGGGTTTACGCCCAGCGTTCGAGCTTCTTCATCCCCCATAGAGAGTATGTTCAGTTTCCAGCCAAAAATCCAAAGGATAAAAAAACAGATTAGCACGATGGGTGACACGAGGGCTACATCGTTCCACGATGCGTAGTAGAACCCGCCCATTAGCCAAAACACAATTTCACGAAGGGCGCTATCGTTGGATACGTACTTCAAAATGGAGACCAAGGCCATGAACACTGAGCTGATAATAACGCCTGCCAAGATTAGCGTTATTATGGGGGTCTCATCTCGCGTTCTGGCCAGCATATAGGCGAGGACGACTGCTGCCGATCCAAAAATGAACGCCGAAACTTGGATGGATAAGAAGAACTGAGGATATACTATTCCCAGGGCGGCACCGAATGCCGCGCCAGACGAAACTCCAAGAATGTAGGGTTCAACCAGTGGGTTTCGAAAACATCCCTGGAATACTGCTCCCGATGTGGCCAAAGCAACGCCAACGGTGATGGCCAAAAGGACACGTGGTATTCTCAATTCCCAGACGATGGTGTTGTACAGTTTGTTTAGTGAGGTGATGTCATTAAATGGGGTGAGATGGGCGAAAGCTATTGTATACACATCCAAAATGGATATGTCATAAACGCCCATGGATATGGCCACGGCTGCTGTAGCAACCATAAATGCAAAAAGGACCAAAAGAACGACGATCTTTCGACCTTCGGCGAAACCCTCCACGTGCTGGTAGCCCAATCTTTCCAGTATGTTGAAATGTTTCAGCTGTTCTGCCATTTTAAACCTGCCTTCAAATATTTTTGTCCCTTGTATCGTTGCACAAAAATGCCACCAGGAGGGGGACTGTCAAAAGATCATATAGTTCCGCCTTTGTTCCATGACATACCCCCTTTGCCCAGTTGTAGTAGATATTTATCCACTCATTGTGGGAAAAATAATAAATATTATTCAATTTAATTCACATTCCCACACACCAATCCATCAACTGGGCCGAACGCAACGTTATTGCCGTATCCTCATCTACGCCATAGAGTTCTTGATAAAATGTCAAAAGCCACTCACCCAAATCGATGTCAACAAATCGTTCAGGATATGCTGCCTTTGCAATGACCATCAGATCAGCTGGATATTCTAGGCGCTTTGCACTGTTACGTGGAGTATAGGGAAGGGATACCACACGTTGGTTTTTAACGGCCGATAGCTCTCGGAGATTTTTGTAGTATGGTGCATCATACAGCTCATTAGGTACTGCATAATGCGCTGCAGTGCCAAGCACGATTACATCGGGGTCCATCGCCAACAACTGCTCAGTGCCAACTATCTCAAAGGAGCCTAAGGTAGAGCGGAACGCGTTCTTTGCATTGACGACATCCTCAATCATGTACGACTCTGTCGTCTTTAGCCCCCAAGCAAGCCCTGCGGTGGTCTCTGTACGATGCATGGGTGAGAGTCCAAACACCAGCACTGTCGGTTTCTCTTCGTCTGGAATGTCTTCTGCCAACTCTTCAATCATTTCTTGCTGGGACTCGAGATACGTGGCTATTCGTTCGGTCTCTTCCTCCATTCCAAAAACCTGCCCAACTATGTTAATTTCGTCCGAAATCGCAATCGGATTGGAATCTTCGTAACAATTTGGACTGTAGAGAACAATCAGGGGGATGCCAAGCGATTCAATTGTCTGGATGGTCTTTTGTGACTTTTCATCGTCACAAGAGAGGAACGCAGAGCCGCCTAGGCGGATGATGACCACATCGGGCTCTATTGAACACAAAAGCTCGTAATTCATCACCCCACTTTCCCAATCCATAACCAAGGGAATATCCTTAATTTCGGGTGAAAGGGTCAATGCCACATGCTTCCCTCCGCTTGTAGAAACGATCGTACCGTCATCAGTAGGATAGGTAAAATCACCTTCGTGCTGGAGACCTTTTGAACCCAAACCGACTAGCGTATCTTCAACGCCAAGAGCTATCATCGTCTCTTCTACAAGGCCATCGGAAACGGAGACCACTCTTTCGAGGTTTACTGGCACATCTACCTCGACACCCCTGCTATCGACAACGGTTCTGTATTCGCCCATTGCTGATTGAATGGACGTTGCGAGCAGAAGGGCCAGACACAGTACCATTAGGCTTCTTTGGCGCATCATAACTCACCTTTTCGAACATTAGATCCGTTTTCTCCGTTTTCCGCCACGGTTTCAACGGTTCTTGCGTTGGTTTGTTCCATGAAATTTCACCTTCACTCGTTTACTTAGTTAAAATATATTACAATCATCATTTGTCAATAACTAAAAATTAAAATATGTTCGGGGCGAATAGATGTTTTTAAACCCCGACGAAGGCCAGCTTGTTTCCAAGTGCTGATGGCGTCCCTAAGGCTATTCCGTTCCATGTGTAGTAGAGGTCGACTTTGCCATCGTGAGCTACAAAGGCACCAGGATAATAAAGCGGCAACGTGGGAAGGTCTTCAGCATATAAAATCTGGGCCCGATCGATCAGCTCGCCTCGGTCATCCTCGTCCATCTCTATAACCTGTGCCTCCAAAACGTCAGTCAGTTCGTCATTGTCTTGATACCGAGCACTGTTGAAGTGATCCCAGCTGGTCGTGAGAAAAGCCATGAAATTGGGGTCACCAATCAAACCACCATGAGAATTCAGCGTCAGATCAAAGTCCCACTCATTTACCTTGGAGTCGATAGTCTTGGAGTCCATGGTTCGAAGATCCACGTTGATCCCGGCACTTTCCAAGTCCTCTTTTATCAGCTCGCCAATACGCACGTTTGTTGCACTTCCACCAGCAACCAACAGTTCGATCTCCTGACCATCATAACCCATATCGTTCAGTAGGTCCTGTGCCTTTTGAACGTCGTGTGGATAATAATCGTCAATCTCGGGATTATACCAGTCGTTATCAGAGGGAATTAAACCTGAGCTTCCTGCTAGTCCATATCCTCTAATCGTGATGTCTACCAGCTTCTTCCGATCAATGGCGTAGGCCAACGCCTGCCTGAAACGCTTGTCAGATAGGGGTTCGTTCTGATGATTGATCATTAGCTTGCTAATGGACGAGTGCATAGGCGTGGAGATGATCTCAAACCCGCTCAGCTGATCGATCATCTCTGGCTGGACCCCTACCGCGTTGACGTCACCTTGCATCAAGGCAGCGGCCGCGTTAGGTGCTGATACTTTGACGAACCTGATCTCCTTGACCATGGGTGAGCCAAGATAATAGTCCTCGTAAGCTTTGTACTGATAAGTTCCTTGGACTTTGTCGTAGTCGGCAAGGGTATAGGGACCTGTACCTATCAAGGCCTCTTCTCCTTGAAAGCTGAATGGGTCATCTACGTTTTCCCATATGTGTTCAGGCAGTATAGGCAAAGAGCCCACAACCTGGTCCAAGAAGGGCGCATAAGGATCGGAAAGATAAAGTCTCACCGTGTAGTCATCTACCTTCTCTGCACGATCTATGATGGCGTTGTTCACAATGGGGTAAGGATGCTCTTTGTAGTAATCGATGCTGAATACGACATCGTCGGCAGAAAAAGGCACTCCATCGTGCCAAGTCACACCTTCTCGTAGATTGAAGAGGAAGACGTCATCGCTTTCCATCTCCCAGCTTTCCGCCAGAGCAGGAACGCGCCCTTCAGCGTCCTTCCATACCAATGTATCGAAGATGAAACTCGTTCGAACGATTCCCGGTCCCCTGACGTAGTGAGAGTAAGGGGAGGGGAGGCCCCAATCACCGGTGGTGTCCCCAATGGTATAGACCTCAACTACATCTTCAGAGGCCACTGTACTGCTAACAGTTATCAGCACCAATAATCCTATTGCCAAAGGTAAACCGATGGCCAATCCATATGGAAAAATTCTTTTCATCTAGAACCCTCCTATCATAACTAGTATGATTTTTATACTAACATGTCACACATTTCACGAAAGCCCATGAAATATACAATTAATAAATTAATTTAGTTATATTTATCCCATGAATTTTACTCACAAACGGCGAAGAACCTCTTCACCTGAGATCATTGCCTCTATAAGTCCCCCATTAAGAATTCACGCAGATGCTCAATTTCAGCGCTATCATTCGCGATTTCCTCGCCCCGGAGTCCAGCGAGTGATAGTGAAGAATCTACTGGAATGGCTGCAATGATAGAATATTGGTCGCCGATGGCCTCACGCATGAATTGTTCATTAAATTCATCGACTTTATTAAGAACAAAATAGATTGGCTTTCCTATACTATTGCTCAACTCAACAACTTTTTCGGATAATTTTATTGATTCGTAGGAAGGATCGATTACCATGAGAATCGCATCAGCATTCTCTTCAATGCCCCTTCCGAAGTGCTCTATGCCAGCCTCTGTATCGGTAATGATCACTTCTCCAGAATTTAGCCTCAAATTTCCAATAAATTCTTTTACAAGCACACCCATCGGGCAGGCACACCCTTCACCCACTTCATGAATTTTTCCTATGGCGACAAGTTTAACACCGTCCTTTTCCGAAATATAAGATTGCGGAATGTCACCGAAGCCCCATTCGTTCTCAAAGAATGAAACTGAATCCCAATTTGGCTCTGCTTGCATAATTTTTCCTAGAACGGCGTTCTTACCACCGAAATAATCAGTGAAATCGGGTGGTAAATCAACCCCTAATTGTCGGTGAAGGCCAAAATTAGATTCGTCAGTATCGATGACAAGAACTGAATTGCCATTCTTAATTAGCGATTTGGCGAGGAGAGCCGCAATGGTGCTCTTTCCACAACCACCTTTACCACATATTAGCAACTTCAATAGTTCACATCCTTTTGATTTGGCTAACCAATTCGTACACACTTTCACTGATTGAATATCAGCCCTATATGCCATAATTACTACATACTAGCATGATGTGTGTTTATTCTTGCTACATATAATTCCTATTTGGCTACCCAATGATGGCTGGTTGTAGCATGGTCGAATAAATAATTATCCCCCGAAAAGTTAGGTAATATGAATGGTACCTAACATTTTAAGAGATAAATGTGCTCAAAAAACCGTGAAAAACACAAAAAGATACTCTATATATTTTTTTGGTTTTGATTATTTTGTTGTTACAGACTGGTATTATATCCGGTAACAAATTAGATGAAACTAATTGTTTATCGCCAGAACAGTGCTTAACGATACGAATAGGCCAAATCTCTAACTCTTGCGAGTTCAAGATTTATCTGAAAGGTATCATTAAACACTATGATTGTCATAAATTAGCAGAAAGTTAAAGTACAACATATAGTTACATACGCAACCTTTTTATACATTAGTTGCTTACGCAACCTTTTTATACATTAGTTGCTTACGCAACTAATGATATGGACATGATCACAGAACTACAACATTTGATCAGATACAGAATTTGGTGTATTTTACAAGGGTGAGAAAATATGTTTGTGACCTTGGTTATTCAATACGATAGGGGGCTTTAGCAATAATGAAGGACAAACTCTCCAGAAATGCCGAAGATTACCTTAAAACCATCTTAGAACTTTCACAAGAAAATAATTGCGTTAGGGTGAAGGACATATCCAAGCAACTTTGTGTAAAACCCCCAAGCGTAGCGGAGATGATGAGGAAGTTGGACGATCGTGGTTACGTTATTCACGAGAGATACAAAGGCGTCTTTCTCACACCCAAAGGAGAAGAGTTCGGAAGGACCGTAAAGGATCGACACGACACTCTAAAAACATTTTTAGTATTTATTGGAGTTCCTGACGATGTAGCAGACGAGGATGCCTGTACGATGGAGCACGAATTGCATTCCAAGACAGTAGAACAAATAAAAAATTTAGTTCAATTCACCAACTTCGAACCAGAAAACTCCGAATGGTTGGATCTCTTTAAGATATTCTGTGGTATGGACGGATATACATATGAAAATTCAAGAAATTATCACGTAACTTGCAATAAAAAACAGAGAGTTATTTGATTAAGCAAAAATTCTGAAATGTTATGAGATGTTAATCACGCTATTAATCACAAGTATTTAAAAATTTGTACGTGTTTAGCTCCTTTGCTACGTTTAAAAGATGAGACATGATTTACTTCGGCACATAAGAATTATATGATATGTTAGTTTACTAAGTAATGGGAGTATGCATGAAAAAGAAATCATCAAGCAACTTCAATACTTGATTGAAGAATTGAGACATGAGAACGAGTTGCTTAAAAACCGAGTCAAAGAACTTGAATCCAGACTGGCCAAATATGAGAATGCACATACTCCACCGAGTCTAAAACGTGGTGGCAGACGAAGAAATAACCAGAATAAAGGTAACAAGGGAACTCCGGGTCAGAAAAAAGGACATAAGGGTGTAACAAGACCTCGTGCCAAGCCAGATAAACAAGTCGAAGTATTAGCAGATCGCTGTCCTGATTGCGGAGCTGAACTTGGTAATCCGTTCAGAATAGAGTCGAAGGTTATTGAGGAAATTCCTGAACCACAGCCTATTATCGTCACCGAATACAAGATAGCTCATTACCGATGCCCATGCTGCCAAAAAGAGGTTACTGCAACAGATGCAGGATGCCCTTCAGAAGGTATATTTGGAAACAACACAATTGCACTAGCTACCTTACTAAAATATGATAATAGATTGCCACATAGGAAGGTCCAAGATACGCTGAAGCAAATCTACGGGTTGGATATTAGTCCTGCTACTATTTTAGATATGACTCGTCGTGCAGCAGATGCGGTCCAACCAGTATTTGAGGCTATACTTAACAGAATTAGAGATGCTAAAATTCTGTACGTGGATGAAACGTCAATCAGTGTCCAGGGAAAGAAGCATTGGATATGGGTATTCACTACAAAATCTGAAACGTTTTTTGTGGTTCGAAAGAGCCGAGGAACTAAGGTTCTAATTGAAGTTCTGACGAGAAGGTTTAAGGGGACAATCGTATGTGACGGATGGAGACCTTATGCAAAATTCTCTAAAAAATTACAGCGATGCTGGGCTCATTTGCTTCGAGAATCGAAGGATTTGGCTGAGAAGATTGAGGAAGCAGTTCCGTTACACGATGCTATCAAGAAAATCTATACAGAACTGAATGAAGCTCGGGATAAAGATCCTACGCCTGAAGTTCGGCGGAAATTATGGAATAACGCACGAGAAACACTTCGGCGATGGATTATGAAGGAATATGATTCTGAAAAAGTGAGAAAACTCGTAGGTAAGATCAAAAATGGCTTCGAGTACTGGTTCACATTTATCGTTCAATCAGGAGTAGAACCTACAAATAACAGAGCTGAAAGGGCCCTACGCGAGCATGTCGTTCTGAGGAAGATAATAGGAACTTTGCGCAATCGTAAAGGTACTTCGATTCATGAACGAATTATGACTGTGCTGGCAACATGGGGGCAGAGAGGACTTAATAGTCTCAAAATGCTTCGAAATTCCATAGGCTGCTAAACACATACGAATCAGGAAACGATGAAACGATTAAGCCGCGAGATGACGAGGCAGACAGTAGCCTATAGGCCTTCAAT
>Ga0272443_10006854_pt1 | contig 11089 bp, 10 predicted proteins | sample SSMAcet12_FD_193581 | JGI IMG/M metagenome (GOLD analysis project Ga0272443, IMG submission 193581) | Marine sediment archaeal communities from Little Sippewissett salt marsh, Falmouth, MA, United States - SSM-Acet-12 | ecosystem: Environmental > Aquatic > Marine > Wetlands > Sediment ... | reverse complement strand
CGGCGGTGCGATTGCGGAAGGTCAGGAAGTGCTGGTCGATTATGAACTGGGGGCGAGTGATTTCACCGATGATGAAATCGAACAGGCTATCACTGAGGCTGAAAGCGAAATAAATCATTTGATCGATGACAGTTTCAGGGAATCGACCGATCCCGCATTGCAGACTGCGGCTACCACGCTGGCCTTGGCTTATCTTTGCCGCAATGCCGCCGGGGGAGCGATCGTGAATGAAACCGATGATGAAACCAGTACAGCCTGGATAACCCTGGCAAGATCGTATGAAGAAACAGCTCGCAGGCTACTGAAAATATTCGGACGCAGTCAAAGCAATCTTCATTTTCCGAAATTAGGCTGAGGAGAAAATCGCATTGAACAGTACACTGGCATATTTACGGGGCAGGCGGGCCTGGATGGTGGAAAATCTGTCGGTCTGGGGCGCCGATGATGAACTGGAGCTTTTTACCGCCATAACGGAGACTGTTAACGGTTCCCGGCGGGTGGGTTTCAAAAGAGTTGGTCTGGGAGGCTGGCGGCAGGAAATTCTGTTTTCGGATCTGACTGACCGGCGGGGAAATAATTTGCCCGAGGAAATCAGCCAACCCGCTATAGTAGTTCTGCCGCGCTCGGTTCAGGGGGCACATATCAAGACAGTACAGGGGAATTCCGGATTTGTCATTGCCCGTTCCGACGATCAGAAAGCGACGGCGAATGTGGATTTATTGATTTTTGAAACGGGATGAGGAGAGAAATAAGTGGAAGGAGATATTAAGAAGAAACAGGCCTTTGCGACAGACCGGGAGAAACTTGATTTCATCAAAAAAACCATCTTCTCTGAAATCAGGAAAGGTAATCTTAAACTGAAAGTGGGTGATCTATTGAAAATTATGGAAATTCAGAAAAAGCTGAGTGAAGACAGTGGAGCTGAGAAGGAATTCTGGGAATTGATCGATCAGATCAGGCAGGAAGAGTTAAGCAATGAGTAGATTTGTCCCCGTCATTCTATCCATCCTCTTAATGATGCGAATCCTTTCGGCCGAGGTTTTAACGCTGTCCGATACCGCCGACATTCGGGATTCTTATATGAATCAGGCCGATCCGACGGCCGTCTATGGTTCAGCTGATACGCTTAAATCATCTGGCTCTGAAAGTGATTCCTTGCGATTGATAATATCATTCGATGATCTGGGTGACACCCTGCAGAATAAGCTGGTTGATTCGGCTTTTATAAATCTGGTCATTAAAAATTCCGCCGGCATTTCTTCCGATGACGCGCTTAAAATATGGGCGGTTAAAGTTGACTGGTCGGAAAGCAGTGTCTGCTGGAATAACCGGAACGGTTCCGGTCTGGAGGCGATTCCCTGGGATGTGGCCGGTTGTCTGGGGGCGAGCAGTGATTATTATGATCTTCTTCTTGATTCCATCCCTATTGGATGGGCCGGAGATACCCTGCGTTTTAATTTCACCGAAGCAATTGACAGCGGCTGGATAAATTATGGTCTCGTTCTCGATCATTATGGGGGACAGTATTCCAGTTATGTGCTGAATTATTACTCATCCGAGCATGATTCGGGCTGGTGGTGCGATATTTATTATCGGGAATATGATCCCGGCTGGTTTGGTCCGGCGGTGTGTGGGGAGAATGAATGGGACATAACGGCATCGCTGACACATGTATCACGCTGGGAAAGAAAAGCGGCTCAATCCGGTATTCTTGATTCGATGACATTCCGGATTGATTCCGAAGGCGATGAGGGCGACACGATCTGGGGGGTTGTTTATGACCTTGACAGCAATCTGGTAGCGCATACCGATTCCATCGTAACCGGTGCTATCAGTGGCTGGATTGAATACAGTGCGGATTTCCCCGATGATATTGAAGTGTTGGCTCAGACCGAGTACCTGATCGGCATTGCCTGGTCATCGGGTTCGACACAGGGAATTAAAATTGGTCTGTGTACTTCGGATAACAGCATATCTGTAGTGGATGTCGGCGCTGGGATACATAATCCCCTGACCGGTGATATTATTTATACCGACCGCACCGGACCCTGTGCCAGGGTCTATTATACCAGCAATATAACTTCGGGACGGCGGGCCAGAGTATTAAGAACCTGTACCATGCGATAGGGAGAGATTGATGAAAAGGTTTTTCAATATATTGATACTGATTTGTATCGGATTTACATCATTAGTCAAGGCCGATTATCTGGGTCTGAAAAGAAGTGATGAAACGATTGTCATTCCGATTCATCCGCCTCTCGATTCGGCAGGGATCGTGCAGGCGGTTGATTCTATCCAGGTTTTCGCTTATGCGGATAATGGTAGTACAGTCTGTTATGAAGCGGGTGGGGCGGGTTATTCCTGTGCCGGAATTGACACGACCTGCCTCCGGGGTGGCACCGGCGTATGGCTGGTGGAACAGATTAATAATATCGATGGCGCGGGAGGCAATATCGAGCTGGCAGTTCAGGTAGTAACTTGGACAGTCGACTTACCGACTTACACATTCGCATCGATGCAAGTATTATCGGATTCGCTTAACGCCCTGTTGGCGGGGATCAACGTCGATCAGATAAACGGATCGAATATCGCCGCCGAAAACCTGGCGGAAATTCTTGACGGTGATGGCGATGGCGCTCCGGTGCGACTTACGCAGTTGCATATTGAACCGACCGGGGGAGATTCGGCGGCATTATATCTCAAAGGTTGCGGCACCGGTCAGGGAATCTATGCCGAAGGCGGTTCCACATCCGGGGCGGCCGGGGTTGAATTCAAAGGCGGCAGTACCGCCGGGAACGGACTTAATTTACTGGGTAGCGGTGGTGGGCACGGCCTGCGCACTCTCGGTAACGGCGCCGGGGATGGTATTAATACTGTCGGGGGAACCTCTACCGGAGGATACGGTCTCCATGCTTCGGGCGGAAACGGTGGCGACAATTACGGTATTTATGTTTACGGGCAAGGCGATGCGGCCGGTTTGTATGCCAGCGGGTCAGCGGGCGGTTCCGGAGCGGAATTTCGGGGCGGTTCCAGCGGAGGATATGGGCTTTATGCTCATGCACAGGCCAACGGCATGTACGGCGGATATTTTCTGGGTAACCTATCGAGCGGAGTAACAGCGGGCGGGCATGGTCTGGTTTTGCAGGGTGGCGGACCGGGCGATAATGATCAGGGCGGCTATGGTCTGTATTGCTATGGTGGATCCGGGAATGGTCACGGTTTGCTGGCAGTGGGCACCGGGCATGGCGGCGGCATTACGGCTAAAGGTGGTCCTGATACTGGTCACGGAATCAATGCCGAAGGAGGCGATAATGGTGGTCATGGAATCAATGCTACCGCATCCGGCGGAGATTATGCCGGGATTTTTGCGTCCGGTCATGGCACGGGGCGGGATTTTAATGCCACCATTGATATTGACGATATAAGCGGTCAATTCGATTCGGCAAACTTTGAAGCGGGCGCGATAAGCGCCAGCATCGATGCCGTTACGCTGGGAGCGATGGCTGACTCGGTTTGGGATAAAAATCGCGACGGTCATACCACAACAGGTTCTTTCGGGTATTTTATTGACACTCAGATATCATCGGTAAGTTCTCCCGGCGGAAGCGGTTTGTACCCGGTAACAATAATTGCATTTGATAGCAGTCTGGCGCAGGTGATACCGGGAGCCCGGGCGGCGGTTTACAATGCGGAACTGACTGCTATGATAGCTTCCGGTGTCAGTGACAGCGAAGGGATCTTACAGTTCAATCTTGATGCCGGTGATTATGTTATCGCCGCGGCCGCGCCGGGGTATATTTTTTCAGTCTATGATACCATGGCAGTATCAAGCTCAATGACCGATACGATAGCGGCTTATAGTTTTGACCCCGGTCAACCTGCCGTCGCGGATTTATGCCGTGTTTACGGTTTTGTTTACGGTATAGACGGCACAGCACTTGATAATATTTCCGTTACGGCGCAATTATCCGGTCAGACAGTACGCTATGGAAATATGATTATTACACCCTATCAGACAGAAACTGTTACCGATACGGCGGGGTATTTTTATCTCGATCTGATCCCATCCGACAGTCTGACCCCGACCGGAACGGGTTATTTGATCTCTGTCGGATCATCCGACGGAGCGATACTGAAAAAAGAAATAGTAGTTCCTGACAGTGAGAACTGGCAGGTAACCTGGTAAAAAGGAAAGGTGCAAGGCAATGCTTGATTCAATTTTAAGTTTTCTGGGCGAGAATTTATTGTCTTTAAGCGGCGGAATTTGGACAGTGATAAGTCTCGCGGTGGCTTATTTCGCCAAGAAATATCTCCTGCCTTTGGTGGAAGTGGAGAAAAACCGCCGCTATGCCAACTGGATTGCGGCTATCGCCGATGAGTTGACCGATGACCTCAAGGCTCGTTATCCCGATAAAAAGTGGGTGGATGAACTGGATAAGGCCGTGGATAAGATTATGGATGTATGCGGTATTGATGAAGAGATTGCCCAGCGGGCTATTCAGGCCGCTGTGGCTCGTAAATAGAATAAAAAACCCCGCCTTGAAGCGGGGTTTTTGTTAAGACTTATTTATGGGCGCAGGGTTCGGGACCGCCGGAGAAAATGTACTTATAGAGATAAACGATATCGGCCATGTCGATTGAATTGTCACAATTAATGTCACCAGCTTCAGTTCCCGCCGGTGGTTCGGTGCCTTCCTTGTACATATAGTTGATCAAATAAACCAGATCGGCCGGATTGACGACATTGTCATAATTAACATCGCCGGGGGTGAATGTAACCTGGCAGTCTTTGCGCAGGAGGACCGAAGTGTGGCCTTCATTGCCGGAATTATCGATGGCGGTGGCATGGAGCATATACATAGAATCTTCTTTAAGGGTGCTGACATCCCAGTAAAATCCCCATCCGTCGCTTTCATCCATATCAAGGGCGATATTGCTTCCGAAATCATTCCAGCCATAGGGAGCCATCCCGACCATAATGTCAACTTCCATCCAGCTGTAACCGTATTCAAGCCAGAGTTTGTCGCTGTCAGACCACAAACGGTAGGTTTTGGTAGTACCGTAAACCGGGTCGGCAAAATACGCGGTCCAGTAACCGTTTTGGTCCGCCCAGCCCGTATAACCGGCACCCGTCAGCCATAAACCCGGTTCACCTTCCAGACCGATCATGATGGCATAATCATAATCGATCAGCCAGGCCATATATTCTTCCAGAGTGGGGGAACGGTCGATATGGGTTTCGAATTGATCGCCGTGAGATAATAAATACTGGTTCAAACCGATTATGAAGTCACCATCATAAGTACCGTTGTTGTCGGCCACTTTCATTGTTTCAAAGAGGCGGTCCAGCAACAGAGCGTCGCTCAGTACGGTGGTTCCTTCGCGCATAACGAAAATATAATTATCATCGCGGTTGAACCAGTATTTGACCGCCATCGCGGCCGCGGCCGGACCACAGCAATAGTCGCCATATTCGCCATCGGTGATGGAATTATTATCATAGGCATTGCCATCGGTATCGCCGCCCAGATTCTGGATTATGGTCGGAACAGACAGGTTCATCTGGGCCGGAACGTTTTTCAGGGCGAAGGACATATAGGTCAGGTCCTGATCGGTGCAGGAAAATTCAACCTGTTCCGAATAGCATAAACGATCACCGAAAATTGGATCCACGGCGACCGGGAAGGGCGGCGTGGGATCGACAGTAACGGTCAGGGCGTCGGATGTGTCGGCCCGTCCCAGGGTATCGGCAATGATCACTCGCACGGAATAATCGTTTTCACTTAAATATGCCGTATTCCAGTTATAGGATAACCCATCCCCGGACCCCGATGGATCGACACCATTACGCAATTGCGGATCATCGGAAAAATCCGTCCCGATATCGACCCAGTGGGTACTGTAATACTGCTGGAAGCGGGCATAGTCGATAATGGCTGAACCGGCCGCATCATCGGCCCACAAATCCATAGAAGTACCGTAAAGTCCTCCCGAAGAAGGACTCAGAATGCGGGCCGCCGGAACGGGCCAGGTGACTGTTGTGTCGGTTACAGTCGTGTCGGTAACGGTCGTATCACCGCCCGATCCGCCACCCAGGTATCCGGAGGTATAAAGCACAATCCGTCCGGGGAAAACAGCTTCATCTTCATATGTTATATCGTTGCAATCATCAATGTAATAGGTGCCATCCGATTCCCAGATATTGTAAGATACACAACTTTCCGGGATATCATCGGTCACCAGAGAAACCGCGCTGGAATAACCGATATCCACGAAATACAATCCCACAAAAAACGGACCGTTGACTGTTACGGGCTGATCAAGAGGAACATCGATCATATACAAAAAAGTATCCAGCTCTAAATAATAAGCATCCTCACTGGTGGGGAAAATGGCTACCAGATCACCGGGAATGGGGCAGGAGGGATCGGTGTCGTCGATAGTTTCAATATCAAGTTGAAAATAAATATAGCCCTGAGTGCGATAACCAATAAGAAAATGGATACTGTCAATGGTGAAGGGGTAAGGATTATCACATTCCTTCTCCGGGTCCTGGTAGGCTTTGTAGAGATCATAGTTAATGACATAATCCATAACATACCAAGTCGGATCGCCGCCGTGATAAACATAACAGAAATCCTCGGCGCTTTTTCTTTCGGAAACAGCTTTGCCTTCCGGCGATATCGGTCTGGGATCGGTCAGCCGGACTGTTTGCGGTTGTCGTTCTCCGGCCGAATGGATATATCCGGCCGCCAGGCATAAGATTGCCAGCCCCAGGAAAGTTATTATTACAGTTTTCATTACACCGAGACTCCCCGGATTTAAATCGTTGGTACCTGTAACTACCCGTTATATATAGATCGAAAGAAAAATATATAACTTCACCTTCTATTGGCTTGGTCCGCCATTGATTTCGTATATATTGAGACCTGAATTCGCTATAGATAAAGAGGACTAATAAGTGAATACCAACCGGCCCAAAAGACCTGAATGGCTGAAAGTCCGGGCTTTCAGCGGTGACAATTACCAACGGATTCGGAGCCGTCTGCGCGGCCTGACCCTGCATACTGTCTGTGAAGAAGCCAATTGCCCTAATCGGGGGGAATGTTTCAATTCGGGAACGGCTACTTTTCTGCTTATGGGGCCGATTTGCAGTCGTAACTGCCGCTTCTGCAACATCAGCAGAGGAAAACCTCAGCCGCTGGATCCTGACGAACCGCAAAAGATTGCCGAACTGGCGGCCGAACTGGAATTATCCCATGTCGTTATAACGTCCGTTACAAGAGATGATCTGGATGATGAAGGGGCGGGTCATTTTAAAAAATCAATTGAAGCTGTCAGGGATAGACTTCCTGAGGCAACCATAGAAGTTTTAACTCCCGATTTCAATGGCCGGGAAGAATTGCTTGATATCGTTATGAAAGCCGAACCAACTGTATTCAATCATAACGTGGAAACCATCCCCCGGCTGTACAAGGTAGTCAGACCCCGGGCGGATTTTGAACGGTCTCTGCGGGTTCTGAAATACTGCGCCGATAATTATAAAAATATCAGGACCAAGTCCGGTCTCATGGTCGGCCTGGGGGAGACTATTGATGAATTAGGGGTGGTTTTCCAATACCTGGCCCGCTCTGGTGTGGAAATTTTGACCATCGGTCAGTATCTGGCCCCAAGTCCAAAGCACCATCCCATAAAAAAATATTATCATCCTGATGAATTTGTGCAACTTAAGGAGCAGGCCCAAAAGGCCGGAATCCCGATAGTTGTTTCGGCCCCGCTGGTTAGGTCATCTTATAAGGCCGGATCGATTTTGCACTGATTAACTTTTAAGCAACCTCCAATAAAAATCAGGATAAAGACGGGCGGTCGTCTAATTCTTTGATTGCATCAACCGATGCAAGAATGAGGACAACATTGATGACCGACCAAAAGCATACATACAAACTACTCATAGTTGACGACGAAGAGTATATCTGCAATATAGTGGCCGAAACTCTCTCTGTTTTTAATGAGTATGAGGTGACCACTATATCCCGGCCGCGCAAGGCGCTGGACTATCTGGAAAAAAACCGGGTTGATTTAATTCTGTCGGATCTGATTATGGGTGATTTCTCCGGGGTGGATATTCTGGAGCAGGCTCTACGCTATCACCCCGATTGCATAGTCATGCTCATGACGGCCTATCCCACTGTTAATAACGCTATTTCAGTCCTGAAAAAAGGCGCTTATGATTATCTGGTTAAGCCCTTTAAGCTGTAGACTCTGAAAAATGCCATCAAGCGCGGCCTCGAGCATCAGGACCTGGCCCGTGAAAACCTGCATCTAAAAGAGCAGTTGGCTCTCTATAGATTGTCCGAAGCTATGGGGACGGCTACTACTCTTGATCGGGCCCTGAACCTGGCCTCCGAAACGGCCTGCTCAGTGATCGGCGTTGATGCTATTTCGATACTGGTTCATGATCGTTCCTCAAATGTTCCGGTTGAATATCTGGTGTCGGGAAAGGTGACCAATCCGGCGGCCAAAAAACTGCTTAAAGGGGAACATGAACTTTGTGAAAAAGCCCTTAAGAACAGAGAGGCTGTTTTTGAAATCCGCGAAATAAAGAGCCGCAATGGCATCAGGTCCCTGGCTGTTTTTCCTCTGGTGGCACAGGGTTCGGTTATCGGGATGATGAATGTAATCCAGGAAGATCGCTTCAATTCATTGAAGACCGGCCAGTTGCACCTGCTTTCAATAATTGCCTCCAAAGTTGCCTCGGCTATCGAAAACAATCGCCTCAGCGAGCATCTTCAGTCTTCTTACCTGAAAGCCATCAAAGCTCTGGCCAACGCTATTGAAGCCCGTGATCGTTATACGCGCGGTCATACCGACCGGGTAACGGTACTGGCCAACCTGATTGCTACCCGCCTGGGCTGGTCCGAGGATAAATGTGTCCGGCTGAAAATGGGTTGCACCCTGCATGATATCGGTAAGATCGGTATCCCCGACGCTATTCTCAATAAGCCGGGCCGTCTGAGCAGTGAAGAGCGAGCTCAGATAGAGGTACATCCGATTCTGGGAGCCAAAATTCTCGAGGGAATCGATTTTCTGAAACCGGCCATACCCTATATTTTATACCATCATGAGAAGTATGATGGATCGGGGTATCCTCACGGTTTGAAAGGCGATGATATTCCGCAGGAGGGTCGTCTTCTGGCGGTGGTGGACACCTATGATGCCATCGTCTCCGACCGGCCTTACCGCAAAGGTGTCGCTCCCGAAGAAGCCATTAATGAACTGATCAAATTCAAGGGCCGGCAGTTCGATCCCATTATCGTGGAAGTTTTGGTAAAAGCCTGGAAAGAAGGATTGATAGACCGCCTCGGCATTTATCCTAATGAGGTTACAACCGAACCATGCGAGGTGAATCCCTGACGATTACGAAATGGGTATCGGTACAAAGGTGATGATAAAGAGTAAAACGGCGATCCAGCCGATTTTTTTATGCCTGTTGTCCGGTAAAATGTCGCGATAAATAACAGGTGGATGATAGGGTTTAAAGATTATCGCCAGAGCCATCCAGACCCACCATCCCTGCCATAAAAATCCAACAAGTATCAGAAAAATTATAAACAACCGCGCCAGCATTTTTTGATTTTTCTCGAATAAACCATATATGATATGCCCGCCGTCGAGCTGACCCAATGGAAGCAAATTTAACATGGTTACCAGAAGGCCGACATGACCGGCCAAGGCTACCGGAGAATGGTATAGATGGTATCCCGGCGGCATCGATCCGAGGACAGTCATCCGGGCCAGCCAGGTTAAAATTGAATCGCCCCAGATCAAACCCGGTTCCGGCAGGAAGGGAACATACTTCGAAAAACTCAAACCGATTATAAGCGCTATAACCGATGGAATGGCCCCGGCCAGCGGACCGGCGGCTCCGATCAATATAAGGTCATTGCGGTTGGTTATGGGCGTGCGGCTTTTGATCAAAGCTCCGAAAGTACCCAGAAAATTGGGAGCCGGAATAAAAAAGGGATAGCTCATAACCACTTTGCGGCGGTTTCCGGCGATAAAATGACCCATCTCATGGACCAAGAGAATAAAAAGCAGGGTAAGCGTGAACGGCAGACCGCGCCAGGCCAGTTCCGGGTATTCCAGTAACGGACTTCCCACCTCGCGATAGGCGGCCGCGACCAGTACTGTTAAAAAGGTCAGTATAAAAAGCAGAACATTGAGAAGAGGCGGGCGATATATGATACTCGTATGCCGCCTGACTTCGATGCGGTATTGTTGTTTTTCTCGGCTTATTACCGTGCGAGCGCGCATCTGTGCCAGCCGCTGATTAAGCTCCCGTTTCCAGCCCCGTTTGCGCAGGCGGGGGTTGCCCCAGAAAACCACTACCTGATCCTGTGGCCGATAAAGCGTGATGTCGAAATAATCGGCCATGATGCGATAAGCCGCGGTGGCAAAAATATCGATGTCCTGTTCTGCGGTCACGCCTCTTCCTTGATTAAAAATCGCTACCTTTATTGTACGATGGATGGAGATAATTGGCCAGACAAAATACTCTCTACTGGGCCAAAAACAATATTACAAAACATCGACTCGTATGGCTTTCAGGGATTATATTATAAAATTGCAAAAAAATAGCGGCCCGGAGCAATAAACCCGTTGGACCGCTCTCTTCACGCACTCGGCCCTATATTAATAAATTCGCTGAATTATGCAAGTGGTTTTGGGTTTCGAGGACAGGTTTATCACAAAATCCGAAAAGTGTCAATTCCTGCTTGCTTTGTCGATGCGATTCCCCTAATTAAATACCATGCTCCTGAAAAAACTTCGGCTGGAAAATTTCCGGCAGTATCGACAACTGAACCTGTCCTTTCCCGACGGTATAACCGCTATTATCGGACCCAATGGGGCCGGGAAATCCACTATTCTGGAAGCCCTGTTGTGGTGTCTTTTCGGAAACCGGGCGGCCCGGACAGTAAAAGAGGGGATTAAACGGCAAACGGCCTCGGCCGATGATACGTGCCGGGTGGAGCTTGATTTTGAACTGGGCGGACATGCCTATAAATTGACGCGCTCCCTCATCGGAAAA
>Ga0272443_10006853_pt1 | contig 11090 bp, 10 predicted proteins | sample SSMAcet12_FD_193581 | JGI IMG/M metagenome (GOLD analysis project Ga0272443, IMG submission 193581) | Marine sediment archaeal communities from Little Sippewissett salt marsh, Falmouth, MA, United States - SSM-Acet-12 | ecosystem: Environmental > Aquatic > Marine > Wetlands > Sediment ... | reverse complement strand
CGCTGAACAGATCGGTAGCAAAAGGCAAAGCTTGACCCATGCAAGCACTGTTCTCAGCCCGCTGAAAAAGATTTTTTTACGCAAGTGAAAGAAATCGCCAGACGGCAACGTCATATGGTTGAGAACAAGAAGGCGCAACATGCAGCGCGCTTCTTCACGAGTATACAGCACATGCTCTTGCAGTCAAGTGTATAAACCAAAGCTACCGACCATGAAAAAATCACTCTTTCTTGCAACCACTGGCATAGCAGGTGTCCTGCTTTTCGCGCCACAGAGCGATGCCAAGGCCGAATTGAACGTTCATATCAGCATGGGCAACAGAAGCCCGGTTCTTGTCGTCAGCAACTATCCCGACTTCATCTATCTCGATGATTACGGCTTTTACGTTTCGTATGGCTGGGACTACGATCTCATCCGTTTCGGCGACTTCTATTTCGTCTTCCGCGACGGCAACTGGTACCGCGCCTCCTACTACCGCGGCCCGTGGAGGCTGGTGAGATATTACGACCTGCCCTGGCAAATCAGAAGGCATAAATGGAACGACATCTGGCGCCGCCGCGACTTCGAGTACCGCCGCCACGACCGCTCTTATTGGGACAGGCATTTCAGGGAACAGAGAATCCGGGACAACCGCGACCTGCGAGACAGAAGGCCGGATGAGAGGCCGAACTTCAGGCCTGACGGTCGAAAGGATTTCAAACCCGAGGGCAGGCTGGACACCAAACCCGACTTCAGGCAGGATTTCAGAAAGGATCACCGTTCAGATGACAAAAAAGACGGGAAACCGGACTTCAAATCTGATGGGCGATTCAACAGCAATCCTGATTACAGAAACAACGACAACAAACGGGATTTCAAACCGAGATTTCAGTCCGATCAGGAACAGAAGCGCTCATTTGATCGAGGCGACAAAAACGATGGCGGTGAACGCAAAGACCGGGACAGAGACCGGGATAATGACAGGAACAGAGACCGGGATCGAGACTACAGGTAACTATCAAGCGAACAAAAAGGGAGCCACGCACGGCTCCCTTTTTGTTTTCCATCAGCCCCCATTTACGCCTCGTGGTGGTGCGGCGCGAGAATGATGGCAATCAGCGCGAACACGCTGAACACGAAACCCGCTGCGAACCACGCGAACACCGGAGAACCGCGATACCCTTTATTGAACGAAACAATCGCGCACGCAATCGAGCAAACGATACTGACAACAAGCACGAACATCCAGCTTGCCGGATCCATCAAAGCCATAGCAAAAAATGATTTTACGGGTTGACGAAACGATGTCACAAATCTATGGAAAAACCGGGAAATTGACCACATCGCCAGCCAAAGCTCTTGAGTAATTACCGGCGTATCAAGAATATTTTGTGCCACTTACCATTTATAACGAATCTGCATTTGATTCTCGTTCTCAATAAAGCAAAGTGAAAAAAGCTTTACCGACCTGATGCAGTCGCTCCTACTCTTCCTCCAGCATGAAAAGTCAGAACAAAACGCCGCCGTCGTATATTGCCCCCAGGCAAACTTCGAGAAAACACAAATCAGACATCATGAGTACTTCAGATAACGGAAAGGTTCTTCTCATAACCGGGGCTTCGACCGGCATCGGGCGTTCGACGGCGATTCAGGCCGTGGAGGCGGGCTGGCGGGTCGTGGTGGCAGCGCGGTCTGCGGAAAAGCTGACGGCGCTTGTCGATGAACTCGGCGCCGAGCGGGCGATGGCCGTGCCGTGCGACGTAGCGGAATGGGAACAGCAGGAGGCGATGGTGCAGAAAACCATCGAGCGCTTCGGCAGGCTCGACGCGGTTTTCGCCAATGCGGGGTTTTCAAATGGATCGTCTTTCATCGAAGGCGAGCACAGGCCCGACGAGTGGCGCGACATGGTGATGACCAACGTTTTCGGCGCGGCAGCCACGGCGCGCCTCACGCTGCCGGAGCTGGTCAAAACGAAGGGCCATTTCCTCGTGACGGGTTCGGTTCTGGGCCGGGTTACCTCGATGCGAAACCTCTACGGAGCCACCAAATGGGCGGTAACCGGCATGGCGCAGGCGATCCGCAACGAAGTGGCAAGCAAGGGCGTGCGGGTCACGTTGGTCGAGCCGGGCATTGTGGATACGCCGTTCTGGGATGGCTTGCAAAAACCGGTCGCTCCGGAACTGCTTCCGGACGACGTGGCGCGAGGCGTAATGTACGCTCTCAGCCAGCCTCCGCATGTAGATGTAAGTGAAATCATTATCAGGCCGACCGGACAGGCTCATTGAAAAAATCGATCAGAAACAGGAAAGCCGGGATAGAGGTAATCCCGGCTTTCCTGCTTTCAGCGGTTATTTTGTCTGTGAACGGCTCAGCTTCTCTTCCAGTGCCTGTCGCCACGTTGATCTTTCATATGCATAAACCGGTCAAGCTGCTTGTCGTCAAGCACTGACGCCACATTGTGAAGATGGCGGCTTTGCATTTCAGCCAACTGTTCATGCACCTGTCCGATTCTGCGAGTGAGTTTGTCGACTTTCATCTTGTTGGGATGTTTCCTGACCGATTCAAGAGCAAGCTCACGCTTCATCTCCCTGAGATCCTGCCTGACCGGACGGCTGCGAGTGAAAAAGTTCTGTCGCAACTCGACCATTTTCCGTTCCTGACGATCGGTCAGATTCAGCGTCTGTTTGATCGCAGCCCTCTTCTGCGCTCTTGCATCCGGCCTCATACCATAACCGGGGCCGTCAACCGAACGGGAAACACTTTGGGGTGGGCACGGAGCCTGCCTGTCGTTGTTTGCTGCTGATGCGGTACCTGCCGCACCGATAAATCCGGCAAGAAGTGCAGTCGTAATAATAGTCTTTTTCATCGTATAGCTCTTGTTTGTTTATCGTATCGGGTGCCAGTATTATCAATGCGGCAACCGCTCACCCAATACGACGACCGCCACCGGAAATTCCTGCGCTCACATGAATATTTTTTTCTGAATGAGAAAATGAGCAACTAACACTGTGCTGTGAACAGACCAGGAAAAAGCAAAACTTGCGAGCAGAGAAAGCGCTCCGCTTGAGATAGTAAACAAGAACGGGGTAGAGCGTTGATTGGCCTAGGTACGAGACTCAGATCGACTGACGGTGGTATTCGAGAGACCACAGGTTTTTCGATGGGTTGAGCAGTGTGATTTTCACCCCATACCCCTCTTTTATGAAGCTGATAATGTCGCGGTTGTCACGAAATGAGGAGAAATTCTCCTCATTGCCAAACTTGTCGGCATAGTAGCTATACACCTCGTCACGATTTCCGAGAGACTCGAACGTTACAATAACGACATGATCGACGCTTGAGATGTTCGCGAGACGTTTCTCTCTATAAAGGTCGAGCCAGCTGGGCATATCTATGGACGAGGGATGTGGATCGACAGGAGCCACCTGATGGTGATCTCCCGTAACATCCCGTGGCGAAAGGTTCTGGTCGTCGGAGTTCCCCGAACAGCCCTGCAAGCCGCAGCACAACGCCACGCCAACAACCACACTACCGGCACTGTGCAGCAATGCCGTTGCTTGATGGTGCTGACGAAAACGATGAATCACACTGTTCAGAGTCATAGAGAGACGTTAGAGTTCTTGCGATGCTGGCGGGAACTTACACTATTTTTATTAAACGCAGAATAGCTGTTCATCGTTTTCTACACATCCCCTTAAACACGCCGCCATAACGTTTTTTTGCCGATCATTGCTTATTTTACTTTTATTTCCCCTTCAACCCTCGCAACAACACCTCTTTGTTATCATAACGCCCTCTGGCAATGGCGGCTCAGGACAGGTACATTACGCTCAGCGGTCACCGGCACCGGTATCTCGATACAGGAAGCGATACTCCCGTGATGCTGCTTCTTCACGGGATTTCAGCATCGTTCGATTTTTACGACCTGGTCATCCCGCAGCTTGCCGGCTCGTTCAGGGTGCTCGGGCTCGACCTGCTTGGATTCGGCGGCTCCGACAAGCCAAAGGACATCACCTACTCCCTTCAGCTCTATGCCGATCTGATCCACGAGTTCCTTGAAAAAACCGGCGCAATCTCGCAGGGACCAGTGTACGGTACCGGTCACTCGATGGGGGGAAAGTACTTGCTCGCCACAGCACTGACCCATCCCGGAACGTTCGGCAAACTGGTATTAAGCAATACCGACGGCTTCGTCACCCTGCCGTCATGGTCGAGAGCCATCAGCCTGCCCGGCGTGCGTCACCTGCTCAAACCGTTAGTCACCACTGAAAAAGTGTCCCGCAAAATGTTCGATGCTGCACTGCACAACCGGCAGGCAATCGACGACGAACTCTACGGGCGCCTGCTCGGCATTGCGCGCGATCGAGGAGCCTTCGACACAACGATGAAGCTGAACCGGAACATGCCGAATCTCGATATGCAGCGCACCGGCCTGCGTTCGAGGCTCGGCGAGTTGAAGCAGCCTGTACTGATCATCTGGGGCGACCATGACCAGTATATTTCACCGAAAATAGCCTCTGTGGTCAAGCAGGAGCTGCCCATCTCAAAGCTGATCGTCTTCAGGGATTGCGGCCACTGCCCTATGCTCGAATACCCGAAAAAGTTCAGCACGGCGATCAAAAATTTTATTTTTGAGAAAACACCAGCGCATTAAAACTTATGCTTATCACCTTCGAAGGAATCGACGGCGCAGGAAAATCGACCCAGGTCGTCAAGCTGAAACGCAATCTCCAGGAACGCGGCCGTGAGGTGCTCACCCTGCGCGAGCCGGGCGGAACCCCCGTTGCTGAGCAGATTCGGGAGCTGCTGCTCGAAAGCCATAACGATATCACCTCGATCGCAGAGTTGCTGCTCTTTTCGGCAAGCCGGGCAGAGCTGATGGAGAAGATCATCGTGCCCGCACTGGAAGACGGCTGCGACGTCATTCTTGACCGATTTTTCGATTCGACCACCGCTTACCAGGGCTACGGCCGGGGGCTGAACCTCGACATGCTCGCCGAAATCAACCGGATCGCCTCGCACGGCATTCGCCCCGACATCACCTTTTACCTCGACCTCACGCCTGAAGACGCGCTGTTGAGGAAGTTCTCCGAAAAATCGCTGCCGCTGGCGTTCGAGTCCGAAGAGCTGGACCGCATGGAGAATTCGGGGCTTGAATTTTACCAGCGTGTCCGGGCCGGTTATCACGCCATTCTGGAAGCCGAGCCACAGCGTATTATTGCGATCGACGCGCTCCTGACACCGGCGGAAATACACCGGAAAATCCTTTCGCGCCTTGAAAAGTTTGAGATCACGAGCGATAACAAACACTGAGATGGAACAGGAACACGGTTTGCTCCGTCTGACCTTTAAAATTCAGAGAAAAAAGAAGATTTACTGAATCGTGAAGCTCTTTTTTCGTAAATTTATTTTTCATATCGTCACTTATTTTCTACCCTCGGCATTGCATGCATACTACGATTGTTAACGAGAGAAGTCTCCGCACCTGCAACTTTCCCATTACGTTGCAGGATATCAGAACGCTCAAGGAACTCTACCGGCTCAAATCCGAAACCCGAGATCTGAGAGAGCCGATCGTTCGGAACATCATGAAGCAGAGGGTCGTAGGCAAAGGCTGCATCGAGTCCCTGAAAAATGCGCTGTACTCCCTCGAAACCATCTATATCGACGATTACACCGGCCAGCGTCTCTTGCGTCTGGACGGCATGAAGCAGATCGAGGTCGATCTGACCTACGAAATTCGCGAATTACAGAAGGATATTTACTACCTCGAATACGGTGAAGACCGTTTCATCGAATACCTCGCCAAATTCATTCCCGGCTTCACCGATTACGTCACCGACGGCGTGGAGATGCTTCGTGGCAAAAGCTTCAGTGCGTTCATCACCGACCGCGACGGCACCACCAACAACTATTGCGGCCGCTACCGCTCCTCGATCCAGCCGATCTACAATTCGGTCTTTCTTTCCCGGTTCGCCAAAAACTGCTGCAAGTATCCGCTGATCATTACTTCAGCGCCGCTCAAGGATTTCGGCATCCTGAATGTTTCGATCAACCCTGAGCACATCTTTGTGTATGCGGGTTCAAAAGGGCGTGAGTTCATCGACATCGACGGGCAGTTCCACTCCTACCCCATCGCGCCCGGCAAGCAGGAGCTGATCCGTCTGCTCAACGAGCGGATGCAACTGATTCTGCGCGACCCTTCGTTCGAGAAATTCAACTTCATCGGTTCAGCCCTGCAGATCAAGTTCGGCCAGACCACCATCGCCCGTCAGGACATCACCCGCTCGATCAATGAAGCCGAGTCGACAGCGTTTCTCGAAAAGGTCAAAGGCATCGTGCGAAATATCGATCCGGAAGGCAAGAACTTCAGAATCGAGGACACCGGCCTCGACATCGAAATCATCCTCACCATCGACGACGATCCCGCGACGAACCAGATCAGGGATTTCGACAAGGGCGACGGTCTGGAATTCATCTGCGGCAAACTCGGCATTGAACGCGCAAGCGGCTCGGTACTGGTCTGCGGCGACACCTCCTCTGACCTTCCGATGCTGAAAAAAGCGATGGAGATGTACGACGATGTCTGGACAATTTTCGTCACCCGCGATGAAAAACTTATGCAACGGGTCAAGGATATCTGCCCCAAAAGCTACATGGTTCCTTATCCCGATATTTTGTTAACGATTCTTGGGCTACTTTCACTCTGAGCACTCAACGAAAAGTAAAGCCCTTCTTTTAACCGACAACCCAAAGAATGAGTATGAATTTCAAAGGAGTCATTTTCGATCTCGACGGTGTCATCACCGGCACGGCCAAAATCCACAGCCTCGCCTGGGAGGCCATGTTCAATTCATTTCTGAAGAATTATGCCGAGGTCAACAATGAGCCCTACGTCCCTTTCGACCCTCATCAGGACTATCTGAAATATGTGGACGGTAAACCGCGTATGGAGGGTGTTAAAAGCTTTTTAGCCTCCAGGGACATTGAAATTCCTTACGGCGAGCTCGACGATATTCCGGAACAGGAGACCGTCTGCGGACTCGGCAACCGGAAGAACAGCCTCTTTACCGAAATTCTCGTCAAGGAAGGGCCCGAGGTATTTCAGAGCTCGGTCGAGTTCATCAAAAACCTCAAGGCTCGCGGCGTGCGCATCGGCATCGCCTCGTCGAGCCGCAACTGCAAACTCATTCTCCAGCTCGCACATCTGGAAGAGCTTTTTGAGACGCGCGTTGACGGCGAAGTTTCCATCGAGCTGAAACTCAAAGGCAAGCCCAATCCGGACATTTTCACAACTGCCGCTGCCAACCTTGGCCTCGAACCAAACGATTGCGTCGTGGTGGAAGATGCCATTTCAGGCGTGCAGGCGGGTTCGAAAGGCAATTTCGGGCTGGTGCTCGGCATCGCTCGTGAAATCGAGGGTATCAAACTCAAGGAAGAGGGCGCGGACATCGTGGTGCGCGATCTGAGCGAAATCACCATCGAGGATATTGAACAGTGGTTCGACGAAGGGCTTGAAAAAGAGGGCTGGGATCTTCGCTACGACTCCTGGAAGCCAAAGGACGAACGCCTCCGCGAATCGCTGACGGCCATCGGCAATGGTTACATGGGCGTGCGCGGAGCTTTCGAGAGCGGCATGGCCTCGAAGCACCACTACCCCGGCACCTACCTAGCCGGCGTATTCAACAAGCTTCCTTCGCAGGTTCACGGCCAGACCATCTGGAACAACGACATGGTCAACGCTCCGAACTGGCTGCCCATCGAGTTTCGAATCGGAAGCGGCGAGTTCATCAATCCGCTGGAGCAGAAAATCCTGAGCTATCGCCAGAACCTCGACATGCGCCACGCCCTGATGGAGCGTGAGATGGTTGTGCAGGATACACTCGGCAACATCACCCGCATCAGAAGCCGCCGCTTCTGCAGCATGGACAATCCGCATGTCGCGGCGCTTCGCTACATCATCGAGCCGATCAACTACTCGGCTGAACTTGAAATCCGATCGACCATCGACGGCCTGGTCAAGAACGAAGGCGTCCAGCGCTACAGCAGCCTCTCCAACGACCACCTCGACCACGTCGATCACGGAACAGTAGGTGAGAACGGCGGCATCTACCTGCACGTACGCACCAACCATACCGGAACCGACATCGTCACCCACGCCCGCACAACCATCCGCTGCGGCTTCCACGGTGAACCGATGAGCGGCGGCAGCGTCACCAGCAACCCTCGCCGCATCAGCGAAAACTTCCGGCTGAAGGTTTCGTCCGACAAACGGTGCATCATCGAAAAGGTGGTCTCGATCCACACCTCGCGCGACGAGGGGCAGCACGATCCGGTAAAGGCCGGCGCCGAAACGCTCGCATCGGCGGGCACCTTCGACGAGCTGTTCCAGAGCCATTGCGCTGCATGGGACGCCATCTGGAACAAAGCCGACATGAAAATCGACGGCGACCGCTTCAGCCAGAAGGTGCTCCGCCTGCACATCTACCACCTCATGTCGACCGCCTCGCCGCACAACGTCAACATCGACGCCAGCATTGCCGCACGCGGCCTCAGCGGCGAAGGGTATCGCGGCCACTACTTCTGGGATGAAATTTATATCATGCCGTTCTACATCGAGCACGCGCCCGAGGTGGCACGCGCCCTGCTGATGTACCGCTACCACAGCCTCGACGCAGCGCGCGATTACGCTCGCGACAACGGCTACCACGGCGCGATGTACCCTTGGCAGACCGCCGATGACGGGCGCGAGGAAACACCGACCATTCACTACAATCCGAAGAGCGGGGCATGGGATCCCGACCTGAGCTGCCGCCAGCGCCACGTTTCGATTGCGGTGTTCTACAACGCCTGGCACTACGTGCACGACACCGGCGACACGGAATTCCTGAACAACTATGGCGCCGAGATGATGTTCGAGATCGCCCGTTTCTGGGCCAGCATCGCCACCTTCTCGCCCGAAACCGGACGTTACCACATCGAAGGCGTCATGGGCCCTGACGAGTTCCACGAAGAGCTGCCCGGCACCGGCAAGCACGGCCTGAAAGACAACTCGTACACCAACATCATGACCGCCTGGCTGCTTGAAAAAGCGCTCGAGTTCAGCCAGAAACTCGATCCCGAGGTGATGGACAAGCTCATGGAGAAAATCGGCATCGGCCACGACGAGTTCATGCAGTGGCGCGAGATCATGAGCAAGATGAACGTGCTCATCGACAAGAACGGCATCCTCGAACAGTTCGACGGCTACATGGGGCTCAAGGAGCTCGACTGGGAGCACTACAAGCTCAAATATGGCAACATCCACCGGATGGACAGGATTCTGAAAGCTGAGAACGATTCGCCCGACCACTACAAAGTGGCCAAGCAGGCAGACGTCCTGATGACCTTCTACACGCTCAACCCGATGGAAGTCTGCTCACTCCTCGAAAAGCTCGGCTACCACATTCCAAATCCCATCAGGTTCGTGCGCGACAACTACGCCTACTACGAACCGAGAACCAGCCACGGCTCGACTCTGAGCAAGGTGGTACACTCGATCATCTCGAGCTATCTCGAAGGCGGCCATGAAACCGCGTGGAACTGGTTCGTCGAAGCGCTCAAGAGCGACATTCAGGACACGCAGGGCGGCACTACCCAGGAAGGCATCCATTGCGGTGTGATGGCCGGAACCATCGACACGGTCACCCGCTACTTCGCCGGCATCGCCTTCTACAACGACATGCTCAACATCAGCCCGAACTTCCCGGTGCACTGGAAAGGCATCGAAACCAGCCTCTGCTTCCAGCAGAGCTGGTACAAAATCGCGCTCACGCCAACCAGCATCACGGTCACCCTGACCGAATCCGAGGCGGAGGAAAAACCGGCTCTGATCGGCGGCCACTCTGTGGCGCTCAAAAAAGGCGAAGCAACGACCGTACACATCAGCTAAACCGCACATCCCGGAGGAGGAGCCCCAACCCTCCTCCGGATTTTGTATTTCACGCGGCACGCCCTATATTTAAGTTCGCCTATTCAGGGCTCATCACTCACAGACCCCCAATAACGATATGCGGCTCTCGAACTTTCGATATACCCTCCCCAAAACACGAATCGCCGACCACCCCGAATCGCCCCGCGACGCCTGCAAGCTGATGGTGCTGAACCGGCGCAAAAAGGACATCGAGCACAAGGTTTTCACCGACATTGTCTCGTACTTCAAAAAAGGCGACCTGCTGGTGGTCAACAACAGCCGGGTTTTTCCGGCCAAAATCTTCGGTCAGAAAGAGAAAACCGACGCCAAGATCGAGGTCTTTCTGCTCCGCGAGCTGAACAAAGAGGCCGGGCTCTGGGACGTGCTGGTTGATCCTGCGCGCAAGGTTCGCGTCGGCAATAAAATCTATTTCGAGGACGACGTTGTGGCCGAAGTGGTAGACAACACCACATCGAGAGGCCGGACGATCCGCTTCCTCAATCCCGATATCGACGTCTTCAAAATGGTTGAAAAAATCGGCCAGGTACCGCTGCCCCCCTACTTCACCAGAAAGCCGAAGGATTCGGACCGGGCCGACTACCAGACCGTCTACGCCAGCCAGACCGGTGCCGTGGTCGCCCCGATGGGTGGGCTGCACTTCACCATGCCACTGCTGGAACAGATCCAGAAAGTGGGCGTAAAGATTCTGCCCATCACCCTGCACCCGAGCCTGAGCACCTTCAACGCCATCGAGGTCGAGGATGTATCGAAGCACAAGATGGACTCCGAGTACTTCAACATCCCCTACCAGACGGCCATGGAAATCAACGAAACCAAGGTCAACAAGTCCGGACGGGTGTTCGTCGTCGGCACCACGACCTGCCGCGCACTGGAAGCCAATGCCACCGTGGAGGGCAAGATCAAATTCGGCCAGGGCTGGACCGACAAGTTCATCTATCCACCTTACAACTTCAAGGTCACCGACGCGCTCATCACCAACTTCCAGCAGCCCGAAACGACCCTGATGATGGTGGTCAGCGCTTTCGCCGAGCACCGCCTGCTCATGGACGCTTACAAAACCGCACTCAAGAACAACTACCGGTTCCTGGCCTACGGGGACTCAATGCTCATCGTCTGAAGACCATGAAAACCGTTGCAA
>Ga0272443_10006852_pt1 | contig 11093 bp, 13 predicted proteins | sample SSMAcet12_FD_193581 | JGI IMG/M metagenome (GOLD analysis project Ga0272443, IMG submission 193581) | Marine sediment archaeal communities from Little Sippewissett salt marsh, Falmouth, MA, United States - SSM-Acet-12 | ecosystem: Environmental > Aquatic > Marine > Wetlands > Sediment ... | reverse complement strand
CGGAGTAGGCGTAGACGGAGCTATACACAGGGCTGCAGGTCCTCTTTTGCTGGAGGAATGCAGATTTCTGGGCGGCTGTCCTACAGGAGAAGCCAGGATCACTTCCGGTTATGCTCTCCCGGCAAAATGGGTTATCCATACTGCGGGTCCGGTTTGGCAGGGGGGCAGCAGAAATGAGGATGAACTGCTGGCCGGCTGTTATCAGAACAGCCTGGCTCTGGTTGTGCCTAAGGATATCCGTACCATTGCTTTTCCTTCGATCTCTACCGGAGCTTACCGTTTTCCCTTGGCGCGTGCTTCCAGAATTGCAGTCAGAGAGATCAAACATTTTCTTTCTTTGAATAAAAGTGTGGAAAAAGTATATTTCGTCTGTTTTAACCGGGAAGTATACCGGGCTTATCTGTCTGCGTTAGCAGAAGTTTCCGGCTGAAGCAAAAAAGATCTGCCGGTAAATGGTTTTTCTAAGATTGTTTTGAACAGGTTTTTCATTGATTTTTAATAAATAATGGGAACAGATATCGCTGATAAAAGTTTTTCTCTGGTGTTTGCAGTTTTTATCTGTTATCCCCAGACCGGTAAAGTAAAAACAAATCTGGCTGGAGGCTGCGGTGCAGATATCGCAGCCAGGATTTATGCGCTTTGCGCGGAGAATATTTTTCGTGAATTAAAAAAAATCGGGCTGTGTTCGGATATTGTATTGTTTTATGATGACAGAAAAAGAGCAGAGGAGATAAAGTCCTGGGCCGGATCGGAATTTATTTATCTGGCCCAACAGGGCCGCAATCAGAGCGAGCGCATGGAAAATGCTTTTTCTGTTCTTTTTTCCCGGGGAGCGGAAAAAGTCTGCCTTTTGTTCCCGGACGTGCCTGACCTGTGCTGTTCGATAATGGAAGAGGCGGCTGAGGCTCTGGGCACTTGTGATGTTGTGCTGGGCCCTGCCTTGAACGGAGGATGTTATCTTCTGGGGCTTTCTTCTTTTGTGCCCGGGCTGTTTAAAGATATAGATTTCAGTACTGCTTCTGCAGCAGCTCAGACCATAGCCAAAACACATGAGTACAGATTAAGCCTGGCTTTGCTGCCCCGCCTGGCAGATATTGACACAGTAGCCGACATCTATTCCTGGCTGGAAAATCTGCCTCATCGTCATCATCATCCTCTGGAGGAGTTTATTTACCGAGTCGGCCTGGTCCGGGGCGATCAGAGATAAACTTGTTTCTTGTCCTGTTAATGCTGTTTTCTTTGAGCTGAACCGGGGTTTTTCCGGATTTTTTGCCTGTTGACTGCTGATTCCCGGGGCGGGAAAATAAACTGAAGAAAGAATATTGCTGTATGGGACAGGGCAGTAACAGGAGGTGCTAATCATGAAAAAGGTCATTGCCAAACATATACAAGGCAACCGTTTTGAGGTTTTTTGCGGAGGCAGCAAAAATATTTTTTATTGCGACAAACCTGAAGATGAATCTTTGTCTTCCGACCCGGATCCTATCGATCTTTTTCTTGCTTCTTTAGGGACTTGCGTAGCTTTGTTCTCAGGTATTTACTGCCGGAATCATGGGAAACAGTTCAGCGGGTTGCGGGTCGATACCAGTGCTGAGCTTTCTCAGGACAGCCCTCAGCGTCTGCGTAATATTGAGGTGAAGATCAGCTTGGAACTGATCTGTCCGGAGAAGAAGAAAAGTTTTTGCGTCATGTGCGTGCCTGTATTATCCACAACACCATTGTCAGCAAAGAAAAGATCGAGATCGGATTGGCCTGAAAAACAGCGTTTAGCGGAAAGCGGACAGGGTATAGGGCTACGCTATCACGTAAATTCTGAATGTTGAATTTTGAATTGATAAAGAAGTCAGAAGTCTTTATCGTGTCCTTTTTTGTCTTGTATAGTTTTTATTTGCATCGCTATCCCCTGTGTTTCTACCATCGACTATCGACCATCCCGATGCTGCGAGCGGGACAGGTTGACCATCGACTTTATAGTATTGACAGGTAAAACTATGTGAGTTAAGATAAATAAATTTCAGGCATTTCTTATCAGGCCTGAAAAGGATCTTAATATTGACCCCGCACAATGCAAAAGTGCATACATGAACAATGCAGTTCATAAAAAAGTATGAAGAGGTAAATCTTTTTTATGAATAAATCAGGCCTCCTTCCTGAATTAAAGATTAATTGCGATGATTGTAGTTATTGATTACGGCCTGGGGAATCTGAGGAGTGTTGCTAAGGCTCTGGAAAAGGCCGGTGCAGAGGTGACAGTCAGCAGCGAGCCCGGACTGATCAGTTCAGCTTCGGCTCTGGTTTTACCGGGAGTGGGTGCTTTTGCCAGGGGCAGAACAAATCTTTATTCCCGGGGATTGATCGAGCCGATTCGGGAAGTAATAAGCGGGGGCCGGCCTTTTTTGGGTATCTGTCTGGGCCTGCAGCTTTTATTCTCCAGCAGTTCTGAATACGGCAGTACACCCGGACTGGATATTATTAAAGGTAAAGTCCTGCCGTTTAGGGTCCGGGAAAAAATACCTCATATGGGCTGGAATACAGTTGATCCTGTAAATAAAAATTCTTTTTTATTTGAAAATATTCCGGAACAAAGTTATTTTTATTTTGTCCATTCTTATTATGTCACGCCGGAAAAAGACAGCGATTATCTGGCTTCTACGGAATACGGTATTTCTTTTTGTTCTGCGGCGCAAAAAGATAATGTCTGCGGGGTACAGTTTCATCCTGAAAAGAGCGGGCCTGCAGGTCTCAGAATTTTAGAGAATTTTGTAACAAGGAGTAAAAATGCTGGCTAAGAGAATAATACCCTGTCTGGATGTTAAAAACGGAAGAGTGGTCAAAGGTGTTAATTTTGTGGACCTGCGTGATGCCGGAGATCCTGTGGAGCAGGCCAGGATCTATAGTGAAGAAGGAGCGGATGAGCTTGTTTTTCTTGATATCACCGCCAGTCTTGAGGATAGAGGCGCTTTGCTGGATATAGTGAGAAAAACCGCGGAAGTTGTGTTTATTCCTTTGACTGTTGGCGGAGGAGTACGTACTGTGGATGATATCAGGATACTGCTTAAGACCGGTGCTGATAAAGTTTCGATCAATACAGCGGCTGTGGAGAATCCGGAACTTATCCGCCAGGGAGCGGAAGAATTCGGTAATCAGTGTATTGTGGTAGCAGTTGATGTTAAGAAGAAAGATGAGGACAGCTGGGAAGTTTATACCCGCGGCGGTACCTGTCCCAGCGGCCTGGATGCTCTGGAATGGGTCAGAAAGGTGGAGTCTCTGGGCGCCGGTGAAATACTTTTGACCAGTATGGACCGTGACGGCACTAAAGACGGTTATGACCTGGAGATAACCAGGGCAGTTTCCCGGGCAGTTCATATACCGGTGATCGCTTCCGGAGGTGCCGGCACTCTTGAGCATCTTTATCAGGGAATCGCCTCAGGTGAGGCTGATGCTGTATTGGCTGCTTCGATTTTTCATTACGGCCAGTATTCCATACACGAGGTTAAAAGCTATCTGGATGATAAAGGGATACCGGTCAGGCTTTGAAGAAGGTCAGGCTTGGTATCCGGTGTTTGCTTTAGGTAATAAATTGGGAAGGAGTTAGCTGATGGCTGATGAAAAGGATTTAAGGACAGGTTTTGACAATGAGCTGTATCTTAAGGAACAGACTCAGGCTATATTAGAAAGGATGAAGAAATTCGATAATAAGCTTTATCTGGAAATGGGAGGTAAGATAATTTTTGATTATCATGCTTCCCGTGTCCTTCCCGGTTTTGATCCGAATGTGAAAATGCGTCTGCTGCAGAAACTTAAAGATAAGATCGATATAATTCTTTGTATTTATGCCGGAGATATAGAACGGAGGAAAGTTCGTGCGGATTTCGGCATTACCTATGACGTAGATGCCTTGAAGCTGATCGATGACCTGCGCTCCTGGGACCTGAATCTGGCCGGGGTCGTGATTACCCGCTTTGAATGTCAGCCGGCAGCTACTATCTTTAAAAAGAAACTGGAACGCCGTAATATAAAAGTCTATACTCATAAATATACCAAAGGTTATCCCACTGACCTGGAGGTGGTGGTCTCGGACGAAGGTTACGGAGCTAATTCCTATATTGAGACGTCTAATCCCCTGGTCATTGTGACCGGGCCCGGCCCGGGCAGCGGAAAACTGGCTACAGCCCTTTCTCAGCTTTTCCATGACCATAAAAAAGGGTTGAACAGCGGATATGCCAAATTTGAAACTTTTCCCATCTGGAGCATACCGTTAAAGCATCCGGTCAACGTTGCTTATGAAGCTGCTACTGCCGATCTTAAGGATATTAATCTGATCGATCCTTTTCACCTGGAAGCTTATTCCAAAACCGCGGTTAATTATAACCGCGATGTTGAAGCCTTTCCTTTATTGAAACGTATCCTGGAAAAGATCAGCGGAGCTGAATCCATGTACCGTTCTCCCACTGATATGGGAGTTAACAGGGCCGGATTCGGCATTGTCAAGGATGATCTTGTGCGTGAAGCTTCCAAACAGGAAGTTATCCGCAGGTATTTCCGTTATTCCTGTGAATATGCCATGGGTTTTGTGGATAAAGAGACTATTCAGCGGGTGGAACTGCTTATGGATGAGTTAAATGTAAAGCCTGAGGACCGCAGGATGGTAGTCCCGGCCCGGGCAGCGGCAGCTGAAGCCGAGAGTACCGGTAAAGGCAATGAAGGTATATTCTGCGGTGCTGCTCTGGAGCTTAAGGACAAGACCATTGTCACCGGAAAAAATTCTCCTCTGATGCATGCTGCTTCCAGTCTGGTGCTTAACGCTATAAAAAATTTGGCCGGAATACCGGATAAACTGCATCTGATTTCGCCGAATATAATCGATTCTATACGTTCCTTAAAGAAGAACATGGAAGATTGTAAAACCGTAAGCCTTGATCTGGAGGAAGCTTTGATCGCGTTAAGCATCAGTGCGGCCACTAATCCTACGGCACAGATGGCCATGGAAAAACTTAAAGAGATCAAAGGATGTGAAGTCCATATGACTCATATACCTACGCCGGGGGATGATGCAGGATTGCGCAGACTGGGACTTAATCTGACCAGTGATCCTGATTTTGCCACCAAAGGATTGTTCCTGGTTTGATCTTTTTTCAGCCGGGCGATATTTTGCTAAAAAAAACTTGCGAGAATTTGAAGCTGTGATAAAATAGTCACACCAAAAGGAGGCAAAATGGCTGAAGTAAGGATCAACAGAAAAGAAGACTTTGAAAAAGCTTTGCGCAAGTTTAAAATGCAGTGTAAACGCGAGGGGATTTTAAAGGAGTTCAAAGAGCGTCAGTATTATACCAAACCGTCGCAAAAAAGAAGAGTTAAAGGTAAGAAAAAATAAACGCGTATCGTTTAAAAAAGTCTGTTAAAAGGGTAGTGTCATTACTACCCTTTTTTTTTAAATTAAATAGTGGCATCTGAGAGGTGATCAGCGTAAAATATAACAGTATGGAATGCATAGAAGTACGAAAAATAATCGGTGATTATGTGGCGCACCGGCTGGATGCGGATAAAGTGTCCGGGCTTGAGGCCCATCTTTGTGTCTGCGCCGAGTGCCGTTCCTTTCTCGCGGAAAGATTGGACACTGAGGAAGATCCCGGCTGCAGTCCGGACCAGGGAAAAGCTGAGGAAAGGGCCTCGGTTTCTTTTTCGCCTGATTCTGACTCCGGCGTGGGTGATCTGCCGTTTTCCCGGTCTTCAACCGAGCTGTCCCCGGGCCTGATCCGTTTTTCTCTGATCCTGGCTTGTCTGGCGGTTATCTTTATTTTTGTTTTGTTTTTAAAGACCAGATCTTTGGGAATGCAATGATAAAGTCGCTGATTTTCGGTTTAGTTCAGGGCCTGACCGAGTTTTTGCCGGTAAGCAGTTCAGGACATCTTTTTTTTCTGCAAAAATTGTTTTCTGTCGAGGAACAGCTTCTGCCCGTATTTGTTCTCCTTCATCTGGCCACCTTGTGTTCTGTTTTGGTTTTTTTCTTTCAGGATATCCGGAAAGCTTTAAAAAATAAAAAAATCGTATCTGCCGTGGCTGTTGCCACCTTGTTTACGGTAATCCCGGCTTTTGCCTTTGACCGTTTGCTGGGAGTGTTCATGACTCATAAATATATGATCTGCTTCGGCTATGGGGTGACGTCAGTTCTTTTGCTTAAGATAGGTAAAGGCGGAAACAGGACAATGGAGGAGCTTTCTTTAAAAGAAAGCTGTTGTCTGGGCCTGGTCCAGGCTTTGGCCGTTGTTCCCGGTATTTCCCGTTCCGGGATAACGATTTCAGCTTTGCTTAAAAAGGGGCTGAATAAACAGGCAGCTTTTACTTTTTCTTTTTTCCTTTCCCTGCCTGTAATTCTATGCGCGTTTATCTATGAACTTAAGGACTTTGACCCGGTTTTTTCTTTAGCCTCAGTTTTGTCCGGTTTTATTGTTGCCTTCCTGTCTGGACTTTTGGCCTTAAAAATGTTAAAAAAATACTTAGGTACTGAAAAATTGTACAGATTCGGTTATTATTGTCTGGTCCTGGCCGGTCTGGTGCTTTTTTTCTGAAAATGCGGAGGGTTTTGTGAAAGTAAAAGCCAGGGAAAAAAAGGGAATAGTTATCCTTGATCTTGAGGGAAGCATTGATATCAATGCTTCTACTATTGTGGAAGCAGTGGGCTGGGTGCTGAAGAACAAGACGCGAAGCATGGTCTTTAATTTTGCTTCGGTCGATGTTGTAGATTATATCGGGGTATCGATACTTGCCGTAGCTTATAAGAATATTATAAATCATAAAGGTAAGATGCGTATCTGCAATGTACCGCTGCATCTTAAAAACCTGTTTAATGTTGTCGGCCTGACCCGGGTCTTTACTTTTTTCAGCAATGAAGATGAGGCGATCCGCAGTCTTAACGGGGAAGATAAGATTTCCGAGATTTTGAAAAAAAAGCTGAGACGCCGGTTCAAACGTATTCCTTATTTTGCCAGGATCGAGTACCGTCCTTCAGGCATGAAACATCTGGAATTTGATCAGGGCAAGATCGTCAATATCAGTGCTATCGGACTTTTTATCCATTCTAAAAATATTTTTCCCGTAGACCAGGTCCTGGATACGCGGATTCATCTTTTTTCTCCGGAACAGATCCTGGAAGTGCAGACAAAAGTGGTCTGGCTGGCTGATCATCAGATCCAGCCCCGGGAATATCCGGGGATGGGCCTTGAATACCATGAGATCGGTTCTGATCAGCAAAAGATAATCGTTGATTTCGTTGAAAAAAATTTTGCCGGAGACTGAATGTTGCGAAACCTGATCTTTTCTGCTTTTCTCGGTCTGTTCATATTTTTTCCCTGTTTTTTTCCCGCTTTTTCCGATATTGTACGTCTGCGTAACGGACGGACCATGGAAGGCATCGTGGCCAAAGAAACCGGAGATAAGATCGTTCTGGATGTAGGCGTCGGCACCGTGACTATTTCTCAAAATGAGATCGAAAACATAGAGCGCAATCCCGGCTCAGGAACAAAAGTCCTTAAACAGAAATGGCGCAGTAAATACTATGCTCACAGCGAGTTCGCTCCGGAACGGTTTCGCGATATTGCCGCAAAATTCAATGATCTGGAAAGGTTGCGGAATACTGCTCTTAAAAATAAAGCCCGGTCTTTGACCAGAAAAAAAAAGAAAGATGAATGCTCCCGCAAGATCGAGGAGTATTACCGGCAATATCTTGATCTGAACAAACGCCTTGCCGGCTCTGATCCGAAAACGCAGCAAGAAATCCGCAGCCACAATGAAATGGTTGCCCGCAGCAATGCTCTGGTAGCTGAGCTTAAACTCCTGGAACAGGAGCAGGTGAAACTTTCGTCTGAGATGCCTGCGGCAAACAGTTCCTTCAGCCTGTATCGCAGTGCTTTTAATGAATTGAACCGGCTGCTCGATAAGCGCATTGCTGATCTCAGCGGGGAGTTTACTGCTGAGGAGAAATTGTTTGTGGCCAGAATCAGCGAAGACCTCAGCAGTCAGGGCGAAAAATTTGCGGCAAAAAAAATACCTCTTCAGCCCCGGGGAAAGGTGATGCTGGTTTCTGCCCTGATCAACGGCAGTGTTCCGGCACGCTTTATCCTGGATACAGGGGCCTCGGCTGTACTTCTGTCGCAGGAGCTGGCTGCGAAACTGGGCGTGCGCAAAAAGGAAAGTGATTCTTTTTTTTCCGTAATCGCCAATGGGGAAAAAGTTAAAGCTTACCGGACTGTCCTGGACAGTGTCGACGTTTCGGGGATGAAAGCGGAACAGGTCCCGGCCGCGGTGCTGGAAAAAAGTCTGCCCGGATATGATGACGGGCTTTTAGGTATGTCGTTTCTTTCCCGTTTTATTTTTCAGGTCGATGCTGAAGCGAATACTTTATTTCTGGAAAAATTCACGCCCTGAACCGTTTAAAAATAATTTTCGATCAGCGCCGGATGCCTGAGGTTTTAAAAGTCCGGGAAACAGATCTTTAATTTTACAATAAGAAAGGCTGAGTCATGGAAGATAAAAAAATACGACCCGGTTCGCGTAAAAAAAATAAATCCGGTGATCCCTGCAAGGATTGTCCGGCAATATGCTGCCATGATCTGGCTATGCCGCTGCTGAAGCCCAGGTCCAGATCCGATCTGGACCAGATTGACTGGTATCTTCATTTTGATACTGTTCAGGTGTATATCAGAAGTCACCGCTGGTATCTTCTGGTAAAAGGCAAATGTATTTATCTGGATAAAAATTTCCGCTGTTCCATTTACGGGAAAAGAGCTGATAAATGCCGCAGACACAGTCCTGACACCTGTGAGCGCAACGGGCCTTACTGGGACGTGCTGTTTACTACACCTGAAGAATTCAGGGACTGGTGGGATAAACATCAGCCTAAACTGTGATCTTCGACCATTGGGACTGTTTCCTGTCTTTTCTCCGGGCTGACAAGTTCAGGCGTATATTTACAAGTACTGAGCAGGCTGATAAAATATATAATAATGACGGGCCTGTGCGGGGACGCTGTTTATCGAAGGAGGGGGTATGGTCAGTGTTAAAAAGGTAATGATCTTTAAAATTAAAAACCGTAAAGGATACGCGGCTTTGTGCCTGGATCATCTGACTGAAGGTAATACTCCGGTCCAGGCTTATCAGCGTATGGTCAAGGCCGTAAAGCGAAACGGATATACCTTGCAAGAATTGGATCCTGCTGCGATCCGGGGTCTGGTCCGGATTACGCTTAAATGATCTAAGGCAATGAACCGATTAAGCCCTGAAGAAGTTATATCCAGAGCAGAAAAAGGCCGGTCCCTGGAAAAGGCTGATCTGGAAAAGATCGACCTTTCCGGCAGAGAACTGCCCGGGGCCAGGCTTAAAGAAGCTGTTTTGACTAAATCTCATCTCAGGCGGACAAATCTCAGCAGGGCTGAGCTGCAGGGAGCGATTCTGATCGCCGCGGATCTTAGTCTTTCCGATCTGACCGGGGCTGATTTGAGGCGGGCAAAACTATCCGGAGCGGATTTAAGTAAAGCAGACCTTTCCCGGGCTGATCTGCGTGACGCTGACCTGAGCGGGGTTACTTTGTGCGGTGCAGACTTAAGCGGCGCAGACTTAAGCGGTGCAGATCTAAGCGGTACTGATCTTGATCAGGTCAATTTACTGGGTGTTAACCTTTCCGGAGCAAAACTGGACCGGACCCGGTTCAAAGATTGAAAATCGAGCTGCGGCTGAAAAAATAAGGCAGAATAAAAATGAAATATAAAAGTACCAGAGGAAAGATCAGAGGACTATCCTTTAAAGAAGCAGTAATGACCGGTTTGGCCGGAGACGGGGGGCTGCTGGTCCCGGAAGAAATACCCTGTCCGGATATTTATGCCTGGCAAAAGCTTTCTTATCAGGAACTGGCTTATGAAATCTATTCGCTTTTTTGTGATGACATCCCGTCACCTGAGCTTAAGGCTCTGATCAAGATCAGCTATGCTGATTTCAGACGTGAAGAGGTCGTAGGCATCAGAGATATCTCCGGAATAAAGCTTTTGGAATTGTTTTACGGGCCTACCCTTTCTTTTAAGGATATCGCACTTCAGTTTTTGGGCAATCTTTTCGAATATATACTTAAGCAGGATCAGACCAGGCTTAATGTCCTGGGAGCTACCAGCGGTGATACAGGCAGTGCAGCCATTTACGGATTGAAAGGCAAGAGCAATATCAAGGTTTTTATCCTGCATCCTTTTCAAAAAGTCAGCCCGGTGCAGGAAATGCAGATGACTACAGTAAAAGACCTTAATGTCTTTAATATCGCCCTTAAAGGCAGTTTTGATGATTGCCAGAAGATAGTCAAAGATATCTTTTCTCTTTCTGATTTTAAACAGACTTATTCCTTAGGTGCGGTAAATTCCATAAACTGGGTCCGTATCCTGGCTCAGACCGTATATTATTTTTATGCTTTTTTCCGTTGCGGAGAGGATAAACTTGATTTTTCTGTGCCTACCGGAAATTTCGGCGATATTTTTGCCGGATATCTGGCAAAAAAAATGGGTTTGCCGATACGCCGGCTGATCCTGGCTACCAATGAGAATGATATCCTGTCCCGTTTTGTCAATCAGGGAGATTACAGCATTGGAACAGTGGTCAATACTATCAGCCCGGCCATGGATATCCAGATTGCCAGTAATTTTGAACGTTATTTGTATTATTTTTACGGCCAGGACGCGGATAAGACTGTTTCGGCTATGAATATTTTTCAGACTGAAGGGGCTTTGCGTTTTTCCGGCAGTGAAATTAAAAGAGTTTCTGATGACTTTGCTTCTTATTCAGTAAATACAGAAGAAGCGATGTCTGTGATCAAAGATGTTTATCAGTCTGACAATTATTTTTTATGTCCGCATACTGCCTGCGGAGTGGGAGCAGCGAGAAAATGCCGGGATAAAATAGCAACTATTGCTCTGGCTACGGCTCATCCGGCAAAATTCCCCGAAGTTGTATCGAAAAGTACAGGGGCAGAGCTTCAGGTGCCGCCTCAGCTTGCCGGCCTGGAAAATCTGGAAAAAAGAATGGTTGTTCTGGATAACAGCCGTGATCAGGTAAAGGCC
>Ga0272443_10006851_pt1 | contig 11094 bp, 9 predicted proteins | sample SSMAcet12_FD_193581 | JGI IMG/M metagenome (GOLD analysis project Ga0272443, IMG submission 193581) | Marine sediment archaeal communities from Little Sippewissett salt marsh, Falmouth, MA, United States - SSM-Acet-12 | ecosystem: Environmental > Aquatic > Marine > Wetlands > Sediment ... | reverse complement strand
GAATAATAAATTCTCCCTGCCAGGTACTGCCGTAGTCAGAGCGAAGATTTATCAGACGGCTTCCGAGAATTGTGCTGTTCTCTACAGTAAAAACTCCACTGCCAATAGCATTAATTCCCATATGACCAAGAGTAGAGTTACGAACGGTGGCATTGGCAACTCCCTTGTGGGCGTCGAACCTTGAAAAAGTGCAATTATCCAAAACAAGATTTTTGCAATAGTTAGATCCCATAAGTCCCCAGTAGGTGCGGTCATTGATGTCATTTGTCTGGCTGCAATTTACGAATGATACATTTAAAGAACGACCGAGAGAGATATCGTAAGTACCCATAGATACCGGTTTTCCTGCTGCGCCAATGGTACGGTAGGTTTTATGCCCGGTAAAGATTGTATTTTGCACCGTCACATAGGCGCAATCGCGAGTATTAATAAAGCCACCATAAGGTGCACCGTGATCTCCTTCTCCGATGACCCGGTGTTCCAGTCCATCAATAAGTACGTTGGAACGCCTGATCGCAATGTTTCGGCTGTAGTAGTTGTACTTCGATTCTTCTTTATTGGCAATTGTTGTAAAACGTCCTCCAGTGATAGTTAGGGTCTCCTTATCAATAGGAAGAGCTGTAATCTCTGTTATCTGTGCAAAATCCCAAATGATGGGAGAATCCATATCTACATTACCGTTTTTATCAACAACAAATATATCTGTTTGATCTGATCCATTATTTTGATTCAAACCATACCGAATGTAATGTTTGACGTTTGAATTGGTAACAGTAACCAAGCAGGGTCCGGGAAGTGAAACATGAATTTTCTCCTGGTTTCTCTTCAATGAGGATATACCTTCCAGTTCAAAAGGTTGCAGGCTGGAACTAACCATAAAAACTGAAGCTTTATTATCCTGAACATCGGTATCGTCGATGACGAAATCCGCAGTACCAAAATCAGTATCGGTCTGGATGATCGCTGTGCGTGCACTACCTCCAATATAGTAGTTTGCATCTTCATCAGCCTTAACTTTTAAAGCATGCTCATTCGCAATTTGATGTGCTGCGGCAATAGGGTTTATATCATCCGTTGCACCATCACCTTTGGCACCGAAGTCGCTGTAGCGAAGAAATCCATCAGCTTTAAATTTAGCGATATGCTCTTCAGAGATATCTATTTGTAATTCTCCGTTTTCATTTGTGTTTACCTCGATTTTTTCCAGTTCTTTATCGAATTTGCACTGTGTCAGAAAGAATACACTGAAGATTAATAAGAATAATAATTTTAGGTTTTTCATGATATAGGTTGTTTTGTACTGATCAAGTTTCAAACAGATCAATAGCATTTAGTTTATTGGATAATCGTAAAGATCATCATAAACTGGCAATTATCATACTGAAATACAAAAAAACGATAGGATAAAAAGGCTCATTTGTTTTGTTTGGCTTCTCTAAAAAACAATTTCCTATCAGTTATTAAAGCCTATATATCTATTTGTAAAAATTTAATTATGAATGGATTGTGTGTAAAATATCAAAATATTCATAATATTATAATAGTTCTAAAAAACCAGGAAATGAAAAAAATCTTGTCAGAAAAATTACTTTGTTACTTGTTGTTTCAATTCTGATTGTGGCGGTATGATTCGTTTGGCCGCGTTTACCAATAATAACTGCATTTGTCACCAAAGGCATGTGCTAAAGTGTATTTTTGGCTGAAAAGAATCCGGAAAGAATCAAGGCCGAATATTTTTCTTTATTCCTGATCAGCATTGCAAAATCGGTAATTGATTATGGTGAAAAGTCAGTTACTTCCGCAGTTTTTCGGTTTGGCAAAACGCAAAGCTGTATTTCCCGTTGGACTGGGAACAGTGATTGTATTGGAAACTCCGGAGATGAATTAATACAGTCGGGTTTTCACTTCCAAAGCCAACTTATTCACAGGATACCATTCCGTGGCCGAAGGGCAACATACGTTTAGAAAAAATGCCGAAAGGTGTGAACTACCACCGATTGAAACAACGAATAGAGACTTGTTTTGATGCACCCGGGACCGAATCGTATTAAAAATCAGGGGATTGCTGTGATATGCTATAATCAACTTATTGTAGAAAAATACCTGAATGGATATAACTATCAAACTAATTTTCAGTAATGGTCGATACAAAAAGTATTATGGGCGCACTTGTCGGAGTTCTGGCCGACGAAGGAAAACATAGATTGGAAGAGTCGGCAGGATTTAATGAATAGCAGATCGACGAACGTAAAAATATTACCGTGAAGAGTATCATTCAAATGTCTTCCGGATTGGATTGATATGAATACGATTTTTACCATTTCCTAATTTATTTACTACAATCAGATTTAAAATATTATCAAAAATCCACCACAGAAGAATACAAAAACCTTAAGGTAAATTATGTGGGCAGTTCCGGTTAAAACCTTTTATTAAAACTATATGAGCCTGTAAAATCAATGTTTGGGCCTTAACAATAAAATATCGCCCATATCTTAATGAACTTTCAACTCCATTGATCACGAATCCTTTGGAGAAGTTGCAGTTAATAAATGTTCAAAAAGAGTATTTGTTTGGATAAAATCATCTTTTAACTTTATACAAAATAGAAAAGTGATTGTCCTTAGACAAAAAAGCAGTCGTGAAAAAATACATTAGATAAACTAATTTGAACGATCGGCACATCCAATGGGTAATTAAAAGCGAATATTTGGAAAATTGAATTCAAATGAAGACAAACCGACGAAAATTTATTTCAACCACAGTTGCCGGTGGATTGGCACTTACAACAGCACCATTATCGGCAAGCAGTTCTGAAACGAAAACCACAGCTAAAGAATCAGTAGTAAAATCAAGAGATGCCAGGCTTGATGAAATCCTGAAACAACCTGTGCTTAAAAAAGAATTATTCACATCACCGGTTATCATTGAAAGTCTTGAATTATTGAAATATGAAAACAGTTATCTGTGTAGAGTAAGATCTACTGACGGAGCGGAAGGATTTTCTGTAGCACATGGTGAAATGTCCAGTTACTATCCCATATTTTTGAACAAGCTCCAATCTTTCTTCATTGGACAGGATGCGCGTGAACTGGATCTAATTCTTGAAAGGGTATTGGTTTATCGTTTGAACTTCAGGCTACGTGGGATCGCTCTTGGTATCCCGTTGGCCACCATTGAATTTGCCATTCTCGATATGCTGGGCCATATTTCGGGGAAATCAATGGGACAATTGGTAGGAGAAATTGTCAATCCGGAAGTTGGTGTTTATGTGGCCACCGAGTTTCGGCATTTGCCGTTGGATGATCATTTTGCACAGATAAAAAAGGCAGTAGCACAATATGATGCTGATGCATTAAAAATAAAAATTGGATATCAGCATTACGGAACTAAAGACATCCACTATCCGGGATTACCCGGAAAATCGGAAAAACTGATCCCAATGGTGCGCGAACACTTTGGTGACAACATGTATATTTATGCCGATTCAAACGGTTATTATGATGTTGACGGAGCTATAAAAATCGGCAAATTACTAGAAGAAAATAAGTACAGTTATTTTGAAGAGCCGGTAATGTTTGACCAGTTTGAAGACATTAAAAAGGTTTCTGATGCACTCGCCCTCCCCATAGCAAATGGCGAACAAGACCATAGTTTTACAAACTTTCGCTGGCTTATTGCTAATGACGGAATTGATGTGGTTCAACCCGACAATTATTATTTCGGTGGAATGATTCGTTCAGTTAAGGTTGCCCGTATGGCGGAAGCATTTGGAAAAACTTTTATTCCACATATGTCGGGTGGTGGATTGGGATATATTTATAACAGTCATATCGTCTCTGTTTGTCCTAATGCAGGGCTTCATCATGAATTTAAGGGTTTCAGGACTCATGTTCCGTTTGAATGTCCTACATCTCCATTAAAAATCATTGATGGAAAAATAAAAGTGCCCACAGGCCCCGGATTAGGTGTAATAGTAGATCCGGATTTTATTAAAAAACATGAGGTTGTTAAAATGTAATATTAGTACAAAAAAAGAGGTCTAAAATGACCTCTTTCTAATTCTTTACTTCCAAGATTACAGAGAATTGCAGCCTTGATTTAAAGTGATTGTGTTTAACCACTTTTATTCATACTTTTTTATGCAGTTCAGTTAACAGACGGCGTAATAACAAACTTGCGGAACTCCACAGGCCCATGATCACCCTGAATCATAATTGGTCCCGGTTCTCCTTCTTTGCTATCCAGCGAACCACCTGTTATACCCGGAATTGGACGATTAGCAATAACTTCGATTCCATTGTGTACAACGGTAACATGCCTGCCAACAAGTGTAATCTCATAGGTTTGCCACTCTCCTGGTTTTTTAGCTGCATTAACTGCTGGTGCAATAAATCCGTAAATACCACCAATACTTACATCATCAGCTCTTCCTTTTGAATCTTCAATCTGCAGTTCATGACGGCCACGAAGATAAATTCCGCTATTACTTCCTTCAGGATATCTGAATTCTATGCTAAGTTTAAAATCATCAAATTTTTGGTTCGTAATCAGGTTGCCACCTTTTTCTTTGTTTACCATTACTCCATCGATCATCTCAAATTTATTGTTATCGGGAATGATCCATCTATCCATGTTATCGGTAAGCAAGTTGATTGGATTTCCCCAAACCGGTGGTTTTTCTCTTTTTAATGAAGGAGCTCGAACCCCTGTAAATTTGAGTTTATTTCCATCGAGCATTTTATATCCGGAAAGTTTATCGTCTTTTAATGTAAATTCAAAATAGATATCCTCAATATCCATCCATTGGGGAGGAATAGTGAAATGATATTTTTTCTTATCTGCATCGTAATGCACTTCTGCAATTGGCCTGGCACTTCCCTCATAACCAACATAATATCCAACTAAGGTTGAAAAACCGGATAATTTAACCTGCAGCCATCCGGGGAAACCATCTGAAGCCATTAATCCATGTCTGAAAATTCCGAGATTCTCCAATTGTTCTTTCTCAATCGTTATGGTAAGATCCCATTTGCCAATCAATTCCGAGTCACTTTCAACACGTTGGGCCTGTGCAGGAATTAAACCAATTAAAGTAAATACAAATAATAAAAGGAAAGCTTTTAATTTTTTCATGATATTATCAATTTTAGTTTATCAAAAATATACGTTACTATTTATACAAATCTAGTTAAAAACTGAATTAGATTTAATACCCAATTTCAAATTTCAATTCCCACTAACTTTATCATGAGTTTGTGTAAAGTGAATTTCATTTATATGTTCAAGATTTTTTCTGTACCATGAATATAAACTTTTAGCACAATAAAGACCAATCAAAACTTAACTTTTTGCTCTCCTGATTAAACAGAGCTGTAACTTTAGTTTGAAACAAAATAATTGGAGTTTTGAAGTTTAAACATTTTTTATTTGTAAAAATTGAGTCCATTCCGAAAAGTCAATTTTAAGCAAATGAAATGAATTATACTCCTTTGTGAAACTCTGAGTTTTTTTTGCGATACTCTGTTTAACAGTTCGTTAAACTATAACATAAAATTTACTCAGAGAAGCACAAAGTTACGCAAAGTACTTTTCGGAGTGAGCTCAAAATTTAACTATGAATTACCAGTTGGCGGAACTATTTTAAAATGTTGATTCTCAGAGTTCGACTTTGCACAGTCAGACAGTCACAGTGAACGAGTCGAACTGTGATTCATATTGTTATAAATAAAATCCGCCAATGAGTTTGTGAATTAATTGTGTACAACCATATCAAAATATTCCTAATTTTATCTGAGTTAAAAAAATCCGGAAATGAAAAAATCTCTTGTCAAAAGAATTACTTTATTCCTTGTTGTTTTCATTCTTACAGTAATTGTCTGGTTTGTTTGGCCGCGTTTACCAATAATTACAGCATTTGCTGCGAAAGGTATGTGCTCAAGTGTATTTTTAGCAAATAAAAATCCGGAAAGAATCAAAGCCGAAGATCTTTCTTTCTTCCCCATTAACCTTGCAAAATCAGTAATTGATTACGATGAAAAGTCGGTTACTTCAACTGTTTTCGGACTGGCTAAACGTAAAGCCATATTTCGGGAGGGATTGGGAGCTGTAATTGTTCTGAAAACTCCTGAAGATGAATTAAGACAGTCGAATTTTCCGTTTCCAGAACCGGCTTACGCACAGGATACCATTCCCTGGCCAAAAGGCGACATACTTATAAATATAAAACCGGCAGGTGTAAATTATAACCGGTTAAATGAACTGATAGATACCTGCTTTGATGCACCAGATATTGAACCTTCTAAAAAAACGCTGGGGATTGCCGTCGTTTATAATAATCAACTAATTGCGGAAAAGTACCTGGATGGATATGATTATAAAACTATGTTTCATGGTTGGTCGATGACAAAAAGTATTACCGGTGCTCTGGCAGGAATTCTATTCGATGATGAAAAGCTTACCCTGGAAGAACCGGCAGGTTTTAAAGAATGGCAGAACGATGAACGCAAAAATATTTCCGTGAAAAATATCATTCAAATGTCATCAGGACTTGACTGGTACGAAAACTATTTTACCATTTCTGACGCGACCGTAATGTTGATGCAACATGATGATATGTTGGCATCGGTTTTTGATAATGAGTTGGAATTTACTCCGGGAACACACTGGAACTACTCCTCGGGAGATGCCAACCTGCTTTCCGGAATACTCAGAAACAGAATTCAAAACGATACCGACTATCACAACTTCATTTATACAAAATTGCTCTTCCCGCTAGGAATGCTGCATACAAAAGTAGAGACTGATGCCAGTGGTTTGTTTGTGGCATCGTCTTACAGTTACGGTTCTACCCGCGACTGGGCGAGGTTTGGAATGTTATTTCTTAATGATGGTATTTTTAACGGTGATACTATTCTTTCTAAGGAGTGGGTTGATTTTTTGAAGACACCGGCTGAAGCATCGAGCGGGCATTATGGCGGTACGTTTTGGATGAAAGAATCAAATCCTGAGAAAGCCCTTGTTGATGTTCCTGAAGATGTTTTTTTTGCTGATGGTTTTCTGGGGCAACGTATTTATATTATTCCTTCAAAAAATTTAGTGGTGGTGCGAATGGGATATGGATTGTCAAATTTCGATTTGAATAACTTTTTATACGAAATAATTAAAACCTTGCCAAGGTCTTGATCTATCCACCATTTTTCTAAACGATGGTTTTTCAATCTTGTTGGTTTTCTTCTTCAAACTGGTGAAGAAGCCGGGCGTATTTACCGCCAAGTTTCAAGAGTTGTTCATGATTACCCCTTTCAATAATCCGGCCTTCTTCCAACACAAGTATCATATCAGATTTTTTTATGGTGCTAAGCCGGTGTGCCACAGCAATAACAGTTTTTGTTGAGAAGATATTGGAAATAGCCTTCTGAATGTACTGCTCGGTTATTGAATCAACTGCACTGGTTGCCTCGTCGAGGATGATCAATTCACTGTTGCCGGCAATAGCTCTGGCAAAAGAAATCAACTGTGCCTGTCCTTTCGAAAGATTATCACCATTGTCCTGAATAACAAACTGGTAACCATCCGGTAACTGATCGATAAAGTAATTAGCATAAACAAATGATGCAGCCTGTTCCATATCACTTTTCGAAATAGATTTTCGCCCCAGCGATATATTAAATTCGACTGTATCATTGAACATATATATATCCTGCTGCATAACGGAGATCATTTCGCGAATCCTGGAAATAGGTATATCTGCAAGTTCGGTTCCATTAATTTTTATGGATCCGCGATACCCCGTATATGTTTTTGCCAATAAGCGGATGATGGTAGATTTGCCTGATCCTGTTGTTCCGACCAAAGCCAAACGATCACCTTTTTGCAATTTGAACGAAATATCCTTCAGCACGTCCGGTGTATCTTCCGAATATCGGAAACTAACATTTTCAAACTCAATTTTCTGTAATACTATCGGTTCAGTAGCGGCAGTTCCGGGTTTTGCGATAGGATCTTCCACTTTCTGGTCAAATAATTCGCTGATGTGTTCAAGAGCCGACATTGCCCGTTGAATGGTTGAAATTTGCTGAGCAAACTGTTTTACCGGAACAAATAATCTCTCCAATGTGGTTACAAAAACAATTAAAACTCCCAGCGTATAACCATAATCCCATATTTGAATAGCTCCGTACCAAATAACCAATGCAGTAGCAACTGCGGTAATTCCCTCCACAATAGAATAAAGAAAAGAATCGTAAACATTTGATTTGTTTTGTGCATCACTAAACTGTTTGTTTAGGATGTTATATTTTTTCAGCACTTTATCCTCAACAGAAAAAAGCTGAATGGTTTTCATTCCGGTTAAAGCTTCCTGCAGATAGGCAGCCGATTTTGCAAGACTGGTTCGTGCAGTATTGTAAGCTTTCCTGATTTTTTTTCGAAGATAGTTTATCACCATGATAATTAGCGGAACCACAAGCAACAACACCAATGTTAGACTCCAGTTAATATAAAAAAGATAAGTTACCAGCGCCAGGGTTTTTATACTGTCTGCCAGCAATCCGAGCACTCCTGCCGCAAACGATTCCGAAACAGATTCCATATCACTGGTAAGGCGAGACAGGGTTACACCAATGGGTTTTTTATCGAAGTAGCTTAATGGAAAACGCAAGGATTTACCAAACAAGCGTTTACGAAGATCGACAACAGCCAAACCTCCTGCTTTTGAAAAGGAGTAACTGTAAAATCCATCGAATAGAATATTAACAAGAAGCGCTACAGCTAGAAAAATTGTTTGTTTGATCAAGCCATCAACATTGCCAGGAACGATGTAGTTATCAACAATATCTTCAACCAACCAGAGGAACAGGATGCCGGCACCGGTTGTAACAGGAATGGAAGCAATACTCAGAAAAAACCACTTTTTATGCGGTTTAAAATAGCCGGCAAACTTTCGGAAAAGCTGCCAGTCTAAGTTTTTGATGATATTGTTTTTCATTCTACCCATTTCTGCTTTTCCGTTTTGACTTCACCTTCCTGTTGCAATTTTAAAATATCGCGGTAAAAGTCCGATTGCTTCATTAATTCCTTGTGATTACCTTTAGCTGCCATTTTACCATCTTCCAATACAATGGTGAAATCGGTTTTTTCCAACACACTAATCCGATTCGAAATAACAACCAGACTTTTCACTGCATGGTTTTCTACAATTTGTTTTATAAGAAAACGCTCCGTATCCGTGTCAACCGCAGAAAATACATCGTCAAGTATCAGTAGCTCTCCGTGCGTATAAAGTGCCCGTGCCAGGCTAATTCGCTGTTTCTGTCCACCCGATAGCATAATGCCCTTTTCACCCACCATTGTTTTTTCCTTCATGGGGAACCGCAACAGTTCATCGGCAAAAGCACTTTTATAAATTACATCATCAAACCGCTCCTGCTCAACATTTTCGTCTGATGTTAAACCAACGTTGTTTTCAATGGAATCAGAAAACAGAAATACTTCCTGACTTACTGTATTTACAACCGAACGGATATCTTCACTTTTTAGTGAATCAGCATCGTCTTCACCAAAGAAAACCTGTCCTTTCCCCGGTCGCAAATAACCATTTAAACACTGAATTAATGTAGTTTTTCCGGAACCCACTTTCCCGGTAATACCCACAACCTGACCGGGTTCAATCGAGAACGATATGTCCTTTAGTACCGGTTTGTCGCTGTTATGATAGGTATAGTTCAGATTTTTTACATGTATTCCGTTTTTAAACAGTTCTGCTTTTTTTGTTTCCGGAAGCGGTTTTCTTTCATCATCGGTTCCTTTTCGATCCAGGATGGTTTGTATGCTGCTTATGCCAACAAATCCTTGCTGAAAAACAGTGAGTACCCATCCCAGACCCATAATCGGATGACTTAAAAGAGCAGCATAGGCAATATATTCAGTCAGTTCACCAATGGTAAATTTTCCATTAATGACATACATTCCACCCACAAAAAAGATGATAATTTTTAGTATCTGACCAAGATTGGATAGCAAGGGCAAAACAAAAGACCGGATCCACGAAATTTTCATAGTAGCATCGTAGTATGAAAGGTTTTCTTTTTGAACCGCATTTTCAGCATGCTCATAAATATTGTAGCTTTTTATTACGCTGTTGCCCGAAAGGAACGAAATGATTTTTCCGGAAAGCTTTTGCAAGGTATTCATCCTGGCTCGTGTGTTTTTAACCATCACCACCATCCCGATTCGAACAATAACAAAAACCAGAATCATTGGTATGATACAGTACAACGTGAGGATGGGCGACAATTTCCACATTTTGTATGGTGTAAACGACAATGACAACAGGATATTACCGATTTGCAAAATGCCAAACCCGGTAATCATACGCACCCCGTTAATATCATTATTTACACGAGAAATAATGGTTCCGGTTGAGTTCTTATCATAGTAATCCTTACCAAAAGAAGCCAGCTTTTTGAACATCTCGCCTTTTAGTTGTCGCTCAATCAGGCGGGCCGGGAAAAATATCAAAATCCGAGAAAGTGTTCTTACCAAAATTAAACCTGTTGCCAAACCAACAATAATCAACACATTGTTATTAAAATCAGCTTCATTACCCGCGCGGCCTGCTGCTATCAGGTCGATTGTTTTCTGAATGAATCCGGGAATAGTAATTGAAGTCCAGACGGTAAGCACCAAAAAAATAATTCCACCTGTGTACCACCAACGGTATTGATGTGTGTATTTTAATAAAAATTTCAGTTTCGATAACATGATCCGGAATCCTGTTTTTTTCTATTAAACATTGCCGCATTTCTGCAATTGTTCCTTTTGCCAGTTGTACACCAATTCCGATAAATTCTCTTTGTTCTCGTGGTAACGTTGAAGCAGATGCTCAGCCACTGTGATTCCGCTTTCTGTGATTTTGCGAACAGGAGCTAAAAACCTTCTTTCATTTTCAGAACACCGGACTTTAGCACGCCGGGTAAGCCCATCAGACGCAATCCGGAAAATTTGTTTTGAAATGGTTCCAACATGGAGGTTGCTACTTGCTGCATTCAGCGCTTTCACAGGTACCTGTAAACGAACTTCCTGCATGGTTTC
>Ga0272443_10006847_pt1 | contig 11099 bp, 7 predicted proteins | sample SSMAcet12_FD_193581 | JGI IMG/M metagenome (GOLD analysis project Ga0272443, IMG submission 193581) | Marine sediment archaeal communities from Little Sippewissett salt marsh, Falmouth, MA, United States - SSM-Acet-12 | ecosystem: Environmental > Aquatic > Marine > Wetlands > Sediment ... | reverse complement strand
ATTGGTGCTGCGACAAGTGAAACAGGTAGTGCCGGTGGACAAGCATTCAAAGAATTTTATACTCAAGCTTTAGCTCCTGTGATAGCTCAAGGTGAACAAGCTGCTGCTGGATCTGTATCTGATTTTTGTAAATGGTTTTCAGCTCTTGATGAATCAGCTAAAAATAGATATTTATCAGCTATTCAATTAGAACTTGGTGCTGCGCAAGAATTACCTGATATGTCACAAATGCAACGAACATTTACTGGTGCTCTATCAGGATTAAATATTGGTTCTAATATAGGAGCTAATATAGCAACTGCTAATGCTATTAATCAGAAAGTTGATATATTAGACCAAATAGGACAGTTAACAAAACCTGAAAGTGCTGCAGATTTATTGAAGATGTTAAAGAATTTTAGTTCCACAGCTACTATGACTGATGGAATGGTAAAACCTTTATAGGAGATTGATATGGCTAACTCTTTTCTAGATAGACTTGCTCAGTTTGAAAGGTCTAATATACTTGGTGGTGAAGTACAAAAAGCTTCTGCTCAACTTATGGTTGCTGAAGCTGAAGCTACTGACAGAGTATTACAAAATGTAAACAAGAAGATATCAACATTAAATAATGAAATTAAGACAACAGACGAGCAGATAGAAGCCATAAATGCAGATCCAGAAGCGAAACAACAAGTTGGAAATATAACAGAAAAAGTTGCTAAGTTTCAAGCACTTCAAGAAAAATTAAATAAACAATCTGCTTTTATTAATAGTGTTTATGGAACTGCAATAGCAGAACTAGGTCAGATAGGTGGTTCAGAAGCAACTAATTTAGCTCAATTATTAGGCAATCAACAGAAAAATAAATTAAGAGAAATTTCAAATCAATTAGAAGTTCCATTGCGACAGTTGGAATATGAAAAAGCTCAATCATCACTGCGTTGGGATAAAATTCAATATGAAGAAGCTTTGTTAACTCGAGAAGAAAAGCAAAATACAAGTGTTGCTATGTCAGAAATAATGGCATTACCTGAATTTGAGAATATACCTGCTGGTGATATTCGAGCCTGGAGTAAAGATCAACTTATTAATTTTAATAATTCAGTTAATAGCGTTATAACTGCAGCTAAGAAAAGACTTCCCAATATTTCTGGTTCTTCAATAGCAAAAGCATTTAAGTTAGCTATGGATTATACAGGAAAGAGTTTTAAGTGGGAAGAATTAACACCAAATAAGATAGGTGATTCAACAGGTATCACTCAGGGTGATGTAGAAGCTACTTTATCTCAGTTAGAAATGTGGTCAGATCAGTGGGTTTATATGGATGAAGAATTAAAAAGTCAAGTTACTGATTACATAACAACTGGCAAATTACCGGAATATGAAGATGAAGAAGGCAAAAAATATGATAAAGCTACAATTAAAAAGATTGGAGAAATATTTGAGCCTGGCGGTAAATATTATCAAAGATATAATATGTTACTTGGTGTTGATCCAAATCTTAGAAAAAAAATAAAGTTACAAGGTGCATCAGTAGAATTACCTGAAAATCCTATGTATAGAGGTATAATATTGCCTTATAATATGTCTTCTTTTAATGATAATTCTTTTTATTATTCGCCAGCATGGTTAGCAAAACGAAAGATATCTGGAGATGCTGCAGTTCAGGATATTTTAAATGCAAATGTTGGTGTAGCAGAAGGTGAAAGTTTCTTATCAGAAATATCGAGAGCCACACGAAGTAGAGAAGATCAACCAAGCACATTGGAAACATTCTTTGATTCTATACAACAAGATTTTGGAATAGATCTTGGAATAGAATCAATTACACCAGATACAACAGGAACTGAAAATGGCGAAAAGTAAACAATTAGCAACACCATTTTATCTTGGTCGCACTGATAAAGTCATAGCAGATATTGTTAGGAATGAAGCTTTTACATCTATGTTTCCAACAGATGAAGATAAAGAGAAATTCGCTAATTATAGACTTAATTCTGCTTTAAAAGAAAAGATTGGTGAATCACCTTATTTAGAAACCGAGCCTTTTAAAGCTGATTTTAATCCGGAGGCAAAAAAAGTTAAAATAAATGAAGATGATTCACCTGATGTAAAAGCTTTTAAGGAAATGAATAATCGTCTTGTTCGCTTTGGCGGTAAACTTCCTGAACCTGATTTCTTGAGACGAACATTTGGTTCTTCTATGACTAATGATTGGTTAAAGCTCTTGTCAGGTAAAGACTATTCAGATACATTTGGCAGTTTTTCTATGGCAGAAGATGGTATTCGATATAAGGGTGAAAAGTTAAATTTAAATGCTGAACAGAATGATCTTATATCTAAATATATTCTTCGTAATACTGGACAAGAACATGAAAAAGATTTCATAGATAATGTTGCAGAAACTTTTGTTTCATTAACCTGGGATTTACCATTACTTATGTTAACAGGAGCTGCTAGTAGTGGAGCTATGAAAGCTACAGCATTAACTAGGAATTTAGTTAAAAGCAGTAGTGTATTTCAGAGAACTATGGGTCAGGTATTACAGCAATCTGTTAACTTTAATTTACTTGGTTTGCCTCAAACAGTTGATTCAATACAGAATATAAGCATTGGCGCAGGTCTAGAAAGTATATATCATAGTATACAAATGGGTACTTTAGCGGCTATAACAGGTGGTATGGGTGCTGGTGTAGCTAAAACATCACCAGTAAAAGCTATATTAAAAAAGAATCCTGCATTACGAGAAGAGCTTGGTTCTGTTGGTGGTTCTCTTGGTTTTGGTTATTTATCTGGTAAATTTGCTGGTTTAGAAGATGAAGATGCTATTGCTCAAGCTTTAGCTTTTGCAGCTACTCATGTTACTAATCCTAGAGCTTTTTCAAGAGTGCTTACGGAAATGAAGAATTCGAAAATAAGAGTTGAATTGCCTACAGATAAGACAGGTATCTTTAAAGATAAACCTAAGTATTTTATAGAAAAAAATGGAAAGTTAAAACGAATTGATGAAAAGGTTTTTCAAAAAGAAGGAACTATTGTAGAACTTGAGAATGCTGAAATTATTGAAATGTCTAAAGAAAATGCAGATAATTATAAATCTATAACAGAAGTTGAAAATGAATCTTATAAAACTTTCACTGATTTATTATCTGAAGAAAAAAATAAAAAAGTTTCGAAGAAAATACTTGAGGATTGGACAAAGCAATTACCAGAAGATTACGTAAAAAAGAATCGCATGGAACTTAGCACAATGGCAGATTTTGTTGCGACTGCTACTACGGCAACTAAGTGGACGGATGCTTTCAAAAGATGGGAAGTTCCTGATATTAGTGAATTAAATAATAAAGTAGTTGAAGTTGCCAATAATATTAAAATGCCAGTTCGTGATGTTAGAGATTTTATAGCAAGTAGTATTCCAGAATACTTAGCTAATCCAGATGTTTTTTCTAAATATATTGCTAATCCAGATGCATTTCCTGAATACAAGAAAAATCCTGAAGCATATATTAATCGTCTTGATAAATTTATTGGTGAGAGATCACAGAATGAACCAAGACGTAATGAAATTATGCAGGAATTAGCTGATCTTGTTATTGCTCATGGAGATGAAGTAGCTAAAAATTTTCCAGTTAAAGTAAAAGCTAAAGCTGAAGAAGTCGAGAAAATTACCGAGAGTGGTCAACGTGAAGAGTATAAAACAACTGAGCCATTTTTTCTTAATGAAAAAGATTTTATTAAGAAAAATTTTACTGATCTTAATGATGCAGGCAAAAATTTAAAGCAACTAAGTGAACTTAAAAATAGATACAAAACATACTTGGAAAAAGTTATTGCAAGTAGAGCCAGCTCTCTAGCAGCAGAGAGTATTAAAATGACTCAGGAAGAAAAGACTCCTTCTCGCAAGCCTCAAAAACCTGAGTCTGGCTCTACCAAAGAGATCCAGAAATCAGAAAAAGAAAAAATACCTAAACTTGAACCTGATATAACTGAAATGGAAGTAAAAGATATACCATTTGAAAAATTAGAAGGTGAACGTAAAAGAGTTGATAAAGAATTAGAACGTTTAATACCGGATCCAGGTGAAAGAGCTTTGAATAAAACTATTGTTAATGAAAGAGATCAATTAAGTAAAGAAGCTCAGAAAATGTTAGAAAGATATGACGCAGTAGCAGAAAGAATTCATAATGAACGATCAAAAGATTTAATGGAATATGATATTTCTGATATACCTACACCAGAAAATAGACGTAAAACCTTATTAAAAAAGCCTCCAGTAAAAGAACCAACTACTGAAGAGTTAGCAAATTTAGTACAAAAAGCATCAAATTTTGAAAGTATTATACAAGAAAAAGGTAATGAAATTTCTGTTGAAGAGTTATCAAAATCATTTCCTTTTGATGCTAAACCTTATGATTTTTTATGGAAAGCATTAGATCAATTAGGAGTTAAGTTTGGAATTAAAAAACTATCTACTGTTGCCGCAGATTATGTTGATCTTCCTGGAAAACCAAAAATATCAATAAGCAGAGATTTTTTATTTGGAAAAGATCTTGGGCGTTACAATAAACTTGGTAAAACTTATGATGAAATAATGCGGGAGACTTTTGTTCATGAAGCTGTTCATGCTATAACTTTTAGTGATAAACTTGTTGGTGGTAGTGCAGAAGAATTTTATCGAGAAAATATTTCTCCATTATTAAAAGATGTAGGAAAAGAAATTAAAACTCAAATTGAAGCTGATCTTAAAGTTTTTCGAGAAACTGGTAAGACAAATAAAGATATAGATCAGTATGTAATGGATGATATATATTATATGTTAGATAAATCCAAGGATAATGATTTATCTCTTCCAGAATATACAGAACTTTTGTCTGTATCTTTTTCAAATCCAGGTGTAGCTAAATATCTTGATGCAATTCCTGCTACTGAATCTTTGCAGAAAAAAGGTATTAAAAGTATTTGGAATACTTTTAAAGAAACAATAAGAAAATATTTTCAAAATTGGATAGGAGTACCAGAATCTATTCTTGATCAAATAACACAATCAATAGATAATCTGTATACCAAAAAAGGATTTACTAAGTTAGAGACATCTGAATTTATCGAAAAGGGTCAAAAATCTACCGAAATTAAACCGGATATTAGTCAAAAATCATCGTCTGAGGGTGGCAGAGAACTCAGAAAACCAAATACCCTATCAACCAATATAAACTATTCACCTAGCAATAGAGACGCATTAAAACGGCTCTATGGAACTCGTTTTGCACAAAAAAGAGAAGAATTAGATAGAGCATTACCTTCGGGTAGAAAAGATAAAACTATCTTTGAGTCAAGATTAAAAGTTGATCCTCCCGCTCCTCAAAAGATTCTTGAGGATTATCAAAGATTACATTCGGATGCATTATTAAAAGATATTGATCGTGTAAGAAAAAGTGGACTTGAATTCAATGAGAAAACTTTTCGTGAAGCAATAAAAAACAATAAGATAGTTAGTTTACAGAATTATCTTGATTTAAATTTACCTCCGATATTTAGAGCAGAGATGTCTAAAAGATTCAGAGATAAAGCATATCTACCTGGAGAATCTATGATAAGAATGGTTCCTTATCAAACAAACAGAATACTCCAGAAATTAGATGGCTGGAATGGTGGTTCAACTTGGAGAAAACTTGCAGGGATAAAATCATATAAGTTATCTGAACAAACAGCTAATCCTGAAGGACAACAAATACTTGATGCAATTAAAGCTTATGAATATGGTCGTTATACTGGTCAAATACCTAATGATTTTACTTGGGGACAATTTGCTGATTGGGCTAATTTGAATACGGCTCAACGTAAAGTTCTTGATGCTATGAAGATAGCGGAACGTGAAGCAATCGAAGCTATGAAAGAAATGAAAATAAAATTTATAGTTGACTTTGATAATAATATTTTTAATCAGTTGCCTGATAGTGAACTAAAGATTATAATGAGAGATCGTGATATTCAAGAGACAATAACAGGACTTAAGGAAAAAGTTAAAACTGACAAAGATTTAAAAAGACAATTAGCAGAATACATAGTTGAAGGAAAATTTAAATCATGGGGTGAAAAGTTTCATTACAATGGTATTCGACCTTCGGATCCAGAAACTGTTTTGGTTAGCGCTGAACATACAACTAATAAAGTTGGTGAAAATCCTGAACGAATGTTTACTTACTTTAATAATTGGAAGGAAGCTAATCAAGCAATAGAAAATTTAAAAGCTAATGGTTTCAAGATAACAGAATCTTATCAAATAAAAGATTTAATTGGTAAGAATGAATATTGGAATAAATTAACTGCACATCAAATTCTTGAATTAGCTAATGCAGGACACATAGATTTTAATAATGAAGTTATTGATAAACTTCTTGAAGCAACAAAATCAGGTGTTGATCTTAATACCTTAAAAAAAGAATATATTCCTGGAATGAAATATTCAGCTGAAGAATTTGAAAGACAATTAGAAAGGTTTGTTCGCACAGCTGTATCAGGTTCTTACAGATCATACTATTTAACAGAAATCGATCGTAATCTTACTGATTGGAAAGCTAACTTAAACCAACTTACGATAGAGTCAAAGGGTAGATATAAACCTGAACTTCAAAGAGCTAGAGCTGAATATGAATATGCGCAAAGATACTTAAATCAGTTAAAGCAACCTGAACGTACAGTTATAGATGGATTAAGAGGTGCAACTATCTCTATGCAAGTTGGCTTATTAAAACCGGCATTTCTATTTCAGCAAGCATCTCAAATATTTCAGACAGTATTACCTCAGACAATATCTGAAGTTAAAGCATCGGGCTTAAGTGTTGGTCAAGGTATACGAATGTTTAATGAAGCAGCAGTAGAATCAGTTAAAGCAGCATTAGCAGTTAGAGCAACAAAGCATGGTGTTGATATAACAAAAGCACGAGAATATAAATCTGTTGATCCAGAACTTGTAGATATACTTCATAAGTTAGAGCTAATGAATAAAGTTGGTGGAACTGGTTTGTCTGAGTTAACTGCTGATGTAGCTGAAGTAGATTATACTTATAAAAATAAATCAAGTAAAGTTTTGGAAGCTGCAAAACGAGCTATGACATATCTTGGTAAAGGTGTAGAAAAGTGGACTAGAACTCAATCAGCTATTACATTCTATAAATTAGGTAAGGTAAAAGGGTTAGAAGGTAATGATCTCTTAAACTATATAGCAGATGGTATAGATAAAACTATGTCAGAATGGGGTAAAGGTGGTAGAGCACCTTTACTAGATTCAAAGAAAGCAAAACCAGGAAAGTCACCTCTTATAAATGCTATGAAGAAATCATTTATGACTTACAAAACTTTCAGCTTTTATAATTATGGTATGTGGAGAAATATGATTCATAATAAGCAATTTGCTCCACTGGCTGCTAAATTTATGGTTGGTGCAGGAATGCATGGTTTAACTAAGTTTCCATTATTTGCAAGTATGTTATATATAGCTGATTTATTTACTGATGATGATCTTGATTATGAAATGTGGGAAGCTTCAGATTGGCTTGATGAAAATATTCCAGGAGAATTTGCAGGTGGTTTACTTCACAGAGGAATAGGAAGTTTCTTTAATGTAGATTTACGAGAAACATTTGGTGAAGATACTCCTTTAATTTCAGATCTATGGGCAGAATCTTGGGCTAAATCTTGGGAATCGAAAGTATTAGATATTACTCTTGGTGCACCACTTGGATTTAGTAAAGATTATATTAGTGGACTTTCAACAAGTGTTGATCAAATCTGGAGATCTATTGATGAAAATACTTTTTCTACAGACAAAGAAAAGAAAAGAGCTAAAAAAATTATATATGGACTTTTACCAGTTTCAGTTAGAAATATTGCTTATGCTATGGATTGGGAGAAAGATGGTATTGAAGCAAGAGGTAAAACTATGGTATTCAGAGATGATTTGTCAAGTTTAGATGTAGCATTAAAAATGTTATCTTTCCCCGTTGAAAAACAAACAAGAGCATATGCTAAAGCTGATGGTGGTATTGAAGCACAATATAACAAGTATAATGAAATTTTACGAAGAGGTTCTCAACATAGGAAAGATTTAGTTGCTCAAGGTTTGCCACCTGAAATCATAAAACGTGAAATGGAAAGAGTTGTTCAAGATATGAAAGAAGCAAGAATAAAACTTGCTGAATTAAGACCTGAAGTTATGAAACTTAGAAGACAAAGAAAAATACAAAACTTAGAAAAGGAGAATTAAATGACACCTTCTGATATTGCAGTAAATTATGTACCTGTTACCATTGCTAATGGTGAAACAGAATCAAGTATAGCAGAATTAGGAATTGGTGAATATCTTGTTGGTATTAGACATCCTGCTATAACTACATCAACAGAATTTAATTTTGAAGTAGGCATTAAAGACGATGATCTAGTCGATATGTCTGATGGTTCTGGTTCAGCTTATGCTGTAACCATACCTGCAACACCAAGTTATTTTCCAGTTTTACCTGGAGATTTTGCGGGTATAAAGTGTATTAAAGTAAAGGTTGCCGATGCACAAATCGGTGATAAAGTTATTTATTTAGCAACAAGATCATATTAGGAGAGAAATTATGCCAGCAATAAGTAATATAACAATAGAAAAATTATTCAGTGAACTTGAAGGTGAGTGTTATTTTATTGTTGATAATGATGTAGGAGGTCTTAATGAAAATACAGTTAAAGTACCACTGAAATCTTTTTATCTTCTTGAGAATAAGACTGTTAATCTTGATAATTCCATGAGTGCTAGTGAGATACAAGCTCTCATTGATGCTCAGCCTAAATTTGGAGCTGATTTAACTTTTCAATTTGCTGATGGAACTTATACTATGGATCAAGGATTATTATTCACAGGTTTTTATAATAGAGTATTTATTCTTGGTAATGCAAGTAATACTTCATTAGTGTCAACTAAAGCTGTACATCTTGATTTTTCTACTGCTGGCGCAGGTGTTCTAGGTATAACCTGTAAAAGTAATAGATCAATTTATGCATGGTATTTACAAGTGACTACTCCTGGTGGTGGAAACGAAATATGTATAAACATGGAAGCGAATTTGCAAAGTGATGTAAGACATTGCGCTGGAGCTTGTTCCACAAATACAAATAGCAGAATAATTAACTCCATATATACAAAGTCCTTTGTATACAATAATTATCTGGGATTATGCCAATGGGGAATATATTCTGGTTCTGTTGGAGAAGTAGTGTCTCATACGAATGATGATGGAGGTGGAGGTGCTCAACCAGGATATGGATTATATGCATCAGCAGGGGTAATCATGAAGCAGACAGCAACAACACAACCAGCAGGAAGCACCAGTAATGAAGGTACTGGAAATGGTGGAGTAATCAGATAATTAAAATAAGGAGTTAATATGTTTAAGAATATTGTTGTTATATCGTTGATTTTTATTGCAAATTTATTTTCACAAACAATAGATACTTTGAAATTTTCATTTATTACTGATGATGGAAAAATAATTATTGAAGATTTACCAAAAGGAAATGATACTGTTTATATTAATAGTATTGATACTGTCTATATATGTCAAATAGATACCATTTATTCAGTAGGCGATATGTCTAACCTTGGGCATTTGATATTAGATACAACAAAGGTTGTTTATTTTAATAATTCTATGACAGTTCAGGAAATACAGGATAGTATTGATGCTCAGCCTAAATTATTAAGAAGTTCTCTTTATTTTTGTTTTAATGATGGAACATATAATCTTAGTGATATATTAGTATTTGAAGGATTTTCATCTTTAAGTATGGGTGCTACATTATTTATTACAGGGAATCAGAGTGAATCAATTGTTCCACACACAAATCAAGCAGTCATTCTTAATTTTACAGGTGGTGATCACTGGAATTTATATGTTCATTCTAACAATTGCTATGTGAATATTAGGAATCTGAAAGTTGTTTGGGATAACACTGTGGGATATTATGGTATTCAAGTAGCATTTACAAAGTTTGTCGATGTTGAAGGATGCTATATTAAAGCAACTAATAACTCGACAAAGGGATTTTGTATAGCTTCAAAGCTTGGAACAGATATGAGAGCAATGAATAATTATGTTGAAGGATCTTATGGAGGATTGATGTCAGAATGGGGATCAACTTTACATTCAGACAATAATTTGTCTACAGGTTCATATCCAGCATGGGGACTATACGCTACTTATGGAGGTTTAATAACAAAAGATATTACCAATCAGCCAAGCGGAAATAATGGACTACAATACTCCCAAAGAGGAGGAGAAATAAGATAAAGGAGATGTAAAAATGGGAAGTGGAATAACAAAGTATTTTATCAACAGTACTGAAGAAGTTAAAACCAGTGTAGCTGAATGTGCTGAGAACATATCTGTATTACAGGGATTGTCTAATGATCCCAACTGGTTAGAAGTAAGTGAACATTTATATTTGGAAACTAATTATCCAGCTACTGAGCCACCTAAATTTTATGTGGATGATAGTGCAAAAAAGAAAGAAGGGACAAGTCCTGAGTCTAGTAAATCTGGTCTTAATTTAGCAACTGGCCCATATAAAGATGAATAAACAATAGCAATATAGGAGAAATTATGTTCACTTTATTAATGCTATTTAGCAGAAAAGTTATATCAAAAGAACCTGTTCCAAATCCAACGACTGATATTGTTTTGCTACAAGATTCATCAAAAGGTATTGTCTTATTGCAAGATAATACTCAACTTTTAAGTATACTTTAAAAATAAGGTGTATATGGAACGTATAGATGATTCTATTCATGCAAGAAGATGTCAATTTGTTCAAGATGATGGTACATACTGTATAAATGGAAAATCAATATCGGGGAGTAATATGGACGATCTGACAGATCAAGAAATTGTAGAACTGTGTCAGACTAATGCATCTAAATATGATGTTCTTATAATGCGTAAACAACATCATGAGCTTCGAGATAGTCTTCAACATATGTATAATTGGAAACAGGAACTTGATGAAGCGTTAAATGTTGAAGTTGATAATGGTAAAAAAGTTAAGAAACCACTTGGACAAGCTTTCAAAGATGATCGAGA
>Ga0272443_10006845_pt1 | contig 11103 bp, 12 predicted proteins | sample SSMAcet12_FD_193581 | JGI IMG/M metagenome (GOLD analysis project Ga0272443, IMG submission 193581) | Marine sediment archaeal communities from Little Sippewissett salt marsh, Falmouth, MA, United States - SSM-Acet-12 | ecosystem: Environmental > Aquatic > Marine > Wetlands > Sediment ... | reverse complement strand
GTGCAACCCCGGGCTTGTCAACAACAATGCAACAACCCTGAGCGACGTCGAAGGGTTGACCTAAAAAAGTGATGTAGATCACACCTGATTTTTAGTCCTTTTTACGCATAAACGATTTTCGTAATTTTGCTTCATGAGTTCGTTTAAACAAATACTTTATCATTTAATATTAAAACCACATAAACGTGAAAAAGTCTTCACGAAAAATCAGAGAGACAGATTATACAAATACATCTCAGTTGTTTCTAAAAACATTGATTGTCCGGTTTTTGCGATAAATGGAATTGAAGATCATTTACACATACTTGTAACGATCAAACCAAGCATTTCACTATCTGATTATATAAAAAAGATCAAGATATCCTCTTCTATCTTCATAAAAGCGAATCACGTTTTCCCGTTTTTTAGAAAGTGGGCTGAGGGTTATAGTATATTTACGTGTAGAATGAGCGATAAAAAAACAGTAATTAACTATATAAACAGTCAAGAGGATCATCATAAAGAAAAATCTCTTTACGATGAAATCAATGATTTGCTCGTGGAGTGTGACTATTTTAGTTCAACCCCTCCAGAAGGTCGGGGTTGATTATTTGGGAAGTTTATTTTCCCGGGATTTTATCCCGGGTCATCTTTGTAAAACCCTTCGACAGGGCTCAGGGTTACATTTAGAAGAAACACTGTCTGCGATTCGGGATTTTATCCCGGGTCATTATTATAAAACCCTTCGATCTGGCTCAGGGTTACATTTAGAAGAAACACTGTCTGCGATTCGGGATTTTATCCCGGGTCATTATTGTAAAACCCTTCGATCTGGCTCAGGGTTTTGTTTAGAAGAAATACTGTCTGCAATTCGGGGTTTTATCCCGGGTTATCAGAGCAAAACCCTTCGACTGGACTCAGGGTTATATTTAGAAGAAACACTGTTTTTACTAGCGGGAGAAAACCCGGTATAACAACATATCTCATATATTACCCCGACGAATGAAGGGGTATTGCTAAAGCTTACCCGGGGAGAAACACCGATCTATCAACTTATCTCATATTTTACCCCGACGAATGGAGGGGTATTTCAATGTTGACCCGGGATGAAATCCCGGGCTTGTCAACTACAATGCAACAACCCCGAGCCTGTCGAGGGGTTGAACAATATTTCCCAACAAAAAAACCCGTCACAAGGACGGGTTTTTGAGATTCTATCAGAAGTTCTACTAGTTGACAGCTTCTTTAAGTTTCTTTGCAGCTTTGAATTTAACATTCTTTGAAGCGGCGATATGGATTTTTTCTCCTGTTTTCGGATTGACGCCTTCACGAGCTGCGCGTTCAACGACAGCAAAGGTTCCAAGACCGGCAACTGCGAATTTTTCGCCTTTTTTAACTTCTTTGAGCATTGTGTCTACAAAAGCATCAAGAACTTTTTCAGCTTCAACTTTTTTAACATCAGCGGCTTCTGCCAATACTTTCAACAGTTCATCTTTTTTCATTTTTTTCTCCTTAGTTTGTTGATTAAACTGGACTGTTTTTTGTTCGTTCTCAATAAAAATACATATTTTAATCCCATAAACAAAGGATTTTTTAAGTTCTTGTTAAGAATAAAATATCTATATATATTAGTTCGCAATGAAGCCCGTCAAGCACCAAATTTCCGTTGTGATCCCCGTTTATAACCGGGAGCATAGCATCCGCCGCGCCATCGATTCTGTCCTGGCACAGGAGCTGCAACCCGATGAGATCATCGTGGTGGATGACGGGTCCGATGACGACACCACTTGGATAATAGATAGCTATCTCCCTAAAATACAAGTAGTTAGACAGGAAAACAAAGGGGTTTCCGCTGCCCGTAACCGTGGCATTGAAGCCGCAACGGGGCGATGGATCGCCTTTCTGGATTCCGACGATGAATGGATGCGGGACAAGCTTTTAAAGCAGATGAATTGTATGAAACGCGAAGGGAATGTGCGCATATCACAAACCGAAGAACGCTGGATCCGCAATAATATGCGGGTGAATCCCGGAAAAAAATATGCAAAAAAAAGTGGAAATATCTTTAGAGATTGTCTGAAAACGTGTATTGTGGGTGCCTCAACGGTCATGTGCGAACGCTTATTATTGGAAGAAATGAATGGTTTTGACGAGTCACTGAAGGTCTGCGAAGACTATGATCTCTGGATCCGTATCGCGGCAAAACATCCCATTCCGCTGTTTCCAGAAGCCTTGACCGTGAAATACGGCGGTCACCCCGACCAGTTGTCTAACATGCCGGCCATGGACCGCTTTCGTGTGAAGTCCCTTGAGAAGATATATCAAGAGGAAAATTTGACGACACGTCAACAGATCGAACTGCTGGATGAGCTGATCCTTAAACTGAGCTATCTCTACGAAGGCGCTGTACGGTCCAACCGCAACTCACGCGGATATTTGCAGGATCTGATGTATTATAAAGACGAGAAAGTCAGTAAACAGTAAACAGTAAACAGTAAGCAGTAAGCTTTCAGCATTCAGCTCTCGGCTTACTGCAATATTAAGTAATCAACCACCAACTTATCAACGAATCAACAAATCAACAAATCAACTTCTTATCTTTTCTTCAATCGTCCCGATCAGCTTATCAAAAGGTTTATTGAATTTCTCAACACCTTCATCTTCGAGCTGTTGAGTGATCTTATTGATGTCGATACCGGCATTGGAAAGGTTTTTCAACAAGTTCATCGCATCATCGACCCCTTCTTCAATACGATTAGCAGGATCACCGTGATCACGATAGGCGTCTAGCGTTACTCGTGGCATGGTATTGACCGTTGCATTCCCGATGAGGGGCTCTACGTATTTAATGTCGCTTTCTTCGGGATTCTTGGTGCCGGTACTTGCCCACAGAAGCCGTTGAACCTGGGCGCCGCGGTCGGTCAGATGAAAGAAACGCAGTCCTTCAAGCGAACGCTTGTAAATGCCATAGGCGGCTTTAGAGCATGCGATAGCGGTCTTTCCCCTGAAGGTCTCATCTTTCCCGGTAAGCAGGGAATCCACCAGAACATCAATGCGGCTGACAAAGAACGATGCAACGGATGAAACATCATCAATGGGTTTTCCGAGTTCAAGCCGCTGTCCCAATCCACTCATATAAGCCTCGATCACCTCTTCATAGCGCTTCAGGCCGAAGATCAAGGTCACGTTGACGTTGATACCGTCCCGGATCAGTTCGGTGATCGCCGGAAGTCCCTCGATGGTTGCTGGCACCTTGATCATCACATTGGGGCGGTCAAGCTGTTTCCACAGGCGTTTGGCTTCTTCTATGGTGCCTTCGGTGTCATAGGCAAGATGCGGATTGACCTCCAGACTGACAAACCCGTCGCGATGTTTACGTTTTTCATAAACGGGACGCAGAAGGTCCGCGGCATCCCGAACGTCTTTCTGGCTGAGATTTTCATAGATCTCCATCGCCGTTGCCTTACCGTCCGCCAGGGAACGGATCTCATCGTCATAGACCGTGCTGTTCACAATGGCTTTTTCAAAGATGGCGGGATTGGATGTGATCCCGCTGACCCCGTCTTCGTCGATCATGCGTTGTACTTCGCCGTTGTGGATCAGATCTCTGCGGATATCGTCCAGCCAGACAGATTGTCCGTATCGCCATAGCTTTTTCAAAGTATTTTCATGCGGATTTTTCATATTGTCTTCCATTTTCGGTTAAGTGTTTCAAATATATTTGATCGAGCTTCTCTTGCTATTCATTAAGAGATCTCTAAATTGTATGCATGATCAAAACAAAATTTACAGATTTAAAAATAAATTTGAAATTTTATTTTGGAACATTCGATTTATTTCAGAAATAATTGTAAATAATCCCAAAAAACATACTGTCGATTTCTTTTATTACCTGAATACTTTAATAAAATACTTGATTTTTCAAGTTCGGAAATAAGTGTATATGATGCCGGCATGGACAAGCCGGTTAACTCATGAATGCTTACAGCTTTAGTATAAGGATTTTCATAAAGAGCATTAATGACAATTTGAGCATTTCCTGTTCGTGTTCCAAGTTTTTGAATTTTTTCTTCGGTAATTTTCTTTAATTGAAGAATATTGTCAAATGTATTTATTCCATTTTTACATGTTTCAATTATGCCCGAAAGGAAAAACTGCAACCATCTGTTTATATCATTATTTTCTCTTACTAACGTGAGATTATCATAGTAAATAGCTCGGTTCCTTTCTAAAAAATCAGAAAAATATAATACTGGTTTTTTTAATATACCTCTGCTTATCAAATATAAGGGAATCAATAATCTTCCAATTCTCCCGTTTCCATCAAGGAAAGGGTGTATTGTCTCAAATTGATAGTGATAAATGGCAATTTTGATTAGATCAGGTAAAACAATTTCTTGATTATTTATAAAATTATCCAGATCATTCATCAATTCATTCAACGATGGGTAATTAGGTGGAACAAAAAAAGCTTTATTTATCGAGGGTCCTCCAATCCAATTTTGACTTGTTCTAAATTCTCCGGGATTCTTTTTTTCTCCTCGCACACCTTTCATCAAATGCTCATGAGCTCCTCTTATAAGCCTTGAAGAAAATGGCAAATTATTTAATTCATCAATGGCCCATTCCATTGCATATATATAATTTTGGATTTCTTCCCAATCATCTCTATGCTCAATCGGTATACTTGCTTCATCAAGAAGGACCTCTTCCATATTGGTTTGAGTTCCCTCAATTCGACTGCTTTGCATAGCTTCTTTTGCAACATGTAACTTTATAAACAGGTCAATATTAGGAATGTATTCCGAATACATATCCAATCGACCTAATTCCCTATCAGCCTGACTTAGTAACTGAATTGTTTTCATGTCATCAAGCACCCATTTTCTGTTGATCAATGAGGGCTGAAAGCTTTTATAAAACCCCTGATCTTGATAATAACCGGCTTTAAAATTTTTCATAATCTCTCAAAATTTTAATTAAGTCTTTTGTTATTTAATAATATAGAAAAATTATTAAATAAAGCAAAATATTATTTAAAATTATCGTTATTATGTTAAATAACGCAACAGATTATTTAATTATTTTGTTAATCCAAAGAATTCACAGATCCAATAGGGCAGATGAAAATCCTTGTCCTGAGTAAATAAAGAATACTGTCCGCCCTCTTTGATACCATTCCCGATATCTACCAGAAGAATATGTCCCGTTTTCAAGAGATCCAGCCGCACCAACTGCGGTTCGCCTTCAGCAGGCCAGGAGCTCAGGCGAAGCAGTGAATGGTCAAGATAGTTTTCGCTGACCTTGCGATCATCGGGATCTAGGTTAAAGAAATCCAGCCATTGTGACACGATCTTGTCAGCGTGCTTTGGAAGAACCGTCATATCCACATCACCGTGTATGACCGCGATCCTGGGCTTATGACGCCGGTCGGGATTGATATCTTCATACAGGTTCGAAGGTGCCGCGAACAAAGCGCCGGCCGCGAACAGCTCCGGATAAGCGTTGAGCATGACATTGGCCATAGCAGCGCCGGCCGACATGCCCGTGATAAAAATTTTGTCGCGATCAATTGGATAATTGTCGCACATATAGGAAATCATATTCCGTATGGACGCTGTTTCACCCCGGTCTTTCATCATCTTGCCGGGTATATAAAATGAAAATGAGGTCAGCAGATTGTTATAAAAAGGCTGGTCCGGATAGAGTGCGATAAATCCCAGTGAATCTGCCAGTTTGTTAAAACCCGATGCGGCTGCAAGGACCTTTGCACTTTGACCGCTGCCATGAAGGATGAGTACCAGCGGAATATCCTTTTCCCCGTTGATCGTCCCGGGGACATAGGTGAACATGCGCAGTTTTCCGGGATTATCACCGAAGTCCAGGACTTTTTCTAAAGGCAAAGCATGAAGAAGGGAAAAAACCGTCAGAAGAACAAAGATAACATGGTTTTTTTTCATATGCTGACCTCAGAGATTGTCATTGATCTAAAAAATGCTCACAATGCATTTTCACAAAAATGTCCGTTTTCAAACGAGCACCGTTACTTCACTTTTCCCGACAGGCCTGAAGACACAGGCCGGTTATTTTTCCAGCGAACGGATCAGGTCGTCGCTCATGTCCAGTTTGAGCGGATCGATCTTTTCGCCCCAGTATACCGTGGTATGAGGGAAGGGGATCTCAATATTGCGTGCGTCAAAGGCCTCTTTCAGCCGTTTACGGTATTCACGTCCGATCGACCACTGCATGATAGGTTTGGTCTTGAGACGCGCTTTGATCACAATGGCACTGTCCGCGAATTTATCCAGCCCGAAGATCTCAATGGGTTCCAGAATGTTGTCCTTAAATTCAGGGTCATTGTACAAACCGTCGCCAACCTCTTTCATGACGTCCATCACCAACTGGGTGTTCTCCTTGTAAGCCACACCGATATCGAAAACCATAGCTGACCAGTCCTTGGTCATATTTGAAATATTACTGATCTTCCCGTTCTGAAAAATGTGAACAACGCCAGAGAAATCCCTCAGGGTCACGGTCCGCAGCTCGATCTTTTCCACCAGTCCGCCCGTTCCGTTGATGATCGCAACATCTCCGGTGCGGATCTGGTTCTCAAGGATCATGAAAAATCCGGAAATGAAATCCCTGACCAGTTCCTGGGCACCGAACCCGATCGCCAGACCGATGATACCCGCGCTGGCCAGAATGGGCGCGATATTGATGCCGAATTTCTGAAGGATCATCATGATATACACGGACCATAGAATGATCTTGATGATGCCGTGCAGAATGCCTGTCAGAGTCTCGATGCGTTTGGTTGATTCCACCGTATCGACATTCTCATTGGCTTCGGCACGTTTGATAAATGTCCTTCTGAGTTTTTTGAATGTAAAGCGAACAACCTTAAAAGAAACAAAAACGATCACCGTAATGATCAATATACCCGGAAGTTCTTCGATCACCCATTTGATCGCGGTATCGATAACCTGTGACCAGAAAGAGCTTGTGAATATATTTTCCATGGTGACTCCTTGTAATTGGAATTATGATTTGAAACACAGGAGAAGAGCGATCACACCGCCGACTGGAGCCAGTACTGTTGCTAGATTGTGCAGCAATAACACGGGTTTTGAACTTTCGCCTTCTCCGCTCAGCAATGCGCCTGTAACGAAAAGCGAGATCAGGAGCAGAAATGTTACGGCAATAAGAACGATCGCCGGTACCGAAAGCGTTCCGCCCATTACGCCCGAACGGACAAGTAAAATGGTGGCAACCACAACCGCCAGAGCGATCAGTTTATGCAGAACGGATATCAGGGGATTGAAAGGTCGGCCTGACCGGTGCATGAGTATGCCGGTGCCGATGGTGACGATATAAAACAGGACAATCCCGATGATCTTAAGTGTAGGGCTCACGGTCTCTCCTTTTTTTTATGCCGGAATATAATACAATTAATCGGAAAAGTAAAATGATGGCTTTTATGCAAATCCTTCCCTGATGACATCTGCGATGGCATGGGCAACGTCCACTAGCGATGCGATATTCACGATCGAAGGATTGTCTTTGGGCGTGTGAGTGATGTCCTGATCATCAATATTTTTCATAAACCATTCAGAGGTCACAGCGATGGCAGGAACGCCAAATTGAACGAAAATACTGTGATCTCCCTGGACCCATTGGATACCCTCGTTGATTTCGGGGTAGTGTTTCAGTACGCTGTTTGCCGTTTCCCTGAGTTTTTCCGGAAGATCGAAAAAGGAAAAAACAGATCCTCCCCGGTAATATCCGGCTCCGTCAATATTGATATTGATCAGCATATTTCCGAACTGCTTCATATTCTGTTGAACGTAAAGCATTTGTCCGGGTACCGCATAGTAATCCTCGCCGTTAAAAGCAACTAACTCGATCCGATGTTTTCCATGATGGTCTTTCAGCAGTTCGGCGAGCAAGAACAGAACGATCACGCCCGTGGCATTATCAATGGCTCCCGGTGTCCCTTTTTTAGCATCAATGTGCGCAGAAATAACGATCTTGCCTGTATCCTTGGGACCTTTGGTCGCGATCACGTTGTAACCCGGACCGTAAACCCGGTCGGATATTGAACGGATCGTTGCAATTTCTCCGACACAAGATAAAAGTTTTTCACCTTCTTCCTCGGTCATGTATATGGAAGGTACATTAACATCGCCATCTTCGATCAGAGGGAAGGGATAAACGCCTCCCGCAAGTGCTGCATTCCGCCCGGTTGCGCTGATCAGGGCTTTTGCTCCGCTTTCCTCGATCAGCCTGATGATCTTTTGATGTTCTTCAGGATTGTAAAACACAAATCCTTTTGGCATCAGCTGCTCCTTGGCGATCTCGCCGTGAAGCAGGATGATCTTATCCTTTGCATCCAGCTGTTCCAGTTGCCGTATTGTTGAAGCTTCGAGTAATTTTCCGGACCCTTCAAAACCCAAAGAATAGGGAGAGACCAGCACTTCAAACGATCTTTCGGCAACATTCAGGCTTGCGCCGCCGTCGATCCAGTCCATTGCCTGAAATTCCGGCAAGTCGGTTTCCCATCCGAAATTGCGAAAGATCTCTCCGGCAAAACGGGTCGCCCGTCGATTCCCTTCCGAACCCACGCAGCGTTCGGAAATATCTTCACATAAAAGATTCAGGTATGATTCGGCTTTCTTGAGCAGGTTTTTCATTTTTATCCTTTGCCGTATGAAAAAGCGCTAGAACCCGTTCTTTGTCTTCCGGCTTCAACGGGCGGTAAAAGACCTTATTTTCATTCATGATCAATGTATCTTGCATTGTTATCAGAGTTGTTCAATTATTCCGTATAATATCATTTATTGTACGATTGACTATTTTGCTGAATTTCTTTGCCCCGTCTGAATTAAGATGGTCATCATTTTTAAAATCGCGAATATCAAGATCAGGATCCGATTCAAAATCAAAATATAGAATATCGCTATTGCCCGATCGAGATATATTTGAAATAAATTCATTTCGATAACGGACAAATTCCGGGTCAAAATATTTTCTATACGTTTTATATGCCGGGGTGGTTATAAATGCCAAGATCACATCATGCTGATGACAATAATCGATGATCTCATTCAATGATCTTAAATTGCTTTGCAAATTCAGGGGAGAAGATATAGGGTGTTTATTCTTTAAACGCAGGGCGGCCGTTTCCCGTATCATGTCTTTATTGTAATTATTACGCTTAAAAACACCGTCATAATCATTGATGACAAAACCATATTGATTGAATTTGCTTTTTTCTTTGAACGGAGAAAGAGTTCTGAAAATATATCGATTGAAAAATTCCGGTGAAGAGGGATACATAAAAAGCCGGTCGATCATTTTTAACTTATAGGGATAAATGTGATGATATTTAGCATACCAGGGTAACCTGAAGTAATCGCTGTCATTCTTTGAGGTTAGGGTATGATAATCAAGTTCAAAAAGCACAAGTTTCAATCCTGAGAGCTTATCGCCGTAGTGCATTAATAATCTTTGGTTAAGTATCACATCCTGTCTGCCATAGGCAAGATTGGCGGTTTTATGATCGATAAATTCGGGGTCTACGGCATTTTGCATATGTGAGGAGCCCAGTATCAGAACTTCAATATCGGGGTTTTTCTTTATATATCTGGCTTTTAGATTAAAACTGTTTGGCCGCAGAGTGATATAGGATTCGATGAACACGAAAAGCAAAATGAGCGGTAACAGGAACAGAAGGATTTTTATTAAAAATGATCTCATTTGATTAACCTAAAATTGAAAATAAATGAAAGATTGTTGATTTCCCGAAAATAAAAAGATCATGATGATCAAGGCATAGTAAAATATTCTGCGCATGGGTTTGTTGAATTTTTGATCCAAATGGGCTAAAGCGTACTTCTCATCGCGTCCCAGCCATTCGATGATAATAAAAAACAGTATAAGGATCACGGTCGGAAAGAAATTTTTCATTTCACTGATATCGGGCATGGAGAATAATGATGATGAAAAAATACCGGAAATATAAGAAAATGCGTGTGACAGGTTTTCCGCACGAAAGAATATCCAGGCAAAAACAGTAAGGGAAAAAGTCAAAAGCATACTTAGAAATTCTTTTGGCTTCGGGAATAAACTCCCTTCGGCAATGATCCCGAGATGATTGCGATTTTTTTTCAGCAGCATTAACGGCAGGAAATAAATGGCATTTAGGGCACCCCAGATGATAAAGGTCCAGTTGGCACCATGCCAGAATCCGCTAACGAGAAAAATGATAAAGGTATTCCTGATCTTTTTGAGTGTCCCGGTTTTACTGCCCCCCAGCGGGATGTACACATAATCACGGAACCAGGTAGAAAGAGAGATATGCCAACGGCGCCAGAATTCGGCAATGTCTCTTGAAAAATACGGGAAGGCGAAGTTCTGCATAAGGTCAAATCCAAAGAGCCGCGCGGTCCCGATGGCAATATCCGAATAGCCGGAAAAATCCCCGTAAATTTGAAATGCAAAAAACAAGGCGCCAAGAACAAGCGTGCTTCCCGGTAAATTCTCCGAATTACCGAATATCATATTGGCATAAATGGCGCATGAATCGGCAATAACAACTTTCTTGAACATGCCCCAAAGGATCTGCCGCAACCCATCCACAGCTTTGTGATGATCGAAAATTCGTTTTCTACCGAATTGCGGCAAGAGATTCGTTGCACGTTCGATCGGTCCCGCCACCAATTGCGGGAAAAATGCAACAAAGGAGGAAAAAGCGATAAGATCCTTCGTCGGTTGAAGTTTTCGCTTATAAACATCGATCGTATAACTGAGTGTTTGAAACGTATAAAAACTTATGCCGACGGGCAGGATCACATTCAGGGAATTGATCTTCAGCGGCATGCCGAAAAAAGTAAAGGCGCTTATAAGGTTCTCGGCAAAGAAATTATAATATTTGAAGACTCCAAGAAAACCCAAATTGACAAAGATGCTCACCAGCAGCAATAGTTTTCTTTTTTTGTGGTTGTTCTCATTTTTCAGCTTTAGGCCGACAGTGTAATCGACGAGTGTGCTGAATATGATCAGTGACAGAAAACGCCAGTCCCACCAACCGTAAAAAACATAGCTTGCAATGAGGATCAAGGCATT
>Ga0272443_10006843_pt1 | contig 11105 bp, 8 predicted proteins | sample SSMAcet12_FD_193581 | JGI IMG/M metagenome (GOLD analysis project Ga0272443, IMG submission 193581) | Marine sediment archaeal communities from Little Sippewissett salt marsh, Falmouth, MA, United States - SSM-Acet-12 | ecosystem: Environmental > Aquatic > Marine > Wetlands > Sediment ... | reverse complement strand
CTGCATTGCTGATCCACCCGACTCTTCCAGAAGAGATAAAGAGCATTCTTACTGGGGGCAAAAGAACATCATGAGGGACGCACCCAAGCCACCTTGCGCATTCGATTTCGCCCCCTTTTTGGAGCGCCACCGAGACGCCATCATCGCAGAGTGGGTCGATCGGCTGCACACCCGGTCCGGCAGCCAGTATGCCCAGCGTCCAAAAGAAGAGATCATCGGCACGGTCACAGAAGCCTTCGACGCCGACTTTCACGTTTTGGCCCACGGCGACTACGGGCCGATGGACCAGTTCATCGAAAAGATCACCCGCATCCGACTGGCGGCAGGGTTTTCCCTCTCCGGGGTTCAAAAAGCCTTCGAGCTGTTCCGGGAAGTCGTTCTCCCCCTGCTTGCCCGGGAACTGCCCAAGGACATGTTCGGCGCAAGCATTGCCCCGATCAACCACTGCCTGGCCTACACCATCCATCGCTTCAGCGATTATTTCCAGGAAATGCACGAAAAGACGATCCGGGAGCACAATCTCCGGCTGGAGGAGCAGGTGCGGGTTCGGACCGCCGAGTTGATCGAAGCCGAACGGATGGCCACCATCGGCCAGATCACGGCATCGCTCTCTCACGAGCTTCGAAATCCGCTTTCTGCGGTCAAGCTGAACCTGCAAATCTTGAAAAAAAACCTCCACTTGGCTGGAAACGACCAGCGTCGGCTGGAAATTTCCGCAAAAGAGGTGATGCGGCTGGAAAGGATCCTGCTGGAGCTGCTTGATTTTGCCAAGCCGCTGAAAGTCCAGGGCGCCGACTGCGACATCAACCGCGTGCTTTCTTCCGCCGTCGAATTGCTGGAACTCAAATTCAAGGAAAAAGGCGTGGTCTTGCTCTATTTTGCAGATCCGGATATTCCTTCCATCTGGGCTGACGCGGAAAAATTGGCGCAGGCGGTCATCAATCTGCTGCTCAACGCCTTGGAAGCCTCCCGTCCCCGAGGCCGGGTGTGGGTGACCAGCCGATGTCCGGCCGGGGAAACCGATGCGGTTCATATCTGCATCGAAGATGAGGGGCCCGGCGTCAACGGAGAAGACATCGAGAAGATTTTCGAGCCGTTTTTCACCAGCAAGACCAAAGGAACGGGCCTGGGGCTGACCAATGTCCGTCGCATCGTCGAAGCCCACGGCGGGAGGGTGGAAGTTTCCCCGGGGAAGTTCGGCGGCGCCTTTTTTGACATCCGGCTTCCGGTAAAAGCGGGTAGGATACCTCAAGAATAATCTTGTTTGCCCAAGGAGGAAGAAGTCGGGAGAATTTTTTCCAGCGCAATGTTCTTCCTGACTCCCGCAGGGGAATATGGCAAAAATTTTGATCATCGACGACGAGCCGTTCATTCTCGAATCCCTGGAAATGTTCCTTGCCGAAAAGGGGCATGACATCTTCAAGGCGGCCGACGGCACCAGGGGCCTTTCCCTGTTCGAACGTCACCGGCCCGCGGTGGTGATCCTCGACATCCGCCTGCCGGACATCAGCGGGTTCGAGGTGCTGGAAACACTGAACCGCAAAACCCCTGCCCCCAAGATCATCATGATCACCGCCTATCATGACATGGAGACCGCCATTCGCTCCATGAAGCAAGGCGCCTTCGACTACATCTACAAGCCGCTGGACGCCGACCAGGTGGAATCCACCGTGGAACGGGCGCTTCAGGTCGTCTCCGTGGAAGCCGAAGCCGCCTCCGGCCCCGGCCTCTTCTCCGACGAACCTCCCCTGGAAGGGGTCATCATCGGAAACAGCCGTCCGATGCTGGACATTTTCAAAACCATCGGCGCTCTGTGTCGAAATCGGGCCACAGCCTTGATCGAGGGTGAAACCGGCACCGGCAAGGAGCTGGTCGCCCGGGTGATCCATCAAAACAGTCCCTTTTGCGAGGAACCGTTCATGACCATGGACTGTGCCGCAACGGTGGAAACCCTTATCGAAAGCGAACTGTTCGGTCATGAAAAGGGTGCCTTTACCGGAGCCACCCAGTGCAAGAAAGGAAGGATTGAACTGGCCGGCGGCGGCACGCTGTTTCTGGACGAAATCGGAGAGCTGCCGATGAATCTTCAGGGCAAGTTTCTCGGATTCCTGGAACGGCTTGAATACATGCGCGTGGGCGGCCAGGTGCCAATGCAATCCCGGTGTCGGATCATCGCCGCCACCAACCGGAATCTGGCGGACATGACCCAAAGGGGACTTTTCCGCAAGGACCTGTATTACCGATTGAAAGTGGTCACCATCTCCGTTCCCCCCCTGCGGGAAAGGCGGGGGGACATTCCCGGGCTTGCCCACCATTTTTTGAAAAAGGCAAATGTGGAGCTGAAAACCGGCGTCATCAGCTTCCAGCCGGGCATTGAAGAGCGGCTTATGTCCTATTCTTGGCCCGGAAATGTCCGCGAACTGGAAAATGTGATCCTGGCCGCCGCCGTCCGCGCCCGGGGCAACGTCATCTTGAACGAAGACATCGACCGCATTCTGTCCGCCGAGCAAAGATCCGGTGAAGGCGGCAAACCGGCGCCGTCAAGCCTCTCCCATCTGGAACGGGATCACATCCTGGACATCCTCAAGCAGGTCGGATGGGTTCGAACCAAGGCCGCGCAGATCCTCGGAATTTCCCTTCCCACCCTGCGAACCAAGATGCGCAAATACGGCATCGAGCCATCCGACGGGTCCCAGCACTGAAAGTTTTTTTCATCGGCTGAAACATTCTTTCGCCCGTGTTTAGGGCCGATCGTCACCTCCTTTGCTTTTCTTCATCCATCCCTACCATATGATACCGTAATTGCTTCTGTTTTTATTTGCCTCCTTTTGTTTCTTCCCTGGCACGTAGCTTGCTGTATAGGGCACCAAAGCAGAGGCACCACAGCCCGTCGCCTCCTTCCACCCCTTTCAAGGAGAAAACAACATGTCATTTCCACTGAATCTTCCAGAATTGTACAACGCTGCCGACGACTTTGTGGACCGAAACATCCGGGAAGGCCGGTCGCAAAAAACGGCCGTGATCTGCGAAAACCGCTCATTGACGTATGGTCAGATTCGAGAGGGGATGAACCGATTCGGAAACGCCCTGCGGTCTTTGGGGGTCCGGATGGAAGACCGGGTGGCGCTGCTGCTCCTCGACACAGAGATCTATCCCCAGGCGTTTTTCGGCGCCATCAAAACCGGGGCCGTGCCGATCTGTCTCAACACGCTGATGCGGCCCAAAGACTATGTCTACTTTCTCAACGACAGCCGGGCACGGGTCCTGGTGGTCGACGCCCCGCTGCTGGATATGATCCGTCAAAAACGCCGTGAGCTCAAGTTTCTGGAGCACGTCATCGTGGTCGGCGGCAGGGCAGCCGAAGCCGATCTTTCCTTCGAGGGGCTGATCGCAGGACAGTCCGCAGAGCTGGATTGCGCCCCCACCACGCCGGACGATGCCTGTTTCTGGCTTTACAGCTCCGGCTCCACCGGACGCCCCAAGGGAACCGTCCACCTGCAGCACGACATGCGTTATTCCGTGGAGACCTATGGCAAGCAGGTGCTGGGGATCCGGGAAAACGACATTTGTTTTTCAGCGGCCAAGCTCTTTTTCGCCTACGGACTGGGAAACGGGCTCTATTTTCCCTTCAGCGTAGGCGCAACGGCGGTGTATCTGCCCGGTCGACCCACGCCGGAAGCCGTATACGACACCATCAAGACGCACGGCCCCACGATTTTTTACGGCGTTCCGACCTTGTACAGCTATCTGCTGGAGCAAAACGGAGGCCTGGAAAACGTCCGATGCTGCGTCTCGGCCGGCGAAGCCCTTCCCCCGGAAATCTTCCGACGCTGGAAGCTGCGATTCGGCATCGATATCCAGGACGGCATCGGCTCCACGGAGATGGCCCACATCTATATCTCCAACCGGAAAGGCAACGTGCGAGCCGGAAGCACGGGGCAGCTCGTTCCCGGCTACGAGGCAAGGATTGTCGACGAACACTTCGACGATGTCCCGGTAGGGGAGATCGGAACCCTTCTGGTCAGCGGAGACAGCGCCGCCGCCTGCTACTGGAACAAGCACGAAAAAACCAAGGAAACCATGCTCGGCCTCTGGCTGAACACGGGCGACAAGTTCTACCGGGACCAGGAGGGGTTTTACTTTTACGTGGGGCGTACCAATGACATGCTCAAGGTCGGCGGCATCTGGGTGTCACCCATCGAGGTGGAGGCCTGCATCATGGAACACCCCGATGTCCTGGAATGCGCCGTCGTGGGAGCCGTCGACGACGAGGAGCTGATCAAACCAAAGGCGTTCGTGGTTCTTAAAAGCGGCGTCACGGCCGACGAAGAGATGGAAAAAAACATCAAACAGTATGTGAAAAAAAAGCTGGCCCATTACAAGTACCCCCGGTGGGTGTCCTTCGTAGACGAGCTGCCCAAAACGGCCACCGGAAAGATCAAGCGCTTCGAGCTGAAAACGGCCGCCTGATCCGGGAATCGAACAACTTTTCCTTCTTACTCTGTGGGAATGAAGCCCCGCTACATTCCCACCGATTTTTTTATCGTTGACGAAATTCCCCGTATATATGTAGGAACCAATTTATGTGCATAAGCTCATAATAAAAACCCTGCCGGTTTAAAATGTTGGGGTGGAATTGACGCTGGTTTATTGAACCGATGCATACCGAAACCATCGATACGCTGATTGTCGGAGCAGGGCTCAGCGGTATCTATGCCGCGTTTCTGATATCCCGGCAAAATCGCTCGTTTGTCGTGCTCGAAGCCCGGGACCGAATCGGGGGCAGGATCCTGTGTCCCGAGCATCGGGGGTTTTTCTCCGATCTCGGCCCATCCTGGTACTGGCCTGACATTCAACCGAAAATGGCCCACCTTGTTGAAGCCCTCGGCTTGACCGGATTCCGCCAGTTCGATAAAGGTTTCGGCCGCGTTCAACTTCCGGGCGGCGAAGTTCGCACCGTCGGCGGCTTTGCGATGGAGCCCCCGTCCTGGCGGCTTTCAGGCGGGATGGGGTCGCTTGTCGCCGGACTCGGCGGCTACATCCCGGAAAACGCCATTCGGCGCAAGCACCCAGTCTGCCGAATCGAGAAAGCCGGAGGCGCGGTGCAGGTCGACGTCGGTGAACTGGAAAGGACGCCCAACGCCCGGTTTCTGGCCAAAAAGGTCATCCTTGCGCTGCCGCCGCGGCTTGCCGCGTCGACCATTTTGTTCGAACCGGAGCTGCCCCATGAATTGACCCAGGCGATGCTTAAAACCGGCACCTGGATGGCGGGCCAGGCAAAATTTTGCGCCCTTTACGATGCGCCCTTCTGGCGCAGTGCATCTTTGTCCGGCGAAGCCTTCAGCCAGCAGGGACCGATCGGTGAAATCCATGACGGATCCAACGACGGTTGCAAGCCATACGGCTTGACCGGTTTTCTCGGGGTGCCGGCCGCACAGCGCAGCCGTCCCCGGCACCTCGTCGAGGCGATGATCTACCAGCTTGAGGAGATTTACGGCCGGCCGGCGGCGCAGCCGACCGTTTTCTTCTACCAGGATTGGGCGAAGGAGCGGTTCACCGCCACCGAATACGACCAGCCCCCAATGACGGAACACCCCCTCTATCACCCCCCGGCGGGCCGGACCGCCATCTGGAACGGCACCGTCCATTTTGCCGGTACCGAGACGGCTGAAGAGCACGGCGGTTACCTGGAGGGCGCCCTGGCCGCCGCCGAACGGGCAGTGATGAACTTGTGAGGCCTACCCACCAACTCATTTCCGCTCTGTTCAGGCCGGACTTCGATGTCGGGCGACAAAAGCGCCGGATGCATGACGCATCCGGCGCTTTTGCCTCTCTGTAGCGGACCTTGCAGCGATGGCGCTGCCGGATCAGGCCGCCTTTTCGTATACTCCCCGATAATTGACATAGAGATCGTATACTCGTCTTTTCAGCGCTTTGACCCTCTTTGAGTCTTCCGGCCCTGCCCACCGGGGCTCGCTGATGGAAAATAGGGAATTGGCCAGCTCGTCGATCACATGCTCGGTGGCCTCGCACCATTCGGAGGTGCAAACTTTGCCCATCTCCCGGGCCTCGGCGATGTCCCGGTCGAGTATTTCGATCGATTTTTCCAACGCATGGAGATAGGTAATCCAGGCTTCGGTCATCTCTTTTTGGATTTCATCTTTTGGCATGGACATATCTGTTCTCCTATTGGGAAAAGTTGTCGGTTCAGCGTCAAAATTCACGGATTGGCGGCTTCGCGCTGCTTCGTACTTCGACCTTTTCAACGCCCAACGCGGTGCTCCGCAATCCTGCTGCTTTGAAAAAAACTAATGCCCCGCGGGGCGAGGGTCAAGAAGGTGGGGCAAAGCGGGCTATTTTACGCTTTTCGACGAAGGTGTCCGCTGGTGGGGCATGTAAAAATAAAATCGAACCGTCGTTTGGGGGGTTGAATCAGGCCGGACCTTTTTGGGTCAAAGCTGTTTGAGCCACATGACGAAAACCGGATCGACCACTTTCCAAATCCGGCTTTCTTTTTCCTGTTCGATGAGATCTTCGGTTTTCAGCCTGTTGCGGGCGAACTGCACAGAGCTTGGGGGAAGACCGCATCGGCCGATAAAATCACCGGACAGCATTTCTTTCACTGGAAAGTGGGCCAGCGTGCGAATAACCCGTACCTGGGAGACCGTCAGCCGAGACAAAACGGCTTCGAAAGCATACCGTTCCGTGTCGACGACATTTTTGACGGCGCGGTCCACATCTTCGGCCAAGATCGTTTCCCCGCCCAGGTCATAGACTTCCCGCGCCAGACGCTGGACGTAATAAGGGTGGCGCTGAACTTTCGACGAGATTGCCGCACAGAGTTCGTCCGAACATTGCTTCCCTGCCTTTGCAAAAAGCCCGGACAGGAAAGAATCGGTCTCTTCATGGGGCAAAGGGGGCAGTTCCATCGGGATTGCGGATTGAAAGAAAGGACGCTTTCTCTCTGAAAACATGGCAATAAGAATTCCTCTACGGCTGCCGAGAAAAAAAAATGAGGCCGGCTGCCCCTGGATCTTTCCGCGCATGACCCCCTCGATGCGGGCGGATTCCTTAAGCCGGGAGATCTCCTGAAATTCATCCAAAACAACGTTGACCCGATAGCCGGATTTTTCGGAAAACTCCGCCAGCTCGTCCAGGACGCGCTCGAGAAGATCCATCGGCTTCTCCTCTGAAGCGGATTCCACTGCAATGGATATACCTTCTTCGGAAGGTCGAAAAACCGGCCGAAACGTTTTAAAATACTGAAGAAATCGTTTCCCCTTCTTCAGCAGCGACTCTCTGGCGTGAATGGCGCCGAGAATGCTCCCGGCGATTCGGGAGGCCGCATCCAAAACAGAGTCGACGCCGAACAGGTGGCAGTAAACAGCCACATACCCTTTTTTTTGCAGCATCGCCTGGACCCGGAGGGCCAGGGAAGTCTTTCCATATCGGCGGGGAGAAAACAAGACGATGTTGGTGCCGCTTTCAGCAGCGGAAACCAGACGGCGGATCTCTTCTTCCCTGTTGCAAAAAGGGCTGTCCGGAGGAAGCGTTTCGATGAGAAATGGATTCGCCATGGCAGGGCAATTCATTTATGCGCAACTTTCGGGATTCATGATGCCGCGAAATGGATCATTTCGCTCTTCTGGGAATGACCCCCGAAAATTGAATACAAACTTATCGTTACAATGGATTGGTTACAACATTCTTGTAATATAGAAAAGCGGGCCCTGCAAGGGAAAAATTGCATTTTCCCGCCCCATTCCTATGTTTCTATAGATGTTCCAACAGGGAGACTGTTTGCCATGGATTCTTTTACCCAGGTTTTATTAGGTGCCGCTGTCGGTGACGCCGTCATGGGACGACAGGTCGGCAAAAAGGCGCTGCTGTGGGGAGGCGTTTGCGGCCTTTTCCCGGATCTGGACATCCTGGTGCCGTTTTCAGACGCCGTGAAGAATTTCACCTATCACCGCAGTGCCAGCCATTCGCTGTTCGTGCTGGCGGTCCTGACACCGCTCTTTGTCCGGCTCATTGCCCGGCTCCATCCAAGCACTTCCGAGTACCGCTTCCGCTGGACCGTGATGGTCTACCTGGCCTTTGCCACCCATGTGCTCCTGGACAGTTTCACGGTATACGGCACCCAGATCTTCTGGCCCCTGCCGACGCCGCCCGAGATGTGGTCAACCATTTTCATCATCGATCCGGCCTATTCGCTCCCCCTGCTTGGCGGCGTCCTGGCCGCCCTGGTACTTTCCCGAAAAACCTCGACCGGATGGATGTTCAATGCGGCGGGTCTTGCGTTGAGCACCCTGTATCTGACCTGGTCTGCGGGGGCCAAATTATACGTGACAGAAAAAGCCGAAGATTCCCTTCTTCGTCAGAACATCGCCTATGAAAAGGTGCTGACCGTTCCCTCTCCCTTCAACACCTTGCTCTGGCGCGTGCTGGCGATGGATGGGGGCGGCTACTATGAAGGATTTTACTCGCTCATGGATGGAAAAAAAGAACTGAGCTTCACCCGCTACAACAGCCGGGAAGACTTACTCGCACCGGTGTCCGACCACTGGCCGGTCCGGCGCCTGAAGTGGTTCACCCACGGGTTTTACGCCGTCGATCAGGAGGGGCAAGATGTCGTGATCACGGATCTTCGGATGGGCATGGAACCCGGCTACATTTTCCAATTCAAAGTGGCGGAAGTCGTGGAGGGGCAGGTACGGCCGGTGCCGAACCGCCGAATCGAGAGACCCCTCCGCTGGGAGCAGCTTCGCTGGGTGTGGCAGCGCATCTGGCAGCCGGAGCCGCTCCCGACCCGTTTATCCGCTCAGAGCCGGGATCCCGTCGATCCGGCCGTCAGCACTTCGAACACAGCCGCAGCGGGGGCTTTTCCGGCATCTTGCCCGGGCGATGTTGAGCGCTTCCCACAGAAAACGGCGACAGCAGCTTTTCGACAGGCTCCTGGCAGCGAGGGTAGCGCATCTTTTCATCCCATCGCTGAACAAATTTTTCAAATTGCGTCAGCAATTTGATTTATGCTGCCTTTTTCATCGCCTCGACCTCGGAGGTCTTCTCCCAGGTGAACCCGGGTTCGTTCCGGCCGAAATGGCCGTAGGCCGAAGTCTGCGCATAGATCGGCCGCAGAAGATTCAGATATTCGATGATCGCCGCCGGCCGCAGGTCATAGACTTCGCCGATGATCTCGCCGATCCGCTCTTCGTCGATCCGGGCCGTGCCGAAGGTGTCCACCAGCACCGACACCGGTTCAGCCACGCCGATGGCATAGGCCAGCTGAACCTCGCATTTTTTCGCCAGCTCGGCGGCCACCACGTTCTTGGCGATGTGCCGGGCCATGTACGAGGCGCTTCGGTCGACCTTGGACGGGTCTTTTCCGGAAAAAGCCCCGCCGCCGTGGCTTCCCTGGCCGCCGTAGGTGTCCACGATGATCTTTCGGCCGGTCACGCCGCAGTCGCCCATGGGGCCGCCCACCACGAACTTGCCGGTGGGGTTGATGAAATACCGGGTGTCTTCGTCGATCATCTTTGCCGGAATTGTCTTGCCGATCACCTCGGCAATCACCTGTTCTTTTAAATCGTCGTAGGCGATGTCCGGGACATGCTGGGTGGAGACGACCACGGTGTCCACCCGCTTCGGCGTGCCGTTTTCGTATTCGATGGTGACCTGGGATTTTCCGTCCGGACGCAGAAAATCGAGAACGCCTGTTTTTCTCGCCTCGGCCAGGCGCCGGGTCAGCTTGTGGGCGTACATGATCGGCATCGGCATCAGCTCCGGGGTCTCGTCTGTGGCGTAGCCGAACATCAACCCCTGGTCGCCGGCGCCCTGGTCCTTGAACAGCCCTTCTCCGCTGTTCACGCCCTGGGCGATGTCCGGAGACTGCTGGTCGATGCTGGTCACCACTGAACAGGTCTGCCAGTCAAAGCCCATGTTCGATGAATCGTATCCGATCCGCTTGATGGTCTCCCGGGCGATCTGGGGGATGTCGGCATAGCACTCGGTGGTGATCTCGCCGCCGACAAAGGCCAGCCCCGTGGTCACCAGCGTCTCGCAGGCCACCCGGCCGTTTTTGTCTTCGGCCAGGATGGCGTCGAGCACGCTGTCGGAGATGGCGTCGGCCACCTTGTCCGGATGGCCTTCGGTCACCGACTCGGAGGTGAACAGAAACTTTTTTCTTCCTTTGTGGGTGTTCATCTTTTTTGGCTCCTTTCCTTGGTGCTCAATGGTATAAATCCAGGGGCGGTTTTCAGATCAACGAATTCTCACCGCGGAGACGCGCAGAGCGCAGAGAAAAACTTTAAAATCTTCCTAATCTTATCCTCTGCGTTCTCGGCGTCTCTGCGGTGAAACAATCGCCACCATCATTACGCATGCATCTAATTAGCTGCTGATGTAGTTTTCCGGCACCTGGTAGGTGCACAGTTTGCAGGTGATCCCTTCGTTTTTCAGGTAGTCGGTGTCGACCATGGAACGCAGCTCCCAGGCATTTTCCCGCTCCAGGTCGATCATCCGCTTCCGGTAGCCGTATTCTTCGTATGCCCCCTCGCGCACCGTAAAGCAGATGACTCCGCCGGGCTCCGTGATACGGACCAGTTCGTCGAAGGCATCGGCGTCGACATGGCCGAAGGTGAAGGTCCCGGTGCAGACGATCGCACGGTAGCGGTCGTTTTCGATGTCGAGGGGTTGGCTCAGGTCGGCCTGAAAAAGCTTGCGGTAGACGCCTTTTTTCTCGGCCTCGTCGAGCATCTCCTTTGAGTAGTCCAGGGCGTCGAGATTCTTGTATCCCCGCTTTTTCAGCTCCTCGCCCACCAGGCCGGTGCCGGCGCCGGCGTCGAGAATTGCGGCATCCTTGTCGTCGAGCACCCGGCAAAGCGCCTTTGCACTTTCTTTGTGCGCGACGTATCCGAAGGCGCCTACCGTGTCCGCATCGTAGTTGCCGGCCCAATCCTTGTAGGCATCCATGAGTTCTTCGTGGTTTTCGGCGGTATACACCTTGTCGAGGGTTTCGTTATCGGTGACCAATGGGTCTCCTTTCTTGGTGTTTTGGTTTTCAATAAAAACGATTTTGCAGATTCGATCCGATGGCCTCGGCTCAA
>Ga0272443_10006842_pt1 | contig 11108 bp, 4 predicted proteins | sample SSMAcet12_FD_193581 | JGI IMG/M metagenome (GOLD analysis project Ga0272443, IMG submission 193581) | Marine sediment archaeal communities from Little Sippewissett salt marsh, Falmouth, MA, United States - SSM-Acet-12 | ecosystem: Environmental > Aquatic > Marine > Wetlands > Sediment ... | reverse complement strand
CGGTTTGGGTGTCATTCAGGTTTTCATTCACCCTGGATCGATAACTCACGGCAGACTTCTGGTGGGGGATTGGTCGGGCGTCGTTGCTCTCTGATGAGGGCGACGGCGCTTTTTTTGGATGGAGAATATCAGGTATTGCCGTGTATAACGGGGGTAATATGGAATAATCACTTGACGAATCAGCGAATTGAATTATATTAGACTGACAGAGATACATTTCATAATTGCCGGACAACCTGAATCTACATCTTCGAATACGGCAGACATACTTCGGAGGGTATTATTATGTCAGGGTCAAACAATCTTAGTTGTAACTTAATAAATGTTATTATCTTATGCTTAATTATTCCATTAAGTGTTGTAAATGCAAAGGAAAGCGGACTGTGTCTCGCATTGGATCTGGATGACAAGGTTGATATTATTCCCGGGGAGGTCGTCGACATAAGTATTGCTACCGGGGGCCGCAGTATATACTTATCGGAGTTTGATTTAAGAATAGCCTTCAATTCTTCCGTCATGACAGTTGCTGGTGTTGTGCCGGGATCATACTATGAAAATTACAACTGGGAGTATTTTGACTATCGGCTATTACCGCCTGATGAATCCCGACCGGATTCGCTTTCGGGTGTGTTGAGAATAAAATCGATTGCTGATCTTGATGATAATGACGAAACGCCCACCGGTTTTGAACTGCGGCATAACCGGCCGATTGTGCACATAATATTCAATACCGCCGATGATTCTTTGCTGGAAAACACGCGACAACCGATAAGATTTTACTGGACCGGGTGCGGGGATAACATTCTTCGTTCGGTACAGGATGACACCATATTTATTAGCCATGAGGTGCGTGATCCGCATACAGGTAATAATATAACAGACAATACCCTGATGCCCACCATTCAGGGTGCGCCGGATGTATGTTTGACAGGAGACGGCCCTGATTATGATAAGGCGGTCGTCAGGGAAGTCAATTATTTTAACGGTTATATCGCTTTTGGCTCGGCTGAGATGGCCCGGCCCTTTGAGATCAAAATCGAAATGGCCCATGACCAGCTTACGGGGCATCATACGTATATCGATGTTACCAAGGAGAAGGGCACCGGAGAGATTCATGGTTTCGATTTCCTTATCGGTTATGATGCGGCGGTATTGACATGCATGGGCGCTATCCCCGGTGACCTGTTCCACGAATCGGGCGATTATCAATGGGAGTATTTTACGTTCCGATATGAAATGACCAATGACGGCATCCCGAATGGATTGCTTCGAACGGTGGCTCTTGCAGAAACCAATAACGGGGCGCATCACCCGTTGAGTATGATTGTCCCGGACGGCATGACGCTATTCACACTCGATTTTATAGTGAAGAGTAATCTGCAACTTGAGGGTACTTTGATCCCGGTCGATTTTTACTGGCTGGACTGCGGGGATAATGCGATAGCCTTTTCTAACGATCCCGATACATCCGACATAAAGACAGCTCTTTCGAAACAGGTTTATAAATGGCAAATAGAGCCGTGCAACACGGGGTATCATGACGTAACCGATCCGGATGTCGGTTTCCCGACATATACCGGTGCGCAGATGGAATGTTTTGAAAATCCCATACCCGGCAAGCCGCTTCCTGAGCCGATGATTATATTTTACGGCGGTGGAGTGGATGTTATCGGGACTGGTGATCCGGATCCGGCGGGTGATGTCAATCTTAACGGTATAGCCAACGAGATTGCGGATTTTGTGCTGTTCAAAAATCAGTTGTTGTCATGTAATTATGATCAGTTTACCGTAGGTGTCGAGGCACAGAAGGCGGCTACGGAAATTATCCCGGACGGCATTCCGATGGATATCAGCGATCTGGTGTATATGGCGCGAATTATTATCGGCGATGCCGAGCCGATTTGTCCCATCGACTCGACCTATGCCGGGGAGATTATGATTACCGAACATCCGGAGACGATTCTGTTCAAGGGGGCATTCGCCGAGGATGTCGGGGGCATATATATCATGTATCAACTCGACAGCACGACCATAACCGATGTCGGGAGTTTGCCCGGTCTTCAGGATATGACGCTGGAACACGGCATCTGCCATGATACACTGAAGATTCTGATCTATGATCTGGGTATGGAAAAAATAGCGGCCGTGGAAAATATCCCCCTGATGACGATCAATTATACCGGAAAAACGCCGGAGCTTATAGGTGTCACTGCCGCCGGTTATGACGGCCGGAAATTCGATTTGTATGTCGAGGAACCCTTCGGGATAAAAATCGACGTGCTGAAGGATCAGTTGCCGGGGCACCATACATATATCGATGTTACCAAGGAGAAAGGCTCCGGGGAGATTCATGGTTTCGATTTTCTCATCGGTTACGATCAAAGCAGACTTAATTTTATGGGCACGGCGGCGGGTGAGTTGTTCAATGACTGGGGTGAGTTCCAGTGGGAATATTTCACTTATCGTTACAACTATAACGGCGATTGCGGGGATAACTGCCCCAGCGGTCTGCTTCGGGTTGTCGCCCTGGCCGAAACCAATAACGGCGCGCATCATCCGTTGAGTGTGGATGTCCCCGATGGTTTTCCGTTATTCACCATGGATTTCGTGATATCGAGTGATTATCAACTGCAGGGAACATTTATTCCGGTCGATTTTTACTGGATGGACTGCGGCGATAATGTCATGTCATTCGTGAAATATGGTTCTCCTGAATCATGGCTTCCCGACCTGGCTCTTTCGCGCAAGGTTTACCGATGCGACAGTACCGGATGTGCCGAGGTCACCGATTTTATTTCCGGTTTCCCCACATACAGCGGGACACAGGAGGAATGTTTCGAGGATTTCAATCTGGAAAACCCGGTTGCGATGCCGATTGTCGATTATTACGGCGGTGGCGTGGAAATAAAGGATTATTATGAGGAGTCGCGTGGTGATGTAAATCTCAACGGTATCTATAATGAAATCGCCGATTTTATTTTATTTAAGAATCAGTTGTTATCTTGTAATTATGATCTGTTTACAGTAAGTGTCGAAGGCCAGACTGAGGCGACCGATGTCAACAAGGATGATATTCCGATGACCATCGAAGATCTGGTTTATTTGTCGAGGGTGATTATTGGCGATGCTCTGCCGTTGACGGCGATCGACTCGGCCTTTTCCGGAGCCATGGAGTTATACGATGGCGGTAGTTGGATATATATCGATGCCTCATTCGATATGGATGTGGGCGGCATATACCTTATTTACAGGTTAAATGGGTCGGTTGTTCAGAATGTCTCGTTTGTGTCGGAGTTCGATGATATGAGCCTGGATTACGACGTATGTGAGGACAGTCTTAAAATATTAATATATTCACTGGAGCAGGGGAGCGTCATTCCGGCGGGCGATTATTTCGAATTGCTTGAGATAAGGTATTCCGGGGAAACACCGGAACTGATTTTGGCAAGCGCGGCCGGATATTATGGTCGGCAAGTTGATTTGTATGTTTATTATGAAGGCCCGGTAGATGCCGGGGAAGATGAAGATTTAACTCTGCCGACAGTCTTTAGTTTGTACCAGAATTACCCCAACCCGTTCAATCCGATTACGCGGATAATGTTCGATTTGCCCGAGCGGGCCGAGTGGTCGATCGATATTTATAATATTGCCGGACAAAAGGTGAAGAGTTTCACCGGTTCGAATGCGGCCGGAAGATACCGGATATCCTGGGATGGGGCCGATGCGAACGGTAATGCGGTCGGTTCGGGGATCTATTTGTATCGCATCGAGGCCGGCGATTTTGTCGATTCGAAAAAGATGATTCTGATTAAATAGTCTAAAATCTCTCTCTCTTATTAAAAAGGGCCGCTTTCGGGCGGCTCTTTTATTTTGGGCGGCGTCAATATATTGTGTCTCGATTGGCGCCATTTTCCATATATGGACACCCCTTTAAAAACAATCGAAAAATTAAAAAAGAGGCTTGACAACTGCACAAATGTGCAGTATATACTATTAGAGCCGACAATAATCAGACAAAGGAGAATAGACTCATGATAAATAACGACACCCGCTTTGTCTCTTGTAGAATCCCGGCGGCTGATTTCGACGATACGAAACATCAATTCAGCCGGTCGGAAGAGACCACGAATCATGTTGCCGCCCAAAATCATGCAGCCGCACAAAAGCAAAAGGAAAAGCCGTCTGTTGCCGGTGGAAAACAGGCGACTGCCTGTCCGGATTGCGGGGTGGGATTGGTGCGACTGGGGCACTGTTTCACTTGCCCTGTTTGCGGTTATGGGGGTTGCAGCTGATTCTGGTTGATTTTTCCGGCCGCCTAATTATTGGGGGAGGAGATGAAGTTAAATGATTTACTCAGGTTTGGTATGCCGCAATCGATAATCGATGCCTGGCGATCGCGACAGGGGGATTATCTTCTGCCGCTTCAGGAGCGGGCGGTGCGAAACGGGTTGCTCCGTACCGATGACAATAATTGTCACGGCAGTTTTCTCATTTCGGCGCCGACCTCGGCGGGCAAATCGTTTTGCGGCGAGATGGCGGCGATCGACATGCTGGTGAAACGGCGCAAGGCGGTTATGCTGGTGCCGTTGAAGTCGATGGCGGAGGAGAAGTATCGGTATTTCAGCGATTGTTATGCGTCGCTGGGTATCAGGACGCTGATAGTTACCGGCGACCATCCCGAGAATGATTCGGCCTTTCAGCGCGGCGAGTTCGATCTGGCGGTGGCCATCTACGAGAAGTTCAATCGTCTGCTGACGGTCAATCTGGATATTCTGCGGCGGATCGGGCTGGTTATAGTCGATGAGGTTCAGATGATATCGGAGCCGGAGCGCGGCCCGGAACTGGAACTGGCGCTGAGTAAGGTCCTGCGTTCCGGGTACGGGCCGCGTCTGGTGGCATTATCGGCGGTGCTGGATGACGGCTGTGAACTGGCCGAATGGCTGGGTTGCGAAATTATCAAAGAAACGGTGCGCCCGGTTGATCTTCTAATGGGCGTGGCGGTTGACGGATCGTTCCGGTATCGATCGTTCAACAGCGGTTTCGAGGGGCGGGAAAATATCGACTTGAGGCGGAGCGATTTTCCCGACGAGGGATTGATTGATTTTCTCAAATCGGATGACGCGCAGAAGCTGGTTTTTCTGAAGTCGCGTTATGGTACGGTCGAGGCGTCGCGTAAAATGGCCGCCTCGGTTAAATGGCCCGAGGCCAAAGAGACGCTGGCCGCTCTGGATGATGAGGAGCCGAGTTGCCTGGTGCGGAACCTGCGGCAGGTGCTGTCGCGCGGGGTGGCTTTTCACAATGCCGATTTGACCGCCGGGCAGAGGCTGGCGGTTGAGGCCGGTTACCGGAGCGGTGAGATCAGGGTGATATTTTCGACGACGACACTGGCGATGGGGGTGAATCTTCCGGCCGAGACGGTTTTACTGGAGACAATGAAATACAGCTCCGGCAATTATGGTACAAAACCGGCGCTGGTGCCGATAAGCAATGCCGAGTTCCGGAACATCTCAGGCCGGGCGGGTCGATTCGGTGTCAGGCCGGGGCAGGAGCCGGGCCGGGCGGTGATTGTGGCCGGGTCTGATTTCGAGTGTGATGTTCTCTGGAACGAATATATCGACGGCGGCGGAGCGGAGCAACCGGGTTCGGCGCTGACGACCGCCGATCTGCCGGATATAGTGCTCGATCTCATTGCCTGCGGTTTTGGCCGCGACCGGGACTCGCTGGAAAAATGTCTCGGGGGATTGTTTTACTGTCGGCAGATTGACGGGTTCGATTCGCGGCGGCTGGATGCTGTTATCGGGGGGCTGGTCGATGATGGATTTATCCGTTCCTCGCTTCGGATCACACCGCCGGGAAAGGTGGTGGCGGAATCGGGTATCTCGACCGCCTCGGCCCGGTATTACCGGCAATGCCTGGCGAAGCGGTATCCCGGGGGGGATATCGGGTGGTTGTTTTTGGCGGTGAGTGCGCCCGATTTCGATACGGCGCTGAGCGGTCTCGACGGCCGCGAGTATCGCGGGCGCGTATATGAAAAACTGCTTCACCGCGATTTCGATGAGTATGCGGGCGAGTTGGATGCGTTGAGCGGCGTTGAATCGGGTCGCGAACAGCTTGATTTCGAAACCGCGGCGAGATTGAAAGCGGCTTTGCTTTTATCGGAATGGGGTGATGGTTCCCCCGTGGATCGTCTTGAGCAGCGCTATCAGCTCGGTCACGGGCAGATTGTCCGGCTGGCCGAGGGTGTGGGCTGGCTTCTGGCCGCGATCGGCAGAATGCTTGAGGCGGATGATTCCAATTGTGAGACCGCGCGACGGCTCGGGGATCTTGTTTTTCGGATGCAGTTTGGAGTCGATCCGGCTATGCGGGACATTTTCTTTGCCGCAGATAACATTCTCAATCGGCATGATTATAAGTCGCTGCATGAGAGCGGCATTATTTCGCCGGTCGATCTTCAACAGGCGGGGGAGGAGTACCTGCAAAAATTGCTCGGGTCCCGTCGCAAAGTCGCGGCGCTTATGGAAAAATTGAAATATATCTCAAAGGAGGATAAAATGAACAGAAACAAGCACAAAATCGAGGCCGGTTTCAATCCGTCGTTGATCGAGCTTGACGGCGGTTATGAAAAGGAGCGGTATCTGGTCAAGGTCGATGGGTTCCCGGTTCGGCTGACCGGCAAATCATTCAAGTATCTGGCCAAACTGGCTTTTTCCCGGTTGATTAAGCGCGACGGCTGGGTTTATAAGGATGATATCGAGGCCGGTTTTAATCAGGCCCGCTATCTGTATCGGCTGAAACAGGAGTTGAAGGCGGGCGGGGTTTCCTCACCGCTGTTCGAGAACAACCGGCTCGGATATTACCGTCTCGCGCTGGAGCCGTCAAAAATTCGGCTTAATATCAGTAACTTTAAGAATCACTATGACTTCGAGTTACGGGATATGGCCGATCAACTGGCTCTTAAAGCGGCTTCATAAAATTGTGGAACGGACAATCGGGGTATGTGGTTTAAATAAATAGAGGCAGTATTCGAAGAATACAGGCGAGCAGGTTTAGTAAATTCTTCGAAAGCCGATATGAAGAAAAAGGAACGACATGATTATAAAGAACAAACCGCATATCCCGCTTAGAAAATCCTCACGGGAAAGAATTTTGCCGGTTATACCGGTCAAATCGAAAATTATTCTGCCCGGACAGACAGCTTCTTTCGAACTCAAATATATTCGCAATATTGCTCTGGCACAACAGTTTGCAGGGAAGGATCAGCCGGTGGTAGTGGTTTTATCGCCGGCCGGTGATCTGAACAAACGTCGAGTCGATCTCTGTCAGATTGGTTGTATGGCGAATATTAAGTCGATGCGCGAAAACTCCGACGGATCGGTAACGGTTATTGTGAAGGGTATTAAACGGATTGCGCTGCAAGCGGTTAAGAGAAGAAATCCATATTTTACGGCGAAGACGGCGGCGGTTGTGGAAAAACGAGGTTCGGCCGGTATAATCGATGAATTGATGACGAAAATTAAGCCGTTGGCGGAGAGAATTCTGGCCGGGCGCAAGAAATATGCGGATCAGGATGTCGGACAAATCGATAAAGTTAAAAATACACCCGGCAAATACGCGGATAAAATTGCGGGTTTGCTGGACTGTTCAGCATCACGACAGCAGAAGTTTCTCGATGCGGTTGATGTCGAGAAGCGGTTAAAACTTCTGGCGCGATCGCTGGCGACCGAAGTCAGGCGGCTCGAAAAATTCGAGGCGGCGGCCGACCGAAAGCCCGGCGAGACGATCACGGAGCAGATGTTGAGAAAGTTAAGGGATCGGGTCAGGGCCGAAAAGCAGATGCCGCATGGTGTTCGTCAGCGCTGCATGATGGAAATAGACCGTCTGGCGCTTCTCTCGAACGCCTCGGTCGAATATGGCGCGACGCGCCAGTATGTCGAATGGCTGTTGTCGATGCCGTGGACCACAAACGCGGCCAAAAGATTCGATCTGCAGAAAATAGAGGACAGTATCGACCGCCATTATTACGGCTCGCAGAAGATAAAAAAGAAAGTGCTCGAGCGGATCGCTATTCGCAAACTGACCGGCAACGGGAGTATCAATTCGGTCCTCTGTCTGGCCGGTGTGCCGGGGACGGGTAAAGCTTCGCTGGCCAAGGCTATGGCCCGGGCGATGGGGAAGGAATTTATCCGTATTTCGGTCGGCGGTTTGACAAATATCAGCGATATCAAGGGATCGGTCAGGACGTCGCTCGGGGCGATGCCGGGTATTATTATCAGGACCTTGAAAAACGCCGGAAGTTCCGACCCGGTGGTGTTGATCGAGGATATCGAGTATTTCGGCGATGAGTCGGCGACGGGTCTTGCCATGACATTGATGGAGGCGATCGATCCCCGCTACAACGACCGTTTTGTGGATAATTATATCGGTTTCCCGATCGATCTCAGCAATATCTTTTTTATCTGTGCCGTCAAGTCAAGTGAAGAGATTCCGGATGTTGTCAGTCATCGTTTGGAGGTTATCGAACTCCCCGGCTATATCGAGAAGGAAAAAATACATATCGCCCGTAAATACATAATTCCGACCGTTCAGAAAAAACACGGTTTGCTCAAAAAAGAAATTGTCTTCAGCGAAAGAGGTCTTCAGAAGATTATCCGGAATTACACTCTCGAGGCCGGTCTCCTGCATTTCAAACGGCAGATCGAAATTATCTGCCGGCATATTGCCAAGGAGAAGGCATCGGGTGTCAAAAAAACCTGGATGGTGAACGAGAAGACGGTGGGGACATTTCTCGGCACCTCGCAGTACACTCTCGAGAAGCCGGGCGAGTCGCCCGAAATCGGAGTTGCCATCGGTCTGGCCTGGACCGGGCAGGGGGGCGACCTGATGTTAATCGAAGGGTTGCGAATGAAGGGGAGCGGTGAGGTCATCACGACCGGATCGCTGGGTGAGGTTATGAAAGAATCGATTCAGGCGGCGCACAGTTATGTTCGTTCCAAGGCGGATGTTCTGGGGATCGATCACGCCGATTTCGATAATTTCGATATTCACATTCATTTTCCCTCCGGCGCCATCCCCAAAGACGGGCCCTCGGCCGGGGTCGCGGTGTCGCTTGTGATTGCATCGGTAATGGCCGAGCGACCGATTCGGAACGATATTGCCATGACCGGGGAGGTGACATTGCGCGGTAAGGTGTTGCAGGTGGGCGGCTTGATCGAAAAAATATCGGCGGCGTACCGGGCCGGTATCCCGACCGTATTTATTCCCAAGGATAATAAAAGGGAACTCAAGGATCTGCCGCCGGATATTCTGAAAAAAACCAAGTTTGTCTTTATCGACAGTGTCGATGATATTTTCGCCCGCGGGTTGATGGATTTTATGCCCTCGAGTTATACCCTTGAAAAACTGTTTGCGGAGGAACTGAAGAAAGCCAAGAACCGCAAGAAATCATCCTCGCGAAGCATTGCCGCCAAGAGCCGCAAGAAGAAATAGTCTTTTGTCTTCGATCACATATATAAGCTTGACAAGTTCGATATTTTCGCTAAATTTATAGTAAACAAAAAAGACTGTTACATATCTGTTTTTCCGACAAATTACGCTCAAATGTGTCTGCAGAAATGGGGAGTAGGTCGTTTTAATTTGTTGATTTAAAATATCTTACTGCATATTTTCCGGCTTTGTGTCCGGGGTGATCCCCGGAATAAAAAACAGAGAAAAATTGTGTTTGGGGAGGTTCCAGCTATGAAAAGAATAACTTTCGCGCTTATTATCGGATTTTTGCTGTTATCGACCGGGGTTGCCCGGGCCAACACGGTTCGCGCCGGGGTGACGCCGGAGATGGCGCCCGGTTATGTCGAGGTGGGTCAACCGTTTACGGTCGATATTTATATGAATAACACCGACGGTATGATCCTCGGATACAGCATGCCGCTGGCTTTTTACAGCCCTGATGGAAGTATTGCGACCGTTACGCATCGGGATGTCGGCGGTTTCGGACCGTTCAATTCTATTTCGATGGAGCCGGATTTTCTCAGTATCTGGAATGTGCTCAATGAGTGGACCGGCATCAATTTCGACGGCAGTCTGGCCGACACGATAAATCATACGCCGGTTTCGATGCTCGGCTGGTCGGAGGGTCTGGGGGAGCAACTCGCTTTTCAGTTTGCTTTACAAATCGACGAAACGGGTATTTTCTGTGTCGATTCGGTCAGTGTCCCGAATCAGACGCCGCCCGGTAAATATGACTGGTTGTTTGACTATCCGACCACTTTCAACGGCCCTTACTGCTGGGAGGTGAGTGAACCGATACCCGATACCAACACGGTTCGGGCCGAGGCTTCCCCGGAGATTGCTCCCGGTGTGGTCGAGATCGGTCAGCCGTTTACGGTCGATATTTACATGGATAATAAACTGGGAACAGTACTGGGGTACAGCATGCCGCTGGCTTTTTACAGCCCTGATGGAAGTATTGCGACCGTTACGCATCGGGATGTGGGCGGCTTCGGGCCGTTCAATTCAATTTCGATGGAGCCGGATTTCCTCAGTATCTGGAATGTGCTCAACGAGTGGACCGGTATCAGTTTCGACGGCGGCTTGGCCGACACGATAAATCATACGCCGGTATCGATGCTCGGCTGGTCGGAGGGTCTGGGGGAACAACTCGCTTTTCAGTTTGCTTTACAAATCGACGAAAACGGCATCTTCTGTATCGATTCGGTCAGTGTTCCGAATCAAACGCCGCCCGGTAAATATGACTGGTTGTTTGACTATCCGACCACTTTTAAGGGCCCCTATTGCTGGGCCGTAGCCGCCAATAGCGACAGCGACAACGACGGCTGGCTCGATTATGAAGACAATTGTCCCGATGTCTATAATCCCGATCAAAGCGACGCCGATGGTGACGGTCTGGGTGATGTCTGCGACGATTGCCCCGATGATCCCGATAATGACGCCGATAGCGACGGGGTCTGCGGTGATGTCGATAACTGTCCGGCTGAATACAACCCCGACCAGAACGACGCCGATGGTGACGGAATAGGCGATGTCTGCGACGAATGTCCCGATGATCCCGACAATGACGCCGATAGCGACGGGGTCTGCGGTGATGTCGATAA
>Ga0272443_10006841_pt1 | contig 11108 bp, 11 predicted proteins | sample SSMAcet12_FD_193581 | JGI IMG/M metagenome (GOLD analysis project Ga0272443, IMG submission 193581) | Marine sediment archaeal communities from Little Sippewissett salt marsh, Falmouth, MA, United States - SSM-Acet-12 | ecosystem: Environmental > Aquatic > Marine > Wetlands > Sediment ... | reverse complement strand
TAAAGACCCTTCACCTCCTGAATCTGTAAAAGACCTTGAAAAGAACTCTGTAGCTGTTATTTCGCCAGCACTTGAGATGTCTCCTCCAGATATAGAAAGAGTTCCGTCTGTTAAAGTACCACCTTCTATCGTGCCTGTTGTGGTTAAGTTATATGCACCTATGTCTATGTTTGTATTAGCGTTTGAGCCATCTTTCTGCAAGTAGGTATCATTTATACTTGTTGAGTTAGTAATCCAGTCCTGTTTGCGGGTATGAGGGTTGTATCTCATTTTATAGGTTACTTCACCCCATACTAAGCTGGTTGCTAAATATATAATTCCAAATATAATTATTCTATCTAAGATTCGCTTCATACTCTCTCCTTATTCATAGGTAGCTGTAGTCCTGTCATCCCAGCTATCATAGGCAACTTGTTTTAATGTTATAAATCCATTCCCGTCATAAGTATACTTAAAAAGAATCCAAGTACCTGTTGTTGCTATCCCTTTTTCACCGTAACCTATATATACGGGTTGTCCATCTGATCTGCCTGAATAATCAAACCTCTCTTGCATATTGAGAGGAATCTGGACGTTCCTTAATGCTGCTAGTGCATAATCATAACTGTCAACTTGTATCGCATCAGGTTTAACTGCACCTGCAAATTTAGGGTTATTATTTATTCCACTCATCTATTTACCTCCCCTTGTAAACGTCTCTTAAAGTTTTAAGTTCTGCGAGTTGTTTAGAATATTTATCTCTTATGTTTTTTGTTCTCTCTGTAGCCCTAAAGGACATATTACGTTGTGCTATTCTTTCTTGTTCTTTTACTAACTTAATTTGTTTCTCTAATTGCTTTCTCTTTTCCTCTACCCCCGTCTTAATTACATTTAACTTCTTCTTAAAGTTTTCGTGTTCGTTTAAGAGTTCCTCACTAAGTTGCTTTTCCTTTTTAGTAACAGCGTTATACATACGGACATAGTTATATATCCGGCTAAGTCTTGTTTCATCTAATGCTGGTTGTCCTACCTTTAACTCTATATCTCTTATCCTCTGTAAAGCCTCGCCTATGCCCTCTGCACCGTTCTTAGCCCAATCGTTTACATAACGTAATTGAGGGTCAGCATCACGTTCTACAGGATTGACGTTAAAGTAATGACATATCTCTAAGTCTATGTTAGTGAAAGACTTACCAACTTGTCCTCTTGGTGCTTGTTTATGTTCTACCTTAGCTGGTTCTGTTTGTTGTGTCTGACCGAAAAGTCTATCCATCTTGACAAAACTCCTTTTTTGTGGTATGTGTTTTATATGAAACGTGAAACACAAGCGGTCTTATTGTTTACTCCCTATCTAATAATAATTCCTTTAATCTTCAATAAGATACTTGAAATAATTCCCAATCCCTACTGGATCTATATAGGGATTGCCATTGTTGTCTATACCGCCTTAGTAGTCAAACTATTGGTAGAAAGAATACACAATAAAACTTCTTAGTATTGTTTTTTCTTCTTTTCTTCCTTGATATAAAACAAATACTCTTTCCAATCCTTATCCCCTTTGATTAAAGCATTTAAGTCTTTAATAGTTAAATAAGCTGGTATGTGTATTTTTAATGCTTCTTTAATATGATATTCAGCCTGACTTCTTTTTCTCTTAGCCCAGTTGCTATTACCTTGACTTATAAACCATTGATATAATGCCATTGACAACTGTGCAGTAGGTGCGAGAGCCGAAGGTGCTGTCCCAAATAAATAACTCCTATAATACCCAAGATTACTTAATATCAATCCACCAAGAATAAGATATTTAATATAATTAAATCTGTCTCCTGCTGATAACTTTAAGTTTTCGTTATATCCTGTATGTCCAGTAAAAGCTCTTGTAACTGCTTCTCTATGAAATACAAACCAATGATTCATCCACCAACTTTGTAATCGCGTAAGACCTGAAAGTGATTTATGTCTGAATATTTCAGGCATACCCATACCTATATACTGATATTGGGTAGTGTGAGCACCATACTCCATTTCTTTCAGTATTTGTTCAAGTTCTTCTGGATAAAAGAAACCCTTTGGCTCTTTGTATGTTCTTTTAGGACTTGCCCAACCAAGGTCTTTACATTTAGGATTAACTATCTTGTTCTTAACCCAGTAGTAAGCAGTATTCATTGATTGAGAAACATTACTTTGTGCAGACCATTGATAAGGGGCTAACCCTATCTTCTCTATTTTGCCTCGTAATTGAGCAGGTAGTTCCTCAAACCCAGAATAAGACCTCTTGAATAAACTATCTGTTTTTAATTTCTCTAACGTTGGTTCTGAACCTGTTGGTAGATACCCCCTCGTTGTGTTTTTAGTTCCATATAAAGCTATGTCCTGAACCCGTTGGAACTTATTCCTTATTATCTGACGAGGGTTTAAACCACCCATAGCACCATAGATAGGTAATCTGCTTACCTTCTGTATCATCTTAGTTAAAGGTCTTTGGCTTATTGCTTTACCGAAAGGTTTTAAAACTTTGTTAAATATATCTTTTAATATTGAATCTGTAACAAACCTATTAACACTATCATCTAATGCTGTTTGTCTATTACCTAGCTGTATGTTGATATAATCCAATAGCCATTTTTTAGTTGAAGCTGGTAATACCTGTTGTTCTGCATAAAGTTTTTCTTGTTCGGGAGTAAGATTCTTATAAATACTTTTGTCCTTAGATAGAGCATTTAATTTCTCGTTGAAAAACCTTTTAGGAGTAGACATATGTATTGTTTCTAACGCTTTATAAGTCATAGCTTTAGAAACATACTCTAAATCCTTACTAAAATACTCTAATAAATCATCTGTGAGCTTTCGTTTCATTTCCATAGGATTATAAACTTTTTTGCTCACTACCTTTTCAGACCAGTATTTCAAACCCTCTGGCAAAGGATGTTCTCCTCTTAAAATATCCATAACCATCTGGTCTGCTATATGTCTAAAATAAGCCTGTCGGTATTTTATGGGTTCAAATCCTAAAGATATTAATACTTCGTTCTCTCTTTCTATTAAGCCTCTACTGAGATTTCGGAAATAATTAAACAACTTTTTTTGTTCTGGGTTAAAACTAACAGGAGCTTCCTCACTTGTATTTAAGGCTTTAGCTATGTTCTCAGTAGTTATCCCTTTAGTTTTCTTTACCTGCTTAATGGCTTTGTCTATCTCAACACTCATCTTGCCATACTCTAAATCCATTTCCCCCTTAGCCTTCTCAAAGGGTTTTGTTAGATCCTTCACCCCCAGTAAGTCAGCATACCTTGTCTGTGATGTTAAAAACTTAGATGGAGTTGGTGTCTTAAACTTCCTTTGGAAAAACCCTTCAGGAACAACTCTGGTAGTAGTAGGTATTCTTGGTGGTTTTATAACGCCACCTTTTGCTTGTGTTGGTTCTGATAGCTTGAGTATAGCGTTGGATAATTCGTTAATCTCGTCTGGTGTCATACTACTAATCTTTCTCTTACCTACCATACTTTGTGCTAAGAGTCTGAGTTGGGGTTTAGGTTTACCTTTACTTGATATGAGAGCTTTTTCTGTAGCCACAGCAAAAAACCTCTTTATAGCTTTTAACTTGTCGGTAGAAGTCTTGGTTTTAACATCTTTGGGTTTCCCCTTTAAGATAAAACCTAACCTTTCTTCTTGTAGCTTCTTTTGTTCTTTAGCCAATATTTTTGGTGCAGACAACCCTTTTTTTCTGGGTAAACCTTGTAGTATAAAATTATCCCCTCTCGGTAGAGAGATAGTCTTTGGTGTTCTAAATCTGCCACCTTCTTTAGATGTTAATAACTTAGGAGTTTCCTGTGCCTTCTTCCAGATGTCGGTTAGTTGTTGCTTGGTTTGCAGTTTGTCTGTATTCCAAATTGCTACAGTATTTGTATCTCCCTTGTGCCACAAAGACTCTCTGCCCTCTGCTATCCCTTCATAGTTTTTTATGTCATCAAATTCTACCCCGTCATATCCTTGTTTTTTTAATTGTTCTATATCTTGTTTTGTAGGCGTATCTTTCCCTATCCATTTTTTAATTTTAGCACTTGAATCTATGTTGAAGTCTAATATTTCTCCAGTTCCTTCACCGCCGATTCTTTCGTTTGACACCTGAGATAATATTTCAGCTCCACGCTTATCTTTTGATAAATAAACAACATCTTTTCCCTGATTAAGCGAGTCACCACCAACTCCTATATTTGCTTTATTTTTATCAAAAACATCAAACTTATTTCCTGAAATCGTACCATGATACAAAACCTCACCCTGACTCTCCACAAACTCCTCTGGTGTCTTGTACTTCTTGGCTTGTTCTATGAGGTCTGCCTTTGCTTCTGTGGGTTGGGTCTTAGATACAGGTTTTAAGTCAGACAATTTAGCGGTTATACTCTTGCCACCTGCACCAATTAACTTGGCTACTTGCCCTGACACACTAACTACTTTATAAGATTTACCAGCTAAGTCAACCATACTGCCAGTCTTGATAGGTGCTGTATAGACCTTAGTTAAAGTATCTACATATTCTGAAAACGAAAATCCTTCTTTATTCTTCAAATTTACTATGGTATCTAAACTTTCTTTGAACTTCTTGTTTTTTAACGTCTTTTTTATTATCTCTTTAGATATTCCTCTCTCTTTAGCATTTTTAACAAGGTGATTCTTTAGCATTTCTTTCTTTTCTACTCGGCTAAACTTATCTTTCTTCCCTGTCCCATAAACAGTAGAATATAGAAGCATTGTTTCTGTAGCTTCTGCTAAGGCTCTTGGAATAAGTCTCATCCAACTACCTTTACTTTCAAAATCAGTAAAGGGGATCTTTCTTAAAACAGGTTTAACATTCTCAGGAATAAGAAAACCTTTAACTATTTTTTGGGATATTTCTTTTGGGTTCTTTCCATCTATTGACGCACTAATCCCAGCCCTAACACCTTCTACGGGTCTTGATAATTGTTTGAGTGGATAAGTTACCCCTGACAGGCTTCTTCTTATTTCTTCTGCCCTTTCTTCTTTGGGTTGAGACAATATATTACCTGTCAAACCAAGTGGATGGGTGATACCTTTTAATATGGCTCTACCAAAGTCTTTTACTTGTTGTTTCTCTCTCTCGGCAAACCCCTCCCACTCTTTTTCAGGCATAACACCTCTAAGGTAATTGTCTATTTTCTTTAATATATCTATATCTTTAGGATAAGCTGGTACAGGCATCTCTTACTCCTTTACTTCCAAAATTCCCACCAAGCATTGCTGTTATCTTCTTCAGGGATAGATTCTAAAAGTTTCTTAATTTCTGGGTCAGTTATATCAACGTTTGGATACTTCTTTAATATAAACGCCGCAGCAGATTGTCTACTTGAAAAATCTTCTATTTTATTAGTTTCAGAATCATAATACTTACGTTTGCTCAGTACATACATAGCGTTCTTCTTATCTGTAAGTTGTCGTGCAGTAGGGTTGGGAGATTTAGGTTTGTTGTAATACTCCTTCCCCCCAATATTGTAAAGATTTTCCTGTGAAATATTCTCTTTACCATATATATCTAACGCTCTTTCTTTTGGAATTAACCCCTTATCAACTCTCCACTTATCAAACTTTAGCTGTGCTTCTCTCTGTTCTGCTAGAGGGTCGTTATAGGTAGAATTATTAATCCCGCCACCCGGCACATTTGCGTCAATTATTTCTCCAAGTCTTGCACCTATCTTTGCCATAGGTCTAGCGTTGTATAAGTTATTAGGTTCGTTTGTAAAAGCCTTACCCATAGCACTCCAAAATGTAGGTGTTTGAGCAACCTGTTGTGCTTTAATCTTCATACTCTCTTGGACAGTAGAATCCATAGCTTGTTGTGCTTGGGTTCTCATACTGTCTTTAATAGCCATATCTTCTATATTAAGTGTAGGGGCTTGTTCTGGATTTATAGCTTCACCTGTTTTTGATATTTTCCCTGTATCGCCCCCAGTTACTTTTGCCTTTAATAAAGAAGGCATATCCTTAGTAGCTTCTTCAGCTATCCCTTGCTTTGCTATTTCTTTCATAGCTTCAACTAATATCTGCCACATATCTCCTCCTTTTATCCTTGATAAGCCCCCCAAAGAAATGACTGATTCTGTCCATAAGCAAATGGTCTACCTGCCTGTGCAAAAGAACCATAAGTATTTGCATTATAATTCATAGCCTGTGCAGGTTGATAACCACCCATCCAATTAGGTGTCTGTGGTGTCTGCGGTTGTGCTAAAGGTTGTCTTTGGGCTACTGATAATCCTAGATTTCTATAATAATCTTTCCTTGCCATTTCCTGTTGTAACATACCAGTACTCATATAATCAGCACCTATACCAGATCCTGCATTAGTTCCTAAGTTAGCAGCATATGTATCTCTATACATTTCTCTTTCTTGTGGACTTAATCCCTGTTCCATACCCTCACTTGCTTGTCCTGCCATCTGTTCCTGTAAGGCTGCTGTTTCAGGGTTCATAGCTGCCTGTGCTGTCTGTATAGCCTGTCCGTAAGGTTGAGCATACTGTTGAGCTAGACTTACCTGTTGCTGTGCTAACTGTGGTGCGTATGCCATCTGTGCCTCATATAAAGCAGGTAATGACTCTACATAATCAGCCATACTTTCCCCTACTGTTTGAGGTGCAGGGGGAGTAGGATTGTGAATCTCTGTTCCACCGCCACCTTTCTTCATCCAAAATCTATTTACACACTCTCTCGTTCTTAACTTCATTTGTTGCCTCCTTCTTTAAGAACTTATCTACACTTATCACTATTCGTTTTCTTTTTGGGTATTTACCCAATCGTTCATATATCATTGTTCTTACCTGTGGGTGTTTGTTTATTCCCACAGCTAACATCTGTCTTAATATTAGAGGTTTACGGTAATCTTTTTTCACTACGACATCTAAGATATGAACAACGTAGTCTGTAGGAAAGTTCCATCTTGCTACTGCTACTATTTCCTCTTTCTTATTGCGGATCACCATAAATGTCCCATACTCAAGATGTTTCTTAATTACTAACTTTAGTAACTCGTCTGTATGAGGTTTAAAGTGTCCGTTGTCGTGTTTTCTTATAAACTCTAATATTTCTTTAACCATTACGGGGTTGAATAAGCTACTCCGTTATCACTAATAATTAACCATCTATTATCACTCACAGCCACTATCCTTAGAAAGTCCTCTGCGTCTGCTAAGGTAGCTAATGTGTTATCAGAAGAATCTAATACATCTGCACCTGCACGAGCTACAGTAACATTATCTCCCCCATCTGTTTCTAAGTAGATAGTCAATTCTAAACCTAAGTTGTCTGCTGCCTCTGGTAAAGTTATTGCTATTGCGTTAGATGTAGTATCACAAACTATTACCTTGTGTGCGGCTGACGCAGTTAAGGTAGCATCTGTCTGTGCTGTAACTGTGTTATTAAAAAAACTAGACGCAGTTTCACTTCTTGCTATACTCGCTATAGTTGCGTCATCTACTAACGAGTGTAACTTAGTGCTTGTTACTAATTCTGTTGAGCCGAATGTGTAGCCCTTAGTTATTGAAGCTGCCATTTATTTCTCCTTATCCAAAAGCTAAATAATTATAAACTTGCCCATTCTTGTTAGGGTGATCATCTTCACCAGCATCGTGAACCGTAAAACCATCAGCGTCTAAGGATATAATTTTATTAGTCTGGAATTTCATTTTATCCCCCGCATACTCTATTGCACCACCATCTACGTTATCATCCATAATAGTATCAGTAGTTTCAGTTGGCATATCAGTTGTGCCTTCACCATCAACAGTCAGTCTATTCCATATTCTTACATATTTAGGTTGAAAACCTATTCCTGTAATACTTTGTGAGGTAGTTCCGTCACCAGTATATGTACCTGTTTTCATTGATACTACAGCGGAGTCCACATAAGCTTTGATACTCTGTTGGGTTGCTAACTTGGTAGCAGAATCAGAACCCATATCATCTTCATCTAAGACTTCATACCCATCTACTAAATCACCATCACCATTCCATTTGGCTGTGTAATTAGTTGTCCCCTTAGTTCCTGTAATTAAAGTGGAATCACTCCCTGACTTTAATGTGCTTTTTATCTCTGTTATTGCGTCTATGGAGTCTGCCGCTAAATCAGGAGCTGCACTAAATACTGGTGCTGTGCTAAAAGTAAATGTTCCTGTTATGGTTGCATCTTCGCCTGTTGCCATATACCCTGACGAAGATAAATCTATCTTAGTTGAATCTATTGCTGCACCTGCATCTATATCGGCATTGACTATACCTGAAATGGTAGCGTTATCTACTAAGTTATGGAGCTTTGTCGCTGTTACGCTTTCTGTCGCCCCAAAGGTTTTGCCTTTAGTTATGGTTGCCACTTTCTTCCTCCCCTATTAAGTCTGCACAATGTATTTCACAATCAACATATCTTGTGTATTTATATTGTTTCCCATCTACTTTTAGGTAAGCTATTACTGTCTTACCCTCGTCCATTACATCTACAAGTTCGTATTCTTTTCCTTTTGGAGAAATAACTGTTACTGTAGATATTAACTGTTTACCATTTCTTACTTGTTCTAGGTATGTTTCAACATCACGGTTATATCTTTTCTTAAATTGTTTCTCAAATTGTTCTACTCGTTTACTCATTCTGATATTCCTCCCCGAAGGTTATAATGTTTATTCCATAAAGTTTTACATCTTCTGTATTCTCATCACTATTCTCTACGGTTATCTGAATATTCCTGAACTCACCTAAGCTGTCTAAGGAAAACTTGTCCCTAACCATATAACTGTCAGATAAGTTAAAAGGTAAATCTACAGGTAAGGTAGGTGCTGTGTCTGATTGTAAACTTAATGTCCCTAATGTAGTATCAGCTTGGTCATCTACACTTGCTTTAATGGTTAAGGTAGCATCATCGCCAGAGGAGAAAGCCTCTATCTCTACTTCTCCACCTCTTTTCTTTACTAATGGCTGTCCAAAATCTTCCTGTCTACCCTCTAAAGTAGCAGTTATAGCTGTTCCGTTAGTAGTTGATGTGCCTTGATCTGTGTATCCATACCAACCTCTGTAAACTTTTCCGTCTCCGTGTAAACCGTAATACATTCTATCTTCACCTGAAATCTTATGAACTGCGTAGCATCTTGGAGACCAACCGTCAATTATCATAAATGAGTTAGTTGCAGGATAATAAACCCAAGTAGAGAATGTAGCTGCACCAGTTGGGACTGTAATAAACAATTTATTATCAAAATAAACCATACATAACCTATCTATATAAGCCCAACTTATAGCCTCAAATTCTTCTTTTAATCCATAACTTATAGGATAAGATGTTTTCTGTTGTAGCTTATCCTGTTGTGTTTTCTGTAAACTCCTTAATCCATCTTGTGCAAAGTAGAATATATCGTCAGCTACTTGACACCAGCCTTTCTTACTTACAAATCCGTGTGAGGTTACCATAGGTTCTGGCTTGTCAGTTGCCACGGGTGTTGCCGACGCTGCTAATCCCCATATAGCTTGTTCTCCTGCTATAATCATACCTGTATCTCTTACAGGTATTATTGCTCTTTCTTCTCCTACGGGAATACGGTAAACATCTGATACAGTATCAAACGCACTTGAATAATCAGCTGAATAAGCTGCTGAAAAATACAATAAGTCATTTACTAATACCCAAAACCTGTTACCATACCAAGCACCTACAGTTGAAGCAGGTGGCGAATCTGTTCCTGTCCCTGCTGTGTTTCCTAAATCCTGTGTAGCCCAAGCATCATTTGAAGCCTTATGTAATCTCCACCAGTTGTTTCCACCTACATTGATAAAGACTACATCATCAGGGGTCAATCCGCTTTCTTTTGCTTGGACAAAACCAATATCCGTCTGTGAAGCTGTGAAATTTCCCTTGATTTCAGCGTGATTACCCTCGCTTGTAATATCGTTAGCATTATCATCCTCAAAAGCTATTAAGGCATCCGTATAACCTTGTCTTATATAATTATGTAAACCTAAAACAGAAGCACTCCCCATATCATCAGAAATCAATACAGACCCTTTTCTCTTTACCAACTGTGCAGGTGTTCCTATATCCCAATTAGTTAAAGCCTCTGCTTGATTCTCTCCTATACGGTTAGGATGGGTTCTTGTGTTCTGTCCACCTGTGTAATCTCTCCTAATGGCGTATAACTGCTTATCGTCAGGTGCAGTAAAACTTAATTTATTCTTTAATATAGACCACATATCTACTCCTTATATAAGGTTATCTCTGTTAAACGTAGCTGGCTTGAATTGTATTATCTGGTTGTATCTATTTTCTGTTTCCCAAATCTTGTTTGCTAACATACTCTCATACATCAATTCCATTTCTTTTGCTTTTGCATATTGACGTTTATATCTTAACGCATCTGCTGTTGCACCTACTTCTAATATGTCCTCTAAACTCAATACAGGCTCGTCTGTGTCATCATCTAACTCGCTTGGTCTTGCTATGTAAGGGAACTCTACTGTTATACTGGCGTTGGGCGGATAGAAAAACCTTACATAAGAACTACCGTCATCTGAGTTGAATATCGCATAAGCCTCTACTGTGCCTGAACTGTTCATATCTGAACTATGTTCGTAAGGTAAGTCCTGTAAGTTGATCCGTTTTAAGTTAGTCTTATTAGTTGAATCGTAAGCATAGAGTTCTTCTTTAAAGTCAGAAGGTAAAGTGTAATCCTCTGTGCCTGAACTTACCGAGATAGAATAGTCCTCGTTGATATAGTTCCAGTTAATCCTGCGAAGTATATCCATATATCTACGGTTTACATATCTACCTATCAATGTAGCCATACTTGAGGAACTGTCTTGAATGTCGTTACCCACATTGTCTTTTATTACACTAAAATCTCTGCCCATTATTGCCTCCTATAAACTTACTGGTTTTTTATCTCTTATCGGAGTATTCCAATCATCCCCATAACTAAGTCTGAGATACTCCTTGGTGTTACTTGGTATTTTTACTTTCCTTCCATAAAACTTTATATTGTCTAATTTATCTATATACGCTTTAGGACAACCAAGAGAACACCTATTGGGAGAATAAATATATTTATCTCCACAGTCTTCTACAAAGTTAAGTTCTATC
>Ga0272443_10006837_pt1 | contig 11111 bp, 7 predicted proteins | sample SSMAcet12_FD_193581 | JGI IMG/M metagenome (GOLD analysis project Ga0272443, IMG submission 193581) | Marine sediment archaeal communities from Little Sippewissett salt marsh, Falmouth, MA, United States - SSM-Acet-12 | ecosystem: Environmental > Aquatic > Marine > Wetlands > Sediment ... | reverse complement strand
TGGTTACTGATAAAATATTCACTGATGGATATCTTATGGGTAAAGAGTATGGAGGAAATTTAATACGATTAGATTTTCTGATTCCTGATAATAATCAGTCAGTTTATTTGAAAGAATATGACTCATCAGTTTTTCAGTGGCAGTCAGTTTGGGTTCCGGAGACTGCAATATGTGTATCCAGAAGTATTGATAATGCGTTGCGAGATGCAATTGTAGTACCTTCTTCCCCCAAAAGACGTGTTATACATACCATTTTTCTTAAAACAGAAGATTATTAATTATTTAACATTATAAAACGTTAAACTTAAATGAGACGAATCGATGCATTAAAAGAAGTGCAGGCGTTAATAGGTGAAACCTATATGTACGCCGTCATTATTGCCCTTGCGGCTTTGTTGTTAGCATTTATTATTGCATACATTGTTAAGTTTCAAGGGGGTAAAGATCCTAAAGATCATATTGTGAGACGTATTTGGTATATAGTTATAGGTCTTTCGTTTCCGATTATGTTTTTTCTTTACAATTCCCTGTATGTGAGTAGCTATATTGTTAAAGTACCACTTCAGGCAATGTACTCTAATGCTAACATTATTGCTACGATAATCGTATTTTTGATTTATCTTACCGTTGGAGTTATTACAATGCTGGTTTTTCCTCGTACTAAATGGGGTAGTATACTTGGTAGAAAATAAAAAATATCATCTATGTCTCAAGTGTTTGTAATTGGAATTGGTGGCACAGGGATGCGTTGCATCGAAGCTTTTACACATTTGTGTGCCATGGGGATGTTCGATAAAACGGATGTTCACATGTTGGCGTTAGATACTGATAAGGATAATGGGAATTTTACGCGACTTAAAAATTTAAAAGAAGCATACATTAAAACGAAAGGTGTAAATAAAAAACAGTTTGCTTTACAAGATACTTTCTTTTCAGCCAAACTGCACTATTATCAATTCAGTCCTGATTATTCTCGGTTATCAACTTATTCCGCGCTATATAATTATGGAGATGTAAAGTTTAAGAATCCTCAAAAAGCTTCGATTGCCGACTTGCTTTTTACAGAGAATGTAAAAAACTTTGATCTTAAACATGGGTATAGAGCTCAAACGCATTTGGGTAGTTTGCTTATGTATCACTCCATTATAGACGATATTAAAACAAACGAGCGCAGTGAATTACAAAAATTTATTCAGGAATTAATTTCTGCATGTACAGCAGGTAATCCAAGAGTATTTATTCTCGGTTCAGTATTTGGCGGTACTGGCGCTTCATCTATTCCAATTATTCCAAAAGCAATCAAAGCAGCAGCTGCTCTGATATCGGAAGCAACTGATATCGAACGCAATGCCTATTTTGGTGCGACTCTGTTGACAAGCTATTTCTCGTTTCCGTTGCCTAACGATAATGAAAAAACAAGGCAAAAAGTCATTGCTACATCGGATAAGTTTTCTCTGAATTCTCAGGCTGCGATGATGTTTTACGAGGCAGATGAAACAGTAAAAAAAACCTATCAAAAGTTTTATATGATGGGGACAGAAGCACTTGACTGGATGCCAAGTAAGGTAAGAGATAGAACTATTACAGGTGGAGGTAGTCAGGAAAACGATTCTCATTATATAGAGCTTTTAGCTGCATTTGCAGCATATGATTTTTTCAATTCAATTGAACAAGGTACTGATGAGGCTGGCTCATCAGGATTAGAAGACCTTAAGCGTGATCACCGAGTTGAATACCTTTATCGCACTTTCAACGAAAATGGAAAAATTGATTTTACGGATTTTGTTGGAAGCACAAAAAAGGAGGAGTTTGCCAAAAAAATTGGCTTGTTTACTGTTTTAAGTTATTTGGTTATGCTTGAAGATTATGATTTTTTTGAGCAGGCACAGAGTGGGGCGCTGAAAAGGGTAAAAATTGATGGTTATGAAGATATTGATCTGGAAGAAGTGCGTAACCTGAAAAAATATATGGCACTTTATCATTTTTCAACAAAAGATAATATCATTAAGGATGGGTGGTTGCGACAACTTCACCGTTCTGCAGGGGGGGGAGAAAATTTCCTTCTTAATTCAGGTAACTTTGGGTGTCATTCTATTGGTGAGTTTAATAAATGGAATTTTAATACAAAGCTTTATCAAAAAGATTCTGATTTTGAATCACATAAATTCAAGGCAGGATTGTTTGCTGGTGGGAGCAGTAAAGACATTTTCAGCAAGTTTGTGAGTGCTTTTATGGCTTCAAAAGAGCCGGAAAGTATCACAAACAAGAATGAAAAGTTAATCAAAAGAGTGTATGATACGCTCTGTCAGTTGTATGAATTCTAAATAGTACCGTCATGGGAAAGGCAAAATTAATAAGAAGTACTGAAGGCGTGATATCAGATCCTGAGGGGAAGTGGTATATCCTTGAACGGAAAAAACCATTTATTCAGGGTATAGTTGCAGGTGATCTTGATATTAATCAGGTTTCCAGTACACTCATTTCGGGCGTCCCCACACCATGGGCAAGAGCAAAACTGTTTTGGTTTGCTTTTGATTATTTGCAAAGAGAGGATGCAAATATAGCTACTTCTGGCTTAATAGAATTTTATGGAGTTTTGCGTGATGAATGGAAAGGTATAATTGCTTTGATTGCTTTGTTTCCTGATCGTATTTCGTTTTCCGATCCAATTTATATGAATCCAAAGGAAGACAGTCTTTATGATTTGTCTGGTGCACTTGGGCGTATGCTTTTGGATGATACTGATTTTTGGACAGACCAACAAAAAAAGCAAGGCAATCCTGATGAATTGCCATTTGTGCAGTTATTGCGATACAACAGTCAGGTGATTGGAGGGACATCTCCGTTTTCTATAGTATTTCCTGCAGTAGAATATATTGGTATGAAACACGCTGGCGATATACCGTGGTATAGAAATGGCAAGTTTGAAGACCCGATGAATTATTTAGACAGGGATAAGATGCAAAAGCTTTATCTTTTCCTGAAAAATATTAATGGTAATTTTGAGGAGTACGAAAGTAATATAAATCTATCTCGGCCAAATAATAGATTAGATTTGTCTGGCTTAAAAACATACCTCCGTAAATGGGAAAAAGATATCGAGCTCAAGGAAGGCGATTTGCAGAAAAATGGTACCGTTGCTAAATATCCAAGTTTGGCAATGCCTTACAACGCTCTTTTGTCGTCGGCTCAAAAAGTTTATCAACTTGCTACCGGTGAGTTTACTTTTGATAGGCCTGCTGATGAAAATCTGATAAAGGCTGAGCTCAGTGATTTGCAAAACATTCTTAAAGAAGATAAAAAAGTTATAGGTTGGTATGAATCGTCAGACCATAAAAATCCATTATCCGCTTCTGCAGTTTATTATTTAAAAGTGAACGATGTTAGAGATGTTGATAACCCGACAAAATATTTCTCATTACCTCTAAGTATGGAGGGTATTGAAATGTTTACACAACAGTTTGGTGTATTGGTTTCTCACCAAGATCCGATGTTTGATATTGTTGGTAAAATTAGTGAACAGGGTAATTTGATTGTTGACTTGACAGTTTCAATTGATAATATGCCTTATAGGCTCAATTCAAAAGAATACGAAATTGAGTGGTTGACTACTAATAATAAGGTCATAATGTGGCCTGATTTTATTTCCGATAATTGGGATGCATACTATCTCTATTCAGAATATCCGCTGAATGTTCAGGGCGTTAAATTTGTGCCTTTTTTTAAACGCGGGCAAGAGCAAAAAATTATTATGGTTGAACGTCCGCATGGCAACAAAATAATAAAATCATTTGTCTATTCTAACAGTCCTGAAGATCATATTCAGGAAGGAGGATTAGATATCACGCATTTGGTCACTTATCCTGCAGGACAAGTCCCACAAGAAATGCACAAGTATGAGGTGTTGAAGTCAAATCGTCCGTTTGCAGGACTGGAAATTCGCATTGAAAACGCAGGCAAGTCACAATTAGCTGGTTATCTGATTGTCAAAAATCCTGGCGATGAAACAATGGGTGAAAGAAAAATATTTGATTTGACAACTGAAAATTTAAACCAAGAGGCAATTGTAGGTATTGACTTTGGTAGTAACAACTCTTGTGTTCATTACACATTGAAAACTGCTACCAGCAGGGGGGCACAACCTATTCAATTCAAAAATCGCCGTTTGGCTCTTGTTGGTATCGATTCCGATAGTGGAGTGACTGCTGATAGAGATGAATTATTGTTTTTTTCGAACGAATCTACTCCAAATGGGCAAATAAAATCATGGTTACACGAACACGATGTTCGCTACATTGGGGCACACAAGGATAAGGAAATTGCAGGCGGAGTCGCTGTGAATGAAAAGAATATCCTTGTCAAAGAAATGGATAGAGAAAAAATAACAACGCAAGCAGGCATTCTGAATTATAATATGAAATGGTTGTCCGATATTGCAGGCCTCTCAAAAAAAACTGCATATCTAAAAGCTTTGTGGCTCTCTGTTTGCGCTGATTTATACGCCCAAAGATGTCGTCCTATTGAGTTACGTTGGTCTTTTCCGGGTTCAATGTCTTCGACTGACCTTAATCAATACAACGCTATTTATAATGGACAGTTACCTGCCATTACGCCAATTCTTGATAGTAGCACTGGCATGCGCCTTCGTCCTGACTCAATTTTGGAACAAACCGAGGCTGAGTCTGTTTGCAAATACGCTTTGAGTCGTGATTTCGGTTTGAACGATAATCTGTTTCTTGGTATTGATGTTGGTGGTAGTACGAGCGATATTCTGATTTTAGCTAAAGATATAAACGCAGACAATGCCCCGCGCTTATACAAACAAAGTTCAGTACGCATTGCTGCAGGGGTGTTCTATGATGCGGTTATTGAATCACCCACATTCCGAAAGGCAATTAACGATTACCACAAAGGGCAGAAACGGATTAAGGTTGAAAATATTGACGAAATTTTATCTGAAGGGGACAAGGCACCATTTTACTTAAACAGTGTTTTTGACCAATTGAGCGATGATGATTTTGCTGCATTTTATAGTTTTATTGGACGTGAAGCTTCATTTGTTTACGCGATTCCTTCTTATGTTACAGGCTTACTCGTGTTCTATGCAGGGAAATTATGCGCAAAAACCGTTAAAGAAAATAACCTAACCGCTGTTAGGGAGGTGCATTTAATGCCTTTTGGGAAAGGTGGTCGCTTATTCCATTGGTTGCAAACCATCCCTGGAAGCAACACTACCAAAGCATATTATGAAGAATGTTTTCGTAAAGGCTACGGTGAAGGTGCTGAGTCAATACGTTTAGTATATCGTGAAGATGTCTCTATTGATAACAAATCAGAAGTTTCAAAAGGGTTGGCTGTGGACGCCGAACTGATTTACGACAGCGATATTCGTTTTACGTCAGATATCTTTGCTGAGAAAAATATATCATATCTTGAGGGCGGTCAGTTTGTTCCCTTCGACGAAAACGAAGTAATTTCTGATGAGTGTTTTGAAAATATAGGAAAATTCCAGTTCCCTGATAAATTGGTTAACTTTGATGCATTTTTACGTATTTTTATTGATTTTGTCGGTCATAAAGCGGGATTGGTGCGCGATATCGCTGCGCTTGAAAATCGCAGCGAAGAACTGGCAAGTCGTTTGTCAGCTTTTATTAGCAATGATTCTGAGTACAAGAAAGCCAGAAACGCTAAGCAAAGAACCAATCGTTTTGAATACCGCTTTCCGATTCTTATTGCTGAAGGATTGTGCTATTTAGAACAAATACTAATACCCGAAATTTTTAAATCTTAACCGCTGCGATGAGTTATCTGGTATTGCATATTGATGTAGAGTTCATTGCGGGCGTAGTTTGTGCTGACAACGGAACTGCATCTCCGATAACTAATGGTAAAGAAAGTTTTTTATGGCTTTATTTTTTTAGTAATCCACACCAAAATACCATTACTTATGGGAAAGACAATAAAGCGCACTTTAATAATTCAGAAGTGAATTATTATGGTAATTTTTTTGAAAAAATCATAAATGAGCAAGAGACATTTCTATTGAGAGGGATTAACCATCCATTAATTGATTTGTTGAAGGTCTCAAACTTGCTCGGTAACATACGAAAAACCTATCAGCAAAAAACTCATGATAGTACTCATGGAATTCAAACTTTGCTAACATTTTCTTCATCCATTTGTGATAATGCAAAACAAATAACAGTAGATTATCTAAATGATAATGGTTTTGAAATTAAATCATACACCATTCCGCTCGCAGAATTGGTTGGATATTATACATTGTTCAGTGGCAGTCTTAAACTTCAAAATGGTGGCATTGCAATCTTTTTAGAAGCAACCAATTCTACTTTACATTTGATGAAGCTATCGCTTGCAGACAACTATTTTCTGTTGAGCGGTGGAATTGATTCACGTAAAGGAATGGGATTTGATCCGCGAAAAATAGCTTTATTGCGTTTTATTGTGAACGAAGCAAATAAGTCAATAGGAGCCTTAGACACCGAAGATGAAAAGATTGAAGAATGTAGAAGGTTGGAACTACATGCAGACGAATGGTTGAAAAAATTAGACGCAATAAGTTCTAATACTCCACATATTATTCGCTCAGTTAGTTTTTTAAAAATGTCTAAGACTAAAAGGGATGTCTTGGTTCGTAAAACTGATTTAGATAGTGATTCGGGTGCTTATACTCGATATTTGAATGATATTTTTGATGCTTATCGTGCTGATAATATAGAAGACGATTTGGTTGCGGTTTTCTTTTTAGGAGACTGCTTTCAGAGCGATAGAGTTAAAATAAGTTTTCGGGCCATGCTCGGCGAAGAAAAAATCATTTTCTATGCCAATGAAGATATTCACGATATATTGGCGATGTATCCCAAAATCGATATTACACGCTATGCATGTGAAGAAAGCAGAATTAAGGAACGTGCAAAAGCAGAAGAAGCAAAACATGCTGAACAACTTGCTTTGGAGGATCGCAAGCGTAAAGAGCAGGAAGCTGAAGCTGAAAAAGCTGTTGCGGAACTAAAAGCAGCAGAAAACCGCAAAGAAGCGAAAAAAATCTTTGAATGGGCAGTGAAATTAGAAAAAGATGGAAAGTTGCAGGATGCATTAACTAATGTGATGACTGCAATAGAAAAAGATAAAGAAAATGTAGAATATAAACGCCTAAAAAGTTCTATAAGTGAAAAGCTTAACGAGCTGAAAATTCAAACAGATCAATATAAATTATTATTAAAAAAAGCAGAAAAATCTATTCAAAGTAAAGACTATGAAAGTGCCTTGAATATTTATGAACTTGCTGAAGAACTTTTCGATAATGCTGAAAATCGCAAAGTAATTCTTGAAGTAAAAGAAAAAATCAAGCAACAGAATAATCTAAAAGAAAGGCTTAAAAAGTTATTTGATAAAGCGGAATTGCTTTATACTCAGAGTGAACTTATCGAAGCAAAAGATGTGTTTAGTCAAATATTACAAATCGAGTCGAAACACAAAGAGGCAAAAGCAAGATATAGAGAAATTGATAAAATATTAAAAGAAAATGAAGATGAATACAAAGCCCTTGTGTTAAAGGCAGATGAAAATCTGATAAAATCTTATTACAATGTTGCAGCAAGCTCTTACAGAGAAGCATTGAAAATAAAACCTAACGATGAATATTGCTTAAATCAGTTAAAGCTTGTCGCAGTTAAACAGGCAAGCATTAAACGCCCAGATTTGCCCCCAAACGAACTGTCAAAAAAAAGAGCCAAACTTGCTCCACCACCGCCACCAAAGAAAATGCCTATGATAAATGGAAATCCAAAAAAAAGAGTTATACCTCCTCCACCGCCAAACAATTCAAAAAAACCAAATAAAGTTAAAGGTCCTGTGCCCCCTCCACCACCAAAAATCAAGTAAAATATTTATTTATTCTAAATTGAATGAAAATGGCAATTGATTTAAAAAAAGGAGGAAGTATTAACCTCCAAAAAGAAAAACCAGGTATTAATAAAATTACAGTAGGCTTAGGTTGGGATGCTAATGATGATGTTTCAGCATATCAGTTTGATTGTGATGCCTCTGTTTTTATATTGGGTGAAAACGGGAAATTGCTAACAGACGAGTATTTTGTTTTCTATAATAACCTTAGAAGTCCTGACAATGCTGTAATGCATAACGGTGACAACCGTACAGGTGTTGGCGAGGGTGATGATGAATCAATCAATATTGAGTTGTCTAAACTCAATTCGCAAGCCACACAAATTGTGCTCGTTATAACTATCGACCAAGCTGAAGAACGCAAACAAGATTTTGGTATGATTACAAATTCTTTTGCAAGGGTTTACAACGCAGAAACCGGCGAAGTGTTATGCCAATATCTACTGGACGAAAAATTTTCTGGAGCTAATGCTTTAATTATCGGAAGATTTTACAGGAGTGGCAATGATTGGATTTTTGAAGCATACGACAATGCATACCAGGACGGTCTTAGTGGTTTAGTAGAATATTATCAATAAACTATAAATTACACTACAATGGCAAAATTTAATCTATCAAAAAGCGGCGAAAAATTTAATCTATCAAAAAGCGAAGATGGACTTGTAAATGTTCGCATTGGTTTAGGGTGGCATGAAAACGAAGACCCTGATGGTCCAATATTTGATTTGGATGTATCTGCATTTATGATTGGTAGCGATTTTAAAGTTCCTGAAAATGGATATTTTGTGTTTTATGGTTCTGAAAAGAAAGCACATTATTTCAAAGATAAAGAAAACGAGTTGCGTCCTATATCAGAAGATGATTCATTATTCGGAGCAATTGACGAGCGCGAAGGAAGTGATGATGATGATGCGGGTGATGCAGAAGATATGATTCTCGATTTGTCGAAAGTAGATGATATGGTAGAACAAATCATTATTGTGGTAACTATTTGTAAATATCCACATGATGAAAAGCGTGATAGACGAACACTCAATTTGAATTTCGGAATGGTTGAAGGCTGTTACCTTCGAATTATAAACGAAAAAAGTGACGAAGAAATTATGCGTTACACACTTTCGGAAAGCTTTAAAAATGAAGATGCTGTAGAATTTGGTCGCTTATACCGTATAGGTGCCGAATGGGAATTTGAGGCACTTGGTCGCGGATCACAAGGAAGTTTACCTGAATTAATTGATCAATATACTTAAAGAAACTAACTATGGCACAAGATAAATTTAATCTTTCCAAAGAAAAAGAAAGAGGATTTGATTCATCAAATAGTTCTGAATCAAAGTCAAGTAATTTTAATCTTTCAAAAGAACAAGCATCTGTTTCTTCAGCCACTGATGTAGATGCGAATAAAAAATCAAAATGGTTACTCTTGTTATTGGTTGCAATAGCTACAATTGCAGTTGTAATTCTATTATTCAATAACTATTCCTCAAATAATCCGGATTTCGATGTCATTGCTAAAGTAGAACAAGCAACAGCAAAAGCAAATGAAATCAATGCTGATGTGCAAAGTGGCAATGTGAATTATGATGAGGTTCAGGCAAAAGTACTGGAAGCTCAAAAATCAGTTGATCAAGCAAAAAAGAACGCTAAAACTGATGCTGAAAAACAAGTAGTTGCAGAAGCACAAGTCAAAGTACATGAAGCAGCCAGGGCAGTTGAAGCGGCTAAAGAATCAACACAAATTTCAGGAGTAGATGAAACTCCAACTTCCGTAAAAGAAGAAGGAATTACTCCTGCGACAATTCCTGGCCAGACAGCAAAAAGTGAAGAACCGGCAGCACCTGATACTCCAGGTAGCCAGTCGCCTACTACTAAGACAGATGACAGTCATAGTACAACACCTTCTGTAACTGTCTCTTCAGGGACACTCGAACAGGAGGCCAAATATGTTATCAGAGGTAATTACGGTAACGGTGCTGACCGCAAAAGAGCTTTAGGTAGTGAATATGATGCTATACAAAGCAAAGTTAATGAGATGTATCGTAACGGTGAAGTAAAATGAATCTTGCTAAGGGTATTTATTTTTTATGGGATTAGTACCCTCTATGCAGAGCCAAAAACCGTATTGACAGTGGTAGAGGTGCTTGAAAATCTGCTTTGAAGAGCAGTTGGTATCCAAGTCAGGAGGTTTAGCTACAATACTCAATTACTTCAGCTGCTCTTATTTGTTGTGGATTCATCATGAATAATAAGCAAAAGCTGATCATAGGGATGCTCATTTCCCTTGTTATAGTAATTATAACAGGGGTTTTGTGGTTGGTTAAAAACAGTTTCCAATATGTAGATGAACCTCAACATTATTCTCAGACATCATCAGGTCAGTCTCTTTCCTGGAGGGTAGAATATGATAGTCTTGGTCGGATTGCCAGAACTTTTGACCCTTCAGGACGTTCTACGGATTTCAGCTATTCCCGAGACAAGAGCGGTCTCACTCATTACATATCGATTGATTCTCCTGATGATAATGATCGCTCCCTGACCTATGACCGGGATGGTCTTTTATCGAAAATGAAAGATGGTTATGGGACGGTTGCATATCGATATGACTCGTATGGAAGGATTTCAGAAATAAAAAGAAAAGGGACTCCTGTTCTGACCTATGACTATGACGAAGCAGGGCGTATTTCTGAAATGCGTATCGGTGATTTCTACACCATCACCAGGGCGTATGATTTTCTCGGACGCTTATCTTCGATCCAAACTCCTGCCGGTATCATCAAATATGAATACCGTCCCGGAGAGGGGCTGGTGATTCGATCGTTACCTAACGGTATCAAGACCTTTTACAGGCGAGAGGGAAACGGCGAACTCAAAGAGATTACCCACGGCTATTTTGCAGCACCGAACAGCAACAGCTATTCGGTGCTTGCAAGCTACAGCTATGAACACGGGCCTGATGGAAAGATCCGGGCTATCAGTGAAAAGTCATCTCAGGGATCGTTTGAACGGCGTTTTGACTATGACAGCATGGGGCGTCTGATTCATGCTACAGGAGCGGGAGGACAAAAATATATCTATGAGTATGACAGATTCAGCAATCGAGTTCGAGCCTCTGCAGAAGGTGGAGAAGGACAGGACTGTAGTTATGACTGGGCTGGTCGTCTGGTTACGGTTAATGGTGATTCGAC
>Ga0272443_10006836_pt1 | contig 11112 bp, 4 predicted proteins | sample SSMAcet12_FD_193581 | JGI IMG/M metagenome (GOLD analysis project Ga0272443, IMG submission 193581) | Marine sediment archaeal communities from Little Sippewissett salt marsh, Falmouth, MA, United States - SSM-Acet-12 | ecosystem: Environmental > Aquatic > Marine > Wetlands > Sediment ... | reverse complement strand
TAGAACATACGGGGGCAGGTGGCACGGGTCCAGACCCCTGGGTGGATCCTTTGGATATCCTCCAAAGCGCCAAGGATCTTACCGCTGCCTAACAAATTGTGGCGGGGAAGTAAATAGTGCCAGCAGGCATCCAGATCAAAGAAATAGGGTGGGAATAAAATTTAAGACCCTCTGCCTGATTACCTAGTTGGACTGGTGGATGAATATCATGATAAGACGAAAAATATTAGACTTTTTAAGAACACGCAGGAAAAAAGGCTGTCGGGTTATATACTGGAAAGGACGGTGTCCTGTACTCGTGGTAGCCCTGGCGGTATCCTTCATGGGTTCTGTCTTTTTCCCCCTCGCACAGGCGGATTCCCCCCTCTATCCCATTATTGGTTATGCGACCAGTTGTGATGGCGCTCCGGCATACCAGGGTGCCCATGTCACCGTGATGAATCCCAAAACCGGGGTGGTATATTATGATACTACGGAGCAGGATGGCTACTTTGGTATCACCTTTTCCAACATGATGGGTACCAGGGAATGGGAGGATGGCGACACCCTTGTTGTCTGGATTAATGGAACCGGGTCCTATGCGGAGTGGGAGGGAAAACAGGTGACCATATTTGATGAAGATTTGATTCCCCATCAGATAAATGTCACCCTCTGTCCCCCTGACACTGCACCTCCACCTCCTCCAGAAAACCTTCACGCCACCCAGGGATATGTCATGGGTCGGTACTGGATCTATTTAGAATGGGATCCACCTACAGGCATGGGACAGGATTCACCAGTCACCTACCGTATCTATCGGGGAAATACCTCTGCAATCACACTATATCCGGGTTCCACCACGGGGCATCTGGGTTATAATGATACCAATCTTCACGGAGATACAACCTATTATTATGCTGTCACCACAGTCACCACTACAGGGGAAAGTGATCCCTCTCCCATGGTAAATATCACCACCCGTCTTCCTCCCCATGCCCAGTTTTCCATATATCCCTCTTCACCCCGGCTGAATGAAAGTATCACCTTTCTGGATTCATCCACTGACCCGGATGGCATGATCACTAACTGGACATGGCAAATCACACCCGGCGGCACACGCTATGGGGCAAATGTGTCCTATCTCTTCACCCGCCCGGGCACCTATACTGTTACCCTCACAGTAACAGACACCGCTGGTGACCATGATACAGCAGCCCTCACCCTTTCACTTTCCACCCCCTCGGAAGGCACACCGGGTTTTGAACTCCTTATCCTCCTTTTCTCATTAGCCAGTATGGCCCTCCTTCAGAAAAAAAGAAAGCTGGTGTAACTGCCCCTGGATACCCTTTCTCTTTCGTATCCTCTGAAAAATAACCAGTCTATACCCCCTCATCATTTTTTTTTATTTTTTTTTATCTATCCATAACACCTCAAAAAAGGACTGATGTCTACCTCTAGTATACACATTTGCATAACCAAGAATGGTGTGTAACAAGATATTTATAACACAAAAGAATAAACATCCTGGTGACATAATGAAGCATATCAAGTACTCCCCTGTTACAAACATGGGCCCCTTGGTTCTATCCTTTTCCCTGCCCTCCCGGAGAAGTGAAAGAGGAGTGATAAAAAGATGAATAAAAAAATTACTTTCATACTCATACTCCTCATTGGATTCACAGCTATCCTTATGAATGGGCACACTACCCATGGTGACCCCGGCATGCGTACTGATCATAACCCTTTTCTAAATACCATTAGAAACATTGCCGAATTTGAACCCATGGAGGGCGTCCTCATCAGATACCCCTTTGGCATCTCCTATGACATCATCGCCGAGATGTCCCAAGATGTCACTGTAATCACCATTGTGGACGATTCCAGTGAACAAGCCACTGTGGAATCCCAGTATGCCAGCCATGGAGTCAATCTGTCACAGTGCAGTTTCCTGCTTGTCCCCACCAACACATACTGGACACGTGATTACGGACCCTGGTTTGTCTTTAATAACACCAATGCCCCCCTAGGGGCACTGGAAGTGGTAGATTTTGAATACAATCGACCCCGGCCCTACGACAATGCCATCCCCCAGGCATTCGCCACAAGCCAGGCACTAGATCTCACCTACATGGATCTAGTCCATACAGGGGGCAACTACATGACCGATGGACACGGGATCTCTATTTCAACCGACCTGGTCTACACCGAAAACCCTGGCCTCACACACCCTCAAATACATCAAACCGTCCATGACACACTGGGTATTGACACCTATCACGCCTACCCTGACCCCCTGGGTGAATACATTGAACATGTGGACTGCTGGGCAAAATATCTCTCCCCTGACACCATCATGATCATCCAAGTATCACCCAGCCACTCCCACTATGCCACTATCGAGGCTGCCGCTGCCTATTTTGCAAACCAAACCAGCTGCTATGGAACACCCTACACTATTGCCAGAGTCTATACACACCTCGCCGAGCCCTATATCAATTCCCTCATCCTCAATGACAAGGTTCTGGTCCCCATCACCGGAAGCACCTATGATGCCGCAGCCCTCACAGCATACCAAGATGCCATGCCCGGATACACTATCCTGGGCTTCACCGGATCATGGCAAAACACAGATGCCCTGCACTGCCGCACCAAGGGCATACCCGACCGACACATGCTCTATATAGAACATACCCCTCTCGCGGATGACGAGCCCCTACAATGGGGATTCCCCGTGGAGACCACCATTATCCCCTATAGCGGAGAAAACCTTACCGGATCACCCCTTCTATACTGGCGAAACACAGGAAACTGGCACACTATACCCCTACTCCAAGGCACAAATAATTCCTACACGGCCCATATCCCCTGGCATCCCCAGGGCACCCAGATACAGTACTACCTCCACGCCATGGATGACTCCGGAAGAAACGAAACCCATCCCTACACAGGAGCATCCGGAGCCCACACCTTCACTGTCACCATGACTCCTCCCCAAGTAGACTCCCTCCAGGTCACGCCCCCTCAACCCCACGTGGGTGAACCCGTCAACATCAGCGCAACTGTCACAGACAACAAAGGAATAGCAAGCGTCTATCTCACCCTAATCCCCCCCATGGGCCCTATCCACAATTTTTCCATCACCCAAAACAACACCCTAGGTGATGTCTATTTTTGCAACCAGACCTATACGCAACCCGGAGGATACAACGTTTCCTTTTATGTGACCGACACCAGCAATACCAGCATCCGATCATCCTGGATTGCCTTCACCATAAACACGAGCACAACCACCAGCCACTCCCCTCTTTTTGGGGGCTGGAACCTGATCACCGTTCCCCGGGATACCAGCTGGACAGCAGAAACATTGGGACAGGCAATTGAGGAGTGCACCGTTGTCTCCCTGTTTAATGGATCCAGCCAGACCTTTGTGTCCCATGTGGTGGGATTACCCCATGATGATTTTCCTATCCTGGATGGCGTGGGGTATTTTGTATATGTAACAGGTGATGGTTTTCTTAATGTCACCGGGTTTCCCATCCTGGCAGTAAACGTATCCATCCATACCTCCTGGACACTGATTGGCTGGTACACAGATACCCCTACCACCGCAGAATCACTGGGACAACATGTTACAAATTGTAGTGTTGTGTCCATGTTTAACGGATCCAGCCAGACATTTCTATCCCATGTGGTGGGTGTCCCCCATGACAATTTCCCGGTCACCCGGGGCATGGGTCTCTTCATTTATGCCAGCACGCCGGGCTGGTGGACCGGCACGGGATAACGCGCCGGGGACAGGGATGCATGGGGGTGTGGACTCCCAGAGAAAATATGAAGATTGTCAACGAAAGATTTATTAAGTGTTATGCTATATAGGTTATGGAGGCAAATAATATGCAAAGGAAAAAGCTGAAAAAAACAAATGAATTTAATAGAGGTAATGCAAAATCCCGTGTACTGATGTCCGTGATGATTTCTCTAGCTCTGGTAGGAGTAGGTCTAGCGTTTTTTACTCCTGCAGCAGCTCAACTGCCACTCCCAGTAACGGGTAATGTCTATCTGTGTGATGGTATCACTCCTGTCGGAGGTGCTGATGTTACCATAACAATTACATCAGCTGGAACTACATACGTGTACACTGATGTTACAGAAAGCGATGGATACTATGGTGTGACCATTTCTCCATATCTTGTTGGTGATGTCATTGAGATTAATGTTACTGCTCCTCCGGGATCCTCGAATCCTGGCTGGACGAACTGGCCCGGCACGTACATAACTATAACCAGCACTGCACCAATAACTCAGGATATTGATTTGTGTTGGTACTTCAAATACCCCACCGCTACAGCACCCAGTGGCATGCCCGACTTTGATGTACAGGTGCCTGCTTCTGATGCTGCGGCTGCGATAGCGAATTGTATGTGGTGGTATGATGGAAAATATCCTGATCTCGTGACCGACCCGGATCCATTCTCTTTGATGCTTAATCTAGAGCTTGGTTACTTGGGTGGTGGTGGTCCGTATTCTGCAGCACAGGTACAGATGGCCATTGATATGTATCTTGCTACTCAACTGGGGGATCCCTTTGATCCCTTGTTTACCACATGGTATCCACTTCCTGATTTTTATACTGATATCGCAGGTCAACTGGAGCCCAGCCAAGATGTCCTTCTCCGCCTCGAATATCAATACCAGGCCCCTGGACCTGCAGAGATATTGTGGGTGACCGCATCAGGTGTCAACCAGGCAGCTGGACCTCCTCTGTTGGCCATCAGTGACCCCTATGGAAATCTTGCCGAGCAAGGATTGGTGCCGGGACGAGTAGTCGATGGGGATCCAGACCACAACACTAATCCTGCGAATGTGTCCCATGACATATACAATGTCGTTCCCGGAGTCAATGCGCCGTGGGCCATTGAGAACTTCTGGGATCAGGGTGTGAATTATGATATCACGGATGTTATCACGGTGTGCCCCAATCTTGTGGAGTCTGTAGAGGTCACAAAGACAGCGGATCTTGGGGGAAGCTGTGACTATACTGTCTGTCTGTATGATACCTATGGCGATGGCTGGGATACGACCTATGGTGGACCCAACTATCTTGATGTCTATGTTGAAGGCGTTTTGGTATTAAATGATCTCTACCTAGATGATGGATATGGTCCTGAATGCTATACCTTTACGGTCAATGATGGTGATGAGATCTTTTGCCAATACACGGCTTACGGATCTTATCCAAGTGAAAATTACTATGAGATACTTGATTGCAGTGGCACCTTTGTCGATGGAGAATATGGATCCTATTACCTTGACGGCATTACTGACAAGAACCCGCAGGAACTTGGGCTTGCACCCTTTGATTTTACAGTTTATGCGAGTGTTCCCGCCACGGTATATTATGGAGATATCTTCGACTTTGAAATCGCTGTCCATAACACTGGGACAGTGCCTCTTGAGGATGTCACCGTTACGGATATCCTCCCCTCGGACCTGGCATATGTATCCGCAATCCCCTCTCCTACCACCACAAGTCCCCTTGTCTGGGAAATTGGGGATCTTGACGTGGATGAATGGTTCTATATCTATTTGACTGTTGAAGCAGTCGGCTGCTGCAGTGATGTTTTCAATGAAGTCACTGTCACAGGAATTGGATCAGACAGTGGTTTCCCCATCGAACCTGCGACTGATACTGCCATGGTTCATCCCTTGCCCATCCCCAACATGGAAGTCACCAAGGAAATCTGGGATCCCGATGCAGGGGAATGGAGCACGTATGCTGATATCAAGCTGGGTGACAATGCCATATTCCGGATCAGAATCTATAATGATCCCACCACTAATCCCTGCAAAGAAATGACTGTCCTTGTGGATGACTGGGCAGGTTTTGCTGGTGACTATCTGGAAATAGATTTCGCTAGTATCACTGTTGACGGCACCCCCATGACAGCCGACCTTGAATTTCCTCCAGATGAATTCGTGTTTCTAATTGGACCAGGAGATGCAAACCTCCAGATTCCACCCGGTGGCACCATGGAGATTATCTTTGAGGCAGAAGCCATGGTTGATGGTGCCTGTTTCACCAATGGTGTCTATGTGTACTATGAATGTGACTGTGGACAAGAGGTATTTACTGATGAAGCTTATGCGTATGCAGATGGCTGCATCTTCTTTGATAACACACCCCCCACGGTGACCAAGACCCTCACGGGACCTGTCTGTGACCTCAGTGGCAATCCTGTTACTGGTTTCAGAGACGATGGACGTGACTGGGAACTTCTTAAATCCTATAATCTACCAGGCACCAGTCCGGAGACCTGGTACAATGACGTTATTGACCTGAGTGACTATGACGGCCACCAGATCCAGTTAGCCTTCCGATACCTCAGTGATAATGAATGGGCAGGCTACTGGGACGACATCGTTGTCACGGATGGCAGCACCATAGCACACTCTGAAAACTTTGATAGTTATACTGATGAATATGTCTTTGATGGCACCGCGGCTTGTGGCTTCTACACACAAGAGAACTATGGAACCGCTTGTTCCACCTATCACTATATCACAGTGGATAACTACAAATACCATAGCTCACCATATGCGGCAGAGGCCTACTACAACTGTCCCAATGATGACTGGCTTATCACACCCGAGATCGATCTCGCGGGCCTCAATGGAGCCGAGCTTGATTTCTGGTACATGTGGGATGATAGCTGGGATATCATCTTTGAAGTCCTTGTCCTTGACCTGGGCGGCGGTGGACCCAGTGGTGGGCCTGCAACGTATTATATCACCAGTGACACCGAGATCTGTTTCGAAGCCACTGATGACATCAGTGGTGTCGAAAGCCTCGACATCACCGTCTACTATGACGCTGATCACAACGGGGTAATGGACTTTGATACCGAATTAATGGATTACTATTTGATCCTGGACAATATCGATCCCCGTGACCAAAACCCCGTAGCGGGTGAGATCACGTACTGTATGACCCTGGATGAGGAATGCTATCATGAGATCCATTACTATGCCACAGACTACGAGGGCAACTACCCCATGAATGAGACCACATTGGAGCCCGTCCCTGCAATAGAAAGAGACCTGGTGGACAACACACCACCCACTGTCGAAAAACTCTTTGAGGGGCCAGGGGAATTCAGTGAATACCTGTTCCTCAATGAGGACACCATAATCAGTTTTAATGCAACCGATCTCCCCGAACCCTTCGTGGAAGACGAGAATGGTAGCGGTCCGGGTCCGGGTGGCGATTATATCTACTCTAATGACTTTGAAACAGATGCAAACGGTTGGACCGTGGATACAGCAGTAGGTGACTGGGAATGGGTCAATGACTATGATTCGAGTCTTTTTGTCCCTGGTGGCTATACCTGTGAACCCCCGGATGTTGCTCATTCCGGGACAGGTCTCTGGGGAACCGTCATGTATGGCCCCTATACCAATTCAGGTACTGAGACCACCCTGAGCCAGACCTTTGACTTCACCGGATGGAGCGGTGTCTATATGGACTTTGCCAGCTGGAGTGACCTCTTTGGAAGCTGGGATTATGGCGAAGTATTTGTGAATGGCGATATGCTCTTCCATGTGGAACTTTATCACCCCGGTTGCTTATGGACCGAGGAACACCTGGACTTGAGTGCCTATGACGGCATGTCCAGTGTAGAGATCGTGTTCAGTGTCCATGCAAGTACCGTGGTGAATTATGCCGGCTGGTACATTGATGACATCCTTATCACGGGTAACCGGAGAAACGCTGGCCCGCAGCCACCAGATGGAATCTCACATGATAACCCCACTGGGGCATGGGTCCAAGACCAAGCAACCTATATACCACCACCTCAAAGAGATGACCTTCTCTGGGACAACGGCCCATATCAACTATGGGGTGGCGGAGACACCAAGGGTCTCAATACAGCCTTTGGTGCCTACTGGCTCGAGATGGCTGATGACTTCGTGGTCCCGGAAACCTGGACCATCACCAGTGGCTACTTTGACGGCATGTGCTATTATGGCCCAACCCTCACCCTTGAATCCATCCTGGTAAGAATCTTTGCAGACAATGGTGCAGGTCTTCCTGAGGAAACTCCCATCTTTGAGGAGTACTGTACGAATTATGTTGATACCTATACCTATGATGCTGGGTGGGGATATCTTCTTCATTGCGATGTTGACTTCACCGATGTCATCCTTGACCCCGGTACCTACTGGGCACAGTTCACCCCTGTAGGCTGTGACGGAGATTGGCACTATAAATGTTACAGCACCATACAGCAGGGAAGCGCTTGTGCACACCGGGATGGTGACCCCGGCGGCACATATGCAGGTGGCTACGGATCCTTTAACTGGATTCCCGACTACCAACCGGGCACTGACTGTGTATTCCAACTCTATGGTACAGTTGGCGGTGGCGGTGGAAACGGCGGTGGCGGAGATGAAGGTCTCCCCGTGGATAGCTGTGCCAGTGGCGTAGTTCTCATCGAGTACCGGGTTTGGTACAATGGATCTTGGGGTAACTGGACTCCCTACTGGAATATCAGTGATCCAGATAACAGCACGGGTCCCTTCAGCCTAGAAGATGGCTGTACCCATTATCTCCAATACCGAGCTGTGGACTGTCTTGGAAACACCCTCCTCTGCGAAGAGGATCTTGCACCTCCTGAGGAAACTGGACGTGGACATCAATCCGGTGGACACATAGCTGATTACAAGATCGATCCCGTGCATAATGATGGCATACCTGTGAAAGCAAGCCAGATAAGTGGCGGGGGAAGTACTGCCCCCGACAGAGATGTGGACGCATGGCTCCGGTACGATAACGAAATGCATGACAATGCCGTGGGATTGACGGCTGGCGGCACATTTGAATGGGCTATCCGGCTTACACCCACCGAGCTTGCCGGCTATGACGGCTGGAACTTCACCACTGTCCAAATCCATTATGGCTATGAATTAAATCCATCTATACCTCCGAATGACATCCTGATTACTGTCTATGGTCCGGGAACCGCATCGTCACCTGGGTCAGTGCTCACCAGCGAACTCTTCACTGCTCCCAGCATGGGCTGGTATGATGTGCTTCTTACCACCCCTGTGGTTATTGATGAAACACAGGATCTCTGGATATCGTGCACCATTACGCATGCTGCAGGTGAGTATCCTGCAGGATGTTACTTCTCTCCCGTAGCGGGTAAAAGCTGCTGGCTGACCACTGGAACCGGCTGGACAGATTACAGCGGCACTTTCGGGGCCTGGAATATTGCTGCAGGAATCGAAGAAGTAAATGCTACACCGCCGCCACCACCGCCGCCACCACCACAAGACCTCAACATCACCGTGTACAACCAAACCCACTATCTTGATCTAGAACCGCCCACCAGCTGGATTACCCTAGAGCTTGATCATGACGGCAATATGATTACACCCTACACCGAGTTTACCATCTGGCAGGAAGACTTTGCCTGCGACCAACCCGGTGGATCCCAATGCTGCAAGATCCATTACCGGATTGATGGCGTACCCGGGCAAATGTTCTATGGCCTGGACCAAATCTATTATCCAACAGATGTAGCATGGCATGAAGGAGAAGCAGGCAGTGATACACCCATATCCTTCCAGATCCGTGATCCTCAAGGCTTTATCAAAGCAGGAAAATACATCGTAGAGTTCTATGCGGAGGACTGCCTCGGAAACATTGAACCCGTGGTCCATCGACATACCTACTACCCCGATACTGACTCTCCCTTGACCACGCTTTTGTTCAGCGGACCCCATTACGAAGACTGGATTAGCGATGACACCAAAATCACCCTGAAATCCAGTGATGGCGACAGTGGCACACTGATAATCAAATATCAAATCGATGACGAATCCCTGACTACCTATAGTGGCCCCTTCACCATACCAACTGAGGGAACACACACCATCAAATACTATAGCATTGACAATGTAAACAACAAAGGGCCCGAACAGGTCACCACTATCACAGTGGACAGCACAGCACCTCAGGCGGGACTCATATTTGAAGGAGATACCTACGAATCATCCACGACAACATGGATAACTTCTGACACCCTCCTGCAAATACCTGCTAGTGATATCGGCTGTGGCCTCAAGGCGATCTATTATCGCCTGGATGGTGGCGAGTGGACACAATACACAGATTCCTTCACTCTTACCCAGGGAGAACTCATCGAGTTCTATGCCGAGGATCACCTGGGTAACACCATGACCGCCCAGAAGCAAACTATCGGTGTGGACACCGCGGCACCCAGTATCAACTATCTTGCACCAGACGGCAACCATCTCTACATCGCAGGAAGAGAAATACTGTCACTGCGGACCGGATCAGTCATTATCGGGTCCCTCCGTATCGAAGCTGCTGCCAACGATGCCTGCGGCATTGATAAAATCGAGCTCTACATAGATGGTGAACAACGCCACAGTGAACACGACAGCTCCCAGTTACAATGGCTGTGGGATGAACGAGCACTCTTCGAACATACCATTACCATACACGCATATGACCATCTCGGACGCGTCAGCACAAAGGAGACAACAGTAAAAATATTCAATCTCTAAAAAAGAGAGACAAGGACACACACGGTAACACACACCCTCTTCCCCCCCTTTTCCTTTTTTTTCTTTATATTCTCTTCTTTTTCTTTGCTTTTTTTCCATCTCACTATCCACTCCCAAATTACTGTTACTAACAACACAAAAAAAAACCAAAAAAGGGGTATCCCCCCAAAAACAGCATATCTCACCCTGGTTTCCCCATAACACCCGCATACCCTCTCTACCATCTTTTCTCAAAAAAGCACCCTTCTTAAAATAAACCTACATCTGATCAAGGCCACCACAAACATAGGAAAAAACAGGTCCTCTATAACAAACACGCACTTTCCACAGCCATTATCCACTAGGCACCATTTGGCAATATCGCTCGTTTAAAGCAAAGAATCCATCTTCCTCCGCCACTTTCCCTCCACCAGTACCATTGGATACATGGAAATCAAACGACAACAATCTCCACCTTTTTTTTAGTGTCATCCCCGTCTCACAAAGAAAACCCTCGCCCAAAGAACATAATGGGGGTAATCAAGGAAACCGTCTCAACTA
>Ga0272443_10006835_pt1 | contig 11113 bp, 9 predicted proteins | sample SSMAcet12_FD_193581 | JGI IMG/M metagenome (GOLD analysis project Ga0272443, IMG submission 193581) | Marine sediment archaeal communities from Little Sippewissett salt marsh, Falmouth, MA, United States - SSM-Acet-12 | ecosystem: Environmental > Aquatic > Marine > Wetlands > Sediment ... | reverse complement strand
CAATAACGACACGGTCGCCCTGATCGGCATGTTTTTTGATGATGGACTGGACACGCGCCACCTTCGGACAGGTGGCATCGATAATCGTCAGATTTTTCTCCCGGAGTCGGTGTCTCTCTTCTGGACTGATGCCGTGCGCCCTGATGATAACGATCCCGTCCGTCATTTCATTGATATCGTCCACGGGAATGATACCACGCTTTCGCAACACATCAATCGTCTGGGGATTATGGATTAGTGGTCCGTAAGTGTAGATTGTTTCATCACTCTTGTGGCGGGCAATATCCAATACGATGTCAACGGCACGTTTGACACCCATGCAATAACCGGCTGTTTTCGCAAGTTTTACCGCCATATTACCCGACACTCATGTCCCACTGCCCGATGGGAAAGCGGACACCTTTTTCGCGTAGAGGAAAAATTCCCTATTACCCGACGGCCCCCTGAGAGGCGATACGCAGGTGCCGATCACGTCCATGCCCAGTTCACGGGCACCGGCGGCAACGTCGTGCACGACACGGTCATGGACACGGGAATCGCGAACGACGCCACCCTTACCCACATCGGAACGTCCCGCCTCGAACTGCGGCTTTATCAGGGCAATGATGAACCCATCATCTCTAATCAAGGAAACGACGCAGGGTAAAACGATGCGCAATGAAATGAAGGACACGTCGATCACGGCACAATCGATGATCTCATCGAAACAATCCGGTGTCACGGTGCGGATATTCGTTCGTTCATGGACTTTCACCCGGTCGTCCTGTCTCAGTTGCCATGCCAACTGTCCATATCCAACGTCAATGGCATATACCCTCCGCGCGCCGTGCTGAAGGAGACAATCGGTGAATCCACCGGTGGAGGCCCCCACATCGAGTGCGACGACATCACTGAGATCGACGGCAAAGTGATCAAGGGCCCCCTCCATTTTCAGACCGCCCCGGCTTACGTAGTGCTGAGTCTCTCCCTTGATGCGCACACGGGCATCGGCGGTCACAAGCGATCCCGCCTTGTCCACGGGCACATCATCGACGAGCACTGACCCGGCAAGAATAACAGCTCGGGCACGCTCCCGCGACGGAGTCAATCCCCTCTCCACCAGGAGTCGGTCCAGTCGTATCTTCAATGGCTTTGATGACGGCATGGAGCACTCACCCTTTGAGGCAGGCCTTCACAGCGGATATGATGCCCGCTGTATCAATGCCGCACCGCTGCCGCAAAATTCCCTGTGGCCCTTGTTCGACGAATGTATCGTCAATGCCCCGCCGCTCGATGGTGACGCCGGTCACTCGCTGCTCCTGAAACAGCTCCAGGACAGCACTGCCGAATCCTCCCATGAGGACGTTTTCTTCCACAATCACCATATGCTTCACCCCGGCCGCTGTTGCCAGGAGAAGGTCCGCATCGAGCGGCTTGACGAAGCGGGCGTTGATAACGGCCACGTCGATGTCTTCTTTGGCAAGTATTTCCGCCGCCTCGCGGGACGGGTGCACTGTGGAACCCAGTGCCAGTATCGCCGCATCCCGCCCGTCGCGAAGCCTTTCGCCTCGTCCGATATCACACGGGACCAGTGCCGTGTCCCGGGGAACACCCACCCCCGAGCCGCGGGGATACCTGACCGCCACGGGACCGTCGTGGCAGACGGCCGTCTTCATCATGTGAGCGAACTCGTTTTCATCCTTAGGCGCCATGACAATCATGTTCGGCACACATCGCAGATATGACAGATCAAAGAGTCCATGATGAGTGGGACCATCGTCTCCGACCATCCCCGCCCTGTCGAGGGCGAAGACGACATGCAGATTCTGGAGACAGACGTCATGTATCACTTGATCGAACGCCCGCTGCAGGAAAGACGAATAGATGGCGACCACGGGGATCATTCCTTCCGTCGCCAGACCCGCCGCGAGGGTCACGCCGTGCTGCTCAGCGATACCCACATCGAAAAAGCGCCGGGGGAAGTGCTGAGCAAATTCATTCAGACCCGTTCCGCTGCTCATGGCGGCAGTGATGGCAACGATGCGGTCGTCCTCCCGGGCAAGCGCCTCCATCGTTTCCCCGAACACCTGGGTATAGGACGGCGAAACCGACGGTTTTTTGAGTTCTCCCTCCGTTACATCGAAGGGCCCGACGCCGTGAAAACGCTCAGGCGCATCTTCCGCATGTTCGTATCCCTTCCCCTTTTTTGTGATAACGTGCACCAGGATAGGCCGTTTCAATTCCCTGATATTTTGAAAGTTTTTGATCAAGTGATCGATGCGGTGTCCTTCGAGGGGACCTACATACATGAATCCCATCTCTTCGAAGAGGACTCCCGGCACAAAGAACCCCTTCAGGGCCTCCTCCGCCTGTTTCGTCAAGCGCACCATCTGCTCGCCGATACCGGGTACGCTTCTCAGGTATTTCTTCACCTCCGCCCGAAGTCGCGTCAACTGCTGCCCCGTCATAATGCTGTTCAGATATGACGACATGGCCCCCACATTCGGCGATATGGACATCTCATTGTCGTTCAGCACGATAATGAGGTCCTTCTGCTGATCACCCGTCCAGTTGATACCCTCATAGGCCATGCCCGCTGACATGGAACCATCGCCGATGACGGCGATGACCTTGTAATCATCCCCACTGAGACAGCGCGCTTCAACGATACCGGCTGCCGCTGAGATCGACGTACTGCTGTGCCCGACACCGAAAACGTCATACTCACTCTCGCAGCGCTTGGGAAAACCGCTGATACCGTCCAGTTTGCGCAGTGTGTGAAACCGGTCCGCGCGCCCGGTGATAATCTTGTGAGTATAGGCCTGATGACCCACATCCCACACAATCTTGTCCCGCGGTGCATCAAAAACGTAATGGAGGGCCAGGGTCAATTCAACGGCACCGAGGGATGAGGCGAGATGACCGCCCGTTTTCGCGACCGTTTCAATAATTAACGTGCGGATTTCCTCTGCAAGGGTACGAAGTTCATCCACGGACAGACCTTTTAGGTCTGCGGGACTCACAATACCGTTCAGGATTTTCTTTGTTTCACTTTCCATGACAGACGTTCTTTAATTCTCTTCGAAAGACCTATGCCTTTCTCTCTATAGTAAGACGCGCGATGCCCCGGAGGGGATCCGCCCGTTCATCAAGTACATCCAGTGCAGCCAAAGCATTGTCGATAAGTTCGCGACAGCGCGTCCGTGAGGCCGCGAGGCCGACGAGGGCGGGATAGGTTGCTTTACCCTTTGCCTCATCACTCCCTGTATCTTTCCCCATGACACTTGACTCTCCTTCAACATCCAGAATATCATCAAAAATCTGAAAGGCGTACCCGATATTCTTTCCATAATCGGCAAGCGCGGCCAGTTTCTCCTCATCGGCGCGGGCAAGGACGGCACCGGCGTGGAGGGAAACAGATATCAGACGTTCCGTCTTTCGCGAATGAATGTACTCCAGAGTCTCCAGATCGATTGTGTGCCCCTCGCATACAAGGTCCATAACCTGTCCCCCGATCATGCCTCGAAACCCCGCCGCATCGGTGACGGCATGGATAACGGGCATGATCCGTTCCGCGGCCTCACTGTCATAGAGTTTTGCATCCGATATGAGGTGAAAGGCCTCCGTCAGAAGGGCATCGCCGGCGAGAATGGCAATCCCCTCGCCGAAGATCCGGTGATTCGTGGGTTTTCCCCGCCGGAAATCGTCATCATCCATTGCAGGAAGATCATCGTGAATAAGCGAGTAGGTGTGGATCATCTCTATCGCGCAGGCAATGGGCATGACGGTGCTGTGGTGTCCTCCCACCGCCTCCGCCGCAGCCATGCAGAGAATGGGCCTCAACCGTTTCCCTCCGGCGAACAGGCTGTGCCGCATGGATTTGAAAATAACGGCAGGATAATCAGTTTCAGGGGGGAGATATTCGTCGAGAGCATCATCGACGATTTTCTTTCTCGTTTTCAGATAGTTTTTCAGCACACCGTCACTCATCGACATCACTCATTTCCTCTTCGAAGGGCCGTCGTATCAGTGTTTCGTTTTCCTTCAGCAGTATTTCAACTTTCCTCTCCGCCTCATCGAGCTTCTTCGAGCAAAAACGTACCAGGCCGATGCCTTCCTCGAAGACCTTCAGGGAATCCTCTAGTGAGAGGTCACCGGTTTCCATGGTACGGACGATTTCCTCCAATCGTGCCAGCGCGTCTTCAAACTTTTTCTCCGCCATTGTCTTCTTCCTCCGTTACCGCCGTCACCCGGGCGGTAAAGCGACCCCGTGATACCCTGACGGACACTGAATCATCCCGTGACAGGCCGTAAACATCTTTCATAACTGTGCCATCGGGAACAGTCGTTACGATGGCATACCCCCGTTTGAGGATGGCGAGTGGGCTCACCGTATCCAGTATCGCCGCAAATTTCTGGAGGCTGTCTCTCATGCGGCGCTCAGTGAACGTGATGTGGGCTACCATACTCTTTCTGACATTTTCAAGACAAATCCGCGCCTCACGAACCCGGGCCGCGGGATTGGCAGCGAAAACAGCGTCTGAAAGGCGGTTAAACCGGGCTCCTTTCAATGATATCCGCGTCCGGAGGATCGACGTCATGCGCATGGCCTGTTCGTCACAGGCCATGCGGTAATCTTCAATAACCCTGCGGGGATCTTTGACCCGCATATCCACATCACTGAGGCGTTCCGCCCGGCGGCGACGCCTGTCCTTCTCGGTCTGCACAAGGCGTGCGGCGAGTTTATCCAGGCGTTCACGGAGTTCGGCTCGGTTCGGAACGACAATTTCCGCCGCCGCCGACGGTGTGGACGCCCTCATATCGGCAACGAAATCACTGATGGTAAAATCAATCTCGTGACCGACCGCCGACACAACGGGTATGACCGAGGCATAAATGGCCCGAGCGACACGCTCATCATTGAACGGGAATAGATCCTCCAGCGACCCCCCTCCCCGTCCCGTAATGATCACGTCACTATCGGCTATGACATTCATCATGGCGATGGCCTCGGCGATTTCTTCCGCCGCATCGACACCCTGCACGCGAACAGGAGCAATGACGATGGGTATGCCGGGAAACCGCCGTTTCGTGACGGTGAGAATATCCCGGATCGCCGCGCCCGTCGGCGAGGTCACCACGGCGATACGCCGGGGGAGAAAGGGAATGGGCTTCTTCCGTGACGGGTCGAAAAGCCCTTCCTTTTCAAGCCGCTCCTTGAGCTGTTCGAAGGCCTTCTGCAGCGCACCGAGACCTCGCGGTTCAGCGGCATCAATAATAATTTGATACTCACCTCGCGGCTGATAAAGGGATAGCCGGCCCCGGCAGACGATATCCATACCGTCTTCAAGTTCGAAACCGATGGAGGCCGCCGTCTGACGGAAGAGAACAGCACGCACCTGGCTGTCTGTGTCCTTTAATGTGAGATAGCAATGACCCGACGCGGGCTGGCGCAGGTTCGACACCTCGCCCGTGATCCAGAGCACACCAAAACTAGTTTCGAGAAGGACCTTTATGTTTGCCGTCAATTCACTGACGGTAAGGATTCTTTTCATGAGGCACAATATCACCTGTTGATACTCACCCTTTAACAAAGCTCATTTCCTTTGGCAACCCTTTTATCGGAATGGCATATTTCCGGTTCCTGAGAAAATCACATTTATTTTAGCAAGTTGATAGTAAAAGACCGTCTTATAATCCTCGTCGGTCTAGAGTCGGTCACGGAATACGACGATGATATCTCGTCACAGTGTGTCTTTTCTGTTGACAATAGGGGAACGTATCAATTACGTTTTCTCACAGACACGAACGAATCACTCTTGTATCAGATGCGGGAGGTGGTAACGTGAGAAAAAGAATGATTTGCAGCGATAAGGCACCCGTGCCAGTGGGACCCTATTCACAGGCGGTTCAGTCCGGTGAATTTCTTTTCGTTTCCGGTCAAATCCCCCTGTCGGCTCATAGTGGGGAGATTGTAACAGGACCTTTCGACCGTCAGGTCAGAACGGTTCTTGACAACATCACTGTCATTGTTCAAGAGGCAGGGCTGACGCTGGACAATGTGGTAAAGGTCACCATATTTCTCGCGGACATGGACCGCTTCGCTGAGTTGAACGCGATTTATGATGAATATTTCGGAGAAGCCCGTCCGGCACGGTCGTGCGTGGAAGTCAGCCGCCTGCCGAAGGATGTTCCGTTGGAAATTGAAGCCATTGCCATGTCTCACAGGAGAGAAGCTCACTGATCGTGTCAAAAAGCGCATAGGCTATCGGCGAACCGGGACGTTTTGTAATGCCCATTACCCATGCCCGCCACGTGAGTGACCGCCTCACGGAATACTGACAGGGTATGTGACTGCCTCTGCGAAATTTTCATAACGAAGGAGTACTAACTCATTGTCCGCCGTATACGAAACGGGAACAGACATCCGATGTCGCATAATCTCATATTTCGTGCCGGGGATAAGGCAATACAAAGGCTCCGCGACGGAGGACTTCATTCCGATGAGATCAGCACCATTGCCGGTGCGGCGGGCGGCCCGAAGAGCCTTATCCTGACACATCTCGATATCACCCTTTTTTCACACTTTTTCGCCGCCAGGAATGCACCCCTCTTCCTTATCGGTTCATCCATCGGGTCTTGGCGCTTCGCCGCCGCATGTCGGAGCGATCCCACCGACGCCCTGCAAATCTTTCAAGAAGAATACATCTCTCAACAATATTCCGACCATCCCTCACCGTCGGAAATATCGCAGAAGAGCCGGGAATTCCGGGACATTCTTCTCCGTAACGGCGGTGCCGACGAGATACTTCGCCATCCGTCATTCCGCCTGGGCATTATGTCGTCACGCTGTCGCGGGCTGCTGGCCCGGGAGCGGCGCAGTCTCCAGATGACCGGGGTTTTCATGACTTTCCTCCTGAACATGTTTCACCGGCACATGCTCGGTTATTGTACCGATCGCGTCCTCTTCAACGATCCCCGGTCTTGTCCCCCATTTTCCTTTGGAAGAGATATTCCCTTTCACCGTGTGGATCTGACACACACCAACATCGCCGACGCCCTCCTGGCATCGGGTTCCATTCCCGTCATCATGCACGGTGTCTCCGGCATCCACGGAGCACCGCCCGGGCTCTACCGGGATGGGGGCATCATCGATTACCACATGGACATACCCTTCGATGAAAACGGCATCGTTCTCTTCCCCCACTACATGGAAAGGATCATTCCGGGCTGGTTTGACAAGCGACTCGGATGGCGGAAACCCGCAAAGAAACATATGGAAAACGTCCTCCTCGTCGCGCCGTCGCACGCGTTCATCAATACGCTTCCTTCCGGCAAGATACCGGACCGAAAGGACTTTACCACATTCAGGGGGCATGACGATGAACGCCGGCTGTACTGGAGAAAAACCCTTGCCCAGGGCGAACGTCTCGGTGATGAATTCCTTGAGGCGGTCACGACGGGAGAGCTCTCCCGCCGCGTCAAACCGCTGGCGGTCTCACCGTGACTCTCATATGGTTATCCGTACTGAGCAGTCATTCACTGTCGCGCTGCTTCATCCTCAGGAGTCACTGTCTAGAGATAGGGGGTAAAAAGCCATGGCAGGCCGTCGCGGACACGCGCGGGCAGTGACCGACCATCCACATCCTCGAGGGTGATGGGGCGTGAACAAGCGATCGCCCCGTCGGCAAAAGACGAAATCGTCTCAGCCAGCGACGCATCGTAGATCTCCAGGTTCATCTCGAAGTTAAGCCGCAGGCTCCGCTGATCGATATTCGCCGAGCCGATCTGCACGTAACGCCGATCGACGATGAAAAGTTTGGTGTGGACGAAGGGCGGCGGTTGATAGTACACCTCCACGCCCCGCTCGAGAAGCTCCCAGAGCATGTTTCGCGTCGCCCAATTAATAAAAGGAATGTCACTGACGGACGGCAAAATCACCGTCACCGATACACCTTTGAGAGATTCCGCCTGAAGGGCTGCCAGCAACCCCCGGGGCGGCATAAAATAAGGAGTCATAATCGTCACGGAGCGGCGCGCCGCCGACACGGCACCCACAAGGATCATGAGCAGTTTGTCGAGATCCTCATCGGGACCTTCCACAATGGTTCTGCTCACGGAGGACCCGGCACGGATGGATCCCCCCGGGGTCGCCGTGAGGGATTCGCCCGCGGCGAAGGCCCAGTCATCACGAAACACCCTTTCCATCTGCCCAATCACGGGTCCGCGAATACGGAAATGCAAATCGGAAACGGGGTATCGATTGCGGCGATCAGTCACCATATGCCGCATGCTGATGTTCATGCCACCGGTAAATCCGACCCGGCCGTCGACGGCGAGAATTTTTCGGTGGTTCCTTAAATTGATGTACACCTGTGGCGGAAAAATTCGCGGTGGTATAAAGCGGGCCACGGGGATACCGCAGGATTCAAGCAATCTGCTGGCACGGGATAATCGGCGGAATTCTCCGACACCGTCAACCAGGACACGGACGGAAACACCGCGATGATGTGCCCGTTCAAGGGCGGCAGTGACATCCCGGCCTACGTCATCGATGTCAAATATATATGAAGAAAGATAGACGGTATGTACCGCGGCATCGATGGCCGTGATCATGGCAGGGTAAGTTTCCTCACCGTTATGCAACATTTCACAGGCGTTTCCCGCGATGAGGGGCCGTCGCGTGATGGTGTTCGATATACGCACCAACTCGTCATAGACCGCCGGCAGGCTGCGTTCGTCTTCATTCATCGCGTCGGCATATTCACCGTTGCTGGATTGGGAAACACGGTGTATCGATTCCGACATCTTTCGCGCCCGCGTTTCCACGCGGTTGACACCAAAAAGGTAATACAGACAGGGACCTGCAATGGGTACAACGAGAGACAGGGCAATCCATCCCATAGCGCCTTTTGGGTCCCGTTTCGTCACCAGGGCATGACCTGCGGCGGCGCATGTCATGCCGGTCACCGTAATCAGTATGATAATGCGGAAGAATGTCATCGGCACACCACCCGAGAATGATAGTTCTCTATAAGCAAAAGATATCCTAAAATCAAGATGGAAGAAAGAAAACCTGCATCCCGAACAATCACGGACCGCTTCGGGTCCACGGGCTTTTCGCGGGAGATTTCCTTGTCAATGACTGCATGGACGCCGCTAACGAAGCCGTTTCAGGCACGTGATTTCGGCAGCATGGTGTTCGAAACGATAACAGCCTGTATGACAGGATATTACCGTTATGGTGTTCAAACATTTTCCTTGCATTGCTCAGATACCATAACTACAATAAATACTATACAGAACATGTCCGATGCGTTCACACGAAGGAGGTCATGTCATGCCGCATTTAATCATCTGGAAAGATGAAGAAATTACCAAAATGAAGCGGGATATGGATCGTTTAATGTCACGTTTCCGTGATGATCTCGACATTTTCTTCCTCCCGCGCCCGACGCCACGGGCATCGCATTTTCACCTATCGGAAACAGAGGATACCGTCGTTATGCGTGCCGAACTCCCGGATGTCGATCCCCGCGGTTTGTCCGTCAAGGTCTCCGACGATATCGTGACCATAGCCGGGACCGTGGAGGAACACGTGAACAATACTCCGAAGACGTATCGCCACGTCATGCGGCGTGAAGCATCATTTACCCGTTCGTTCCAGCTACCCTGCCGCATCAGTGTGGACGACGTGGCGGCGACCTTCAAAGACGGCATTCTCTGGCTTTCGCTTCCCAAACGCTGTTCTGAGCAATTCCGCAACGTGGAAATCACCATTGATGTGTGACACATACACTCCGGACATTTCTCCGTCAGGATGACACCGAAAACGGGGAGACACTGTACGAACCACGGAACCATGCAGCACCATCAAGGAGGCCTCTAATGGGACAAAGAAATCGTGAAAATACGGTACCCGTTGACAAACTCAGATGGCGTGTCGACGCCGGGAGATTTTCCTTCGAAACGACTGACGATATTGAACCATTAAAAGACATAATCGGACAGAAACGAGGAGTCGAGGCCTTTCGTTTCGGCATGGGTATCAAAAAGGAGGGTTACAACGTCATTGTCACAGGTACGGCGGGAACGGGACGTCTCGCAACAGTGAAAAGACTTCTCGAAGAAATCTCCCACATCGACGGTCGCGTCCCCGACGATCTCTGTTACGTCAACAATTTCACGAAAACGGAATCGCCCATCCTCCTTTCGCTCCCCGCCGGGACGGGACACGAATTCAGGGATGACGTCCACCGCGTCATCGAATCGTTGAAGAAAGAAATTCCCACAATATTCGAAAGTCAGGATTACCTGAACCGTAAAAAGGAGGTCGCGGAAGAATACGAAAAAAAGGGGAAGAATTTCTTCAAGGAACTGGACAAAAAGGTGCGTGAAGAGGGCTTCGCCCTCGTGGATGTGCAGATCGGCCAGTTTCAACGGCCCGATATCGCGCCCTTGGTCGACGGCAAACCCACCGCCATGGACCAAGTCGAGCAAATGGTTGAGAACGGACGTTTCTCCCGTGACGAGTTCGAAACACTGCAGACGAAATACGAAAGGCTGAAGGAAGACGTCAATCAGATTACCTTTGACGTCAGGGACCTGCAAAAGGAAATCCAGGAAAACATAGAAAAGATGGATCGCCTCACCTTTTCCAGGGTGGCCGAGGACCTTTTCCGGCCCGTGCGGGAGAAGTATGCATTCGAGAAGGTCCGTGCATATCTGGACGACATGATTACCGATATGACGGACAATATGAAAATTTTCTTCCCTCAGCAGCAGACGATTCAGGGCATTCCCATATCCATGCCGCAGGGAGATCCATTCCAACCATATCAGGTGAATCTCTTTATCGACAACAAGGACTTGAAAAATCCACCGGTGATTGTTGAATCCTTTCCCAACTACCGGAATCTGTTCGGAAGTATCGAACGGGTGGTTGACCGAAGCGGCGTGTGGCGATCCGATTTCAGCAAGATCAAGGCCGGATCGTTCATCCGTGCCAATGGGGGATACCTTGTCCTGAATCTCCTCGATGTACTCACGGAACCCGGTGTCTGGTCCTCCCTGAAACGGGCACTGAAGACGAAAAAGATGGAAATTCAGACATATGACCCCTTCTATCTGTTCG
>Ga0272443_10006834_pt1:0-10000 | contig 11113 bp, 8 predicted proteins | sample SSMAcet12_FD_193581 | JGI IMG/M metagenome (GOLD analysis project Ga0272443, IMG submission 193581) | Marine sediment archaeal communities from Little Sippewissett salt marsh, Falmouth, MA, United States - SSM-Acet-12 | ecosystem: Environmental > Aquatic > Marine > Wetlands > Sediment ... | reverse complement strand
TTTATCTAAGGATTTACGAAAAGAGTTTCTCGGATTCGCTGGTTTTTCGTTGCAAAACGTCTGGTACATGCGCCAGTTTTATCTGGAATACAGTGGACATGAAAGACTCCAACCACTGGTTGGAGAAATTGCCGGAGCTCACAATCTTATACTTTCGATTTTTCGGAACTGGGTGACGAACACAGCGAAAGGGATATGGAATGGGCCTTGATTGGCATGTCCTAGGTAGCCTATCGTGAGAAAGACAGAGCAGAGAAGGCAATGAGTTTCTATGGTTAAAACAGTTCAGGCAAAGCAGATCATTGAAAATTGCAGAGGCGACACCTTTGGCGGTTGGCCTGCCCGTACCCTGCTGGAGGCGGGCGACTTTCCCATTGCCCAAATCGCCGAGCTTGCCCTGCGTGAAGGACAGAGCTCGAATCCTTTGTATCGGGTCCACCGCTGGTTTGCTCGCCGGGTGGGCTCTCAGTTCCGTTCGATCCTCACCGCGCTTACCCTTCCCCCTGAAAAGGCCGACACCTTTTGGGATACCTATCTCGGTAAGACTTCCGTGCATGGCGCTGTCATTCTCGATCCGTTCATCGGCGGCGGGACAAGTTTGGTGGAGTCCATGCGCTGCAACGCCCGGGTGATTGGTTTTGATATCGACCCGGTCGCGACCTTTATTACCCGATTTGAGTTGGCCGCCTCCCGGATGGAAGATCACTACCCGGAAATCGATCAGATTTGCAATGAGGTCGCACAACTCATTACGCCGTTGCATCTGACCATGGTGGATGGCGTCGAACGGGATGTTCTTCATCATTTCTGGACCCAGGTGAAGCAGTGCTCGAATTGCCAGAGCGATGTAGAACTCCATCCCCATTTTCAACTTGCCTACTCCAAAGAGAATGGTCGGCAGTGGGTATTCTGCAAGGACTGTCATGCAGTCCACGAATTGTCGATTGAACGCAAGGTGCTGCACTGCTCTTGCGGCAAGCACACCACTATCAGCGCGGGCACGCACGGCAACGGGATCATGACCTGCCCGTCTTGCAAGCACACACAGAAGATCGTAACGGATGACCTTGACGGTGCCGAACGCCCCGCTTGGAGGCTCTTTGCCCAGGAGTATCTGGTCGGAACCGGCAAGAACTGCACAAGGCATTTCAAGCGCGTCGAAGAGGCGGACCAGGCGTTGTACGACCGAGCCACCCGAAAGCTGCGGATGATCGGGAATGGCTTGCTTGTGCCAACGAGAAGCATTCCCCGCGAGGGCCGTTCGGATGGACGACCTCTGATCCACGGGATTAGGAATTACGCAGACTTTTTCAACGACCGGCAGAAGCTCCACCTGCACCTTCTCGGTTCGGCCATTAACCGAGTCGAAAGCGATGAGGCGCGGCGCTGCCTTGCGCTGGCCTTCAGTGAACATCTCACAACAAACTGCATGTACACTGGATATGCGTTCGGATATCGCAGAACCAGCCCTATGTTTTCCATTCACTCATATAGGCACATCACTCGTCCGGTAGAACTTAACCCATGGCTGGACGGTGTTGGTCGAGGAACATTTCTCAATACCGTCAGGAAGATTTCTAAGGCAATTGCATTTGCGAAGGCTCCTGAGGAATTACACCCGGAAGGTTCACGTCTCGCCTATACTGAAGATTTTGTGCGAAAGCAGGCTTGCCTTGGTTCTGTGCAGGATGTTTTGGCGGACAAGGCTACAGCAGCTATTGAAACTCAGTCATCAGAGGAACTTCATTTACTGCCCGATGGTTCGGTAGACCTCGTGCTTACTGACCCACCATACTTCGACAATTTGAGCTATTCAGAGCTTTCCGATTTTTACCTTGCATGGCATCAAGCTCTGGGGATAGCGCCGCCGCCTTATAATGACAACACGACATCGGCTCCCATTCTTCAAAATCTGGCGATTACAAGGCGATCGGCAGAGGCTATTTCTGGATACCAAGAGCGGCTTCAGCAAATATTTCTTGAGTGTTGCCGAGTGCTAAAACCTAATGGTGTTTGTGTGTTCACCTATCACCACAAACTTCCCTCTGCATGGGATGCGCTTGGAACGGCCCTGATTCATTCCGGCCTAACCGTAACAAAGGTTCTGCCCATGCGCGGTGAGGGACAAGGCGGTCTTCATACATATGACGGGACGATAAAGTGGGATGCCGTTCTTGTGTGTCGCAAGAAAGGGACAAAGAACAAGAGTGGCACACCGATCATCAAGCAATCTTCTTTTGATGAGGCCGTTCAGGAAGCGATAGAGCATTTCAATAATCTATCTCCGAACAAACGAATCGGATTCAAAGTGCCTGATTATACAAATTTGGCAAGGGCGTTGGTTATCAGTAAAAGTTTCATAGGTAAAGGTGATGCCAGCACACGACCGATGTCGGAAGCATTGATTAATATACCAAACACGGGAGATTGTGATGGCAAAATTAGATAAAGGAACTCTCGCTCTTACATTCAAATTTGATTGTGACCGATTTTTAAGATTCCGGTTAGCGACTCAAGCAGATCGAGATACCATTGGTGTTTCTGCCGAGACCTATAAACGTCCCGGTATTGAGCTGATAAAGGCTGCTGGTAGACGGTGGGAAGCGGATAAGTATCAGGATTTAATCGACACCTCTGCCGATGGAAAAATTGTTTATCTGCTTGAGGACAGCGTCGATAATTTACTGGGGCGCAAGCCATTCAAAAAAGTCGAAAATCTGTTTGATATCCTGAGGCAGCAAGAACCACCTCAGGCAATAATTGAGGCAGAATTCACAGTCCCTACAAACATCACTTCCGGTTTGCAAAAAGCATATGATGATTACGGACTGGATCAAGTTCGAGTCCGACCGGATATTCTCTGGATTCGTCCCGGCGGCACGGGAGCACCGTTGATTGGTAATGGTGATACACCTGAATACGAGATCCATATCATTGATGTAAAAATGGCAGCTGAGCCATCATTAAGGCATTTTACCGAAGTAACATATTACGCATTAGCTCTGGCCACTGCTATTGAACAAGAAGGTCTGAGTGATAGATATGCAGTTTCAGCTGAAGGCACAATTTGGCCCGGAAACCATGATGTAAATGCCTTCCGTAATCTGGTTAATCTGCATGAAGCACGAGGAGCCTCTGAGCCTGCTTCTGAAGCTTTAAATGAAACCCTGATTCGAGTGCCTTATGAAGTTTACGAAGTCCATGTGAAACAGTTTTTTGAAGACCGCTTACTGCGTGTCCTTCAAACAGATATTGCAGACGCAAGCTGGCATGTGAGCCCGAAATGTCAACTTTGTGACTATGTTCGTTACTGCACCGAAAAGGCAACTGGCTGCGATCATCTCTCCCGAATCGCGTGGCTTAACCAAGGCCAGGCTGATCTGCTACGTACAAATGATATCAACACCACAGCGGAATTGATCGAGGCAATCTCTACGGCAGATGCCCGGTGGCAATCTGTTATCGAATCCAGTCACCAACTAAGAGCAGATGGCCCTGCATTGGCTACTCGAGCTCGTTCCTTAAGCGACAATGCACCTTTGTCGATTGAAGGGCGTCGCAGTGCAATGATTCATGCTTGGACTGACCAAAGCATATTCATCACAATTCATTTTGATCCCGGTTCGGGTATTTCCTTTGCATTGGGTGCTTCCCGTATGTACTTCCCACACGATAGAAAAAAAGGTGATCCACCTATTACGGAAGAGAAAATATTCATTGTTGACCGTGTCGATGCAATGAATCCTGAAACCGAGCGTGAACGTCTTAAAGAGTTCGCAACTGTGGTTTCCGAATGGTTGTTGGAGGTTTCAGAGGTTAACTCTAACTTGCCTGCACGCGACCGCCTCTCTTCTCATATTTTTTTCTGGGACTCATTAGAGGTACGTCAGCTCAAGCGTATGTTTGAGCGCCATATGCAACACCCTGATGTGATAGAGCTAATCGAAGTTCTTACCCGTTTTTTCCCGCCAGACACTTTGTTGCCCGACCCTGATGCGTTCAAATCTCAGCCGGGCACGATTGTAAAAGAAGTGTTGCGAATGCTTGTGGGGCTTCCCGTTGCTCATGATTATTCCCTTTTCGAAGCAGCAAATAGCTTTTATCCAAATCTACGAGAAGACGGAACACCTTATCGATTTGACCTGCCATTTGGATTTGTCACTCCCATGAGTGATCAGATACCGTTCGAACGAGCCTATGAATTGTGGCAGGACAAAATATTCGTTCGTCATTTCAACAAGCTCCATCCCAATGATCCATCTAAGTGGCGGACTTATACAAGAGATGAGCTTTATGAAGGTATTAAGCACGCCACTAAGGTTCACTTAAAAGCCTTACAACACATCGTCCGCAGATTGCGCGAGAACTATAAGGATCAGTTGATCCCGAGGAAAGGTGGTTTTTCTGCAGGTCGGTCTTCTCAAGCAAGAGTCCCGGAAGCGGCGCGGAGTTTGATTGCTTTTGAGAAACTCAACGTTGCATGTCAGGAAATGGAAAACCGGAATACGCGGTCACTTCCTGTGGATGAGAGGGAAGCCAGGTTTTTCTCGATTCGTGGTTTGACGTTAATGCCAAAGGTAGAAGCCGATCTAATAATCGATGAGATTAAATTTTCGAATCAGAAATATCAGAACGATACGCTTTACGCATTCAACTTTGCACCAACAAGCCGTGACTCCAGAATAAAGGAGGGAGAGTTTACCGTTGCCCTTTCTAACGAAAACGAACATGTCGATCTTGATGAGCCTTGGCGTCGTCGTCTGGGACTGAACTTTCAAGATGCGGAGAGTCTTCTCGCTGACCATGATTTGAATGACCGCTGGATGATTAACAAATCTGTTGGCTCCTTGCTTCAGGTGGAAGTTATTAGACTCGAGGCAATGCAGGACACCCCATACATGGTCATCAAACCGAGTCATCAGGGATTGTTCGAGTTTGCTATAGCTCAAGGGATTATGGATATCAGCACATCGCTTGTGCTTGATCCTATGTATCGGGATTTTTCCAGCGACAGAATTGAAAAAGCACTTCGAGCTGTTGGCGGCAAGGCTGCTCCAGTGAAACGAGCAAGAAGGAAGCGGAGGTAACAGATGGCTAAACAAACTACAAAAATGACAGAACCAGCTCACAGCCTTATGTATGCTCCGGGCTCTTTAGCTGCAGGGAAATCTTTTTCTGATACAGGTTCTTTGTATGCGACCGTCAAACAGTATTTGAAGAATGAGTTCAATGATAAACAAGAATCCCTTTTTCACGACGCATTTAGTAGCCGGATTTCATTGTTATGGGGACCTCCCGGAACTGGTAAGACGACCGTTTTAGCGGGAACGATTTTGGGGTGGATGGAGCATTATGCGAATGCCGGACAACCGCTACGCATTGGAATTGGCTCAAGTAACTATAATGCCATTGATAATGTTCTGACTGAGGTCTTAGAGCTACTCGAAAAAAGATCCGCTTCAGCCGGAGACTTTGCATGTCCGGTTCGTGTTGCCAGAGTGCGCAGTGATGCGTCGGCTCCACCCATGACAGACCAGATAGAAGATGTTCCAAGAACATCGGTAAATGCCCCGGCATTTGTGAATGCCGTGAAAAGCGATGATGCTGGAATTATTGTCGTTGGAGGGACTTGGCAACAGCTTGGCAAATTAGCTGAAAAAGACCATCAGGATAATGAGCCGACCGCTGAATGGTTCGATTTAATGGTAATCGACGAAGCATCCCAGGTTCCAGTCGCGGCTGCGTCTGCTTACTTCCTGCTTCTAAAGTCTGATGCTCATGTAGTTCTCGCTGGTGATGATAGGCAGCTGGGGCCGATTTACGGTTTCCAAATGAAGGACAGTGTTCAGGGGTTGTTTGATTGCATTTTTTCTTACATGAAAGAGACGCACGGAATTACACCGGTGCAGTTGAAGCATAACTACCGTACCAATGTGGAAATATCTGCATGGCCTTGCAAGCGGTTTTATAACAATGAGTACGAAGCGTTCTCTCCGGAAAAAAGACTGGAGTTGGCGATAAATATTGATGGAAAGCCTTCTTACTGGCCAGAGCAATTGCCTTGGTCTGATGAGTTTTTACGCATCCTTGATCCAGCCTGTCCGGTTGTGGTGATTAGTTATTCTGCAAACACCTATACATTATCAAATCCGTTTGAGGCTCAGGTTATTTCTGCGTTAACCCTCCTCTATAAGAAATTGGTTGACAGCCAGTATGATGATGTGACGCCGCAGGAGTTCTGGACTCAAAAAATAGGAATCGTCACGCCTCACCGAGCCCAAATGGCATCCATTCGAAATCTTTTAGTCGATGCTGCTGGGATGACTATGGACCCGCCGCCATTCGTCGATACCGTCGATCGTTTCCAAGGTCAGGAACGCGATCTGATACTTTCGAGTTATGTAGTGACTGATCGTGACTTCGTGGCTTCTGAAGATGCGTTTATCCTTAGTCCCCGACGTTTCAATGTTACGCTCACCAGAGCTCGCAGTAAATTTGTAATGCTGATTAGTGATGCACTATTGCAATATTTACCTTCCGACCCAGACGTGGCCCGAGATGCAGCTCACTTGCAGCTTTTTGCTGAGCAGTATTGCAGCTCTATGTGCAAATCCATTGATTTGCCGTTCTTTGAACGTGGGGCGCTTTCGACAATGAAATGCAAGCTGCGAGGACGAGTTGAGAATGGTAGTTAAGCATGTGCGCATGATGCAGTCGTGTGTCTGTTCATACTAAAGGATAAATGATAGCGGAAATTGATGAATGACGATTAAAAACCTGAAAGTCGAAAATGTTCGTGGAATCGGTCAACTCAGTATTGGCTCAAATATTCTTAAGAATCGACCCAATATATTGGTTGCGCCAAATGGGTTTGGGAAAACCTCCATCGCCACGGCTTTTAAGTGTGCCGCAGACCAGACATCAATAAAGTTGGAAGATGAAGACCGTCATCATCACGATGACAACAAGAAAGCGATAATTGAACTTGAGCTGAAGGAAAATGGATCTTCCTCGAAGTTGAGCGTTACGGAGCAAGCCCATTCGAACGATATTCGCAAACACTTCGATGTTCACGTCGTGTTTGACCTAAGAAGAATCAAAGCGCATTCACGCAATTTTGGGGGCTTTTCAAGAGCAGAGGCAAAAATGGTGATCGACCCGATTGTCATTTGCAAAAAGGTCAATCGGGCAAATAGCCCATACAAAATTTCTGAAATAAAACGTGCCTTTGGGAAACATAAAACAGCACTTCCAAACATTGCCGACTCTCTTTTCCAATCACATGACTTTGTAATGAGGTCTCCAGAGTGTTGGCAGTATGTCGATGCGCTTATAAAAACACGTAAGTGGAACCAAATCGAAAATGTCAGAAAACAATTGTCAGATTACAGCGGGAGCACCGATGATGGGTTATCGCATGTTGCAACGGCCGTAAATGATTTGTTTGTCAATATTCCGGAGGCGAAAGGGTTACTCTCTATTGTTGAAGCAACCACAAAGCTTTGCGGCGTTGAAGCATTCTTGTCCATCTGGCAGATGCTCACGCTTGCAAAAAGTGCCAGAGATGCATTGAAATGCTATTTGGAGTGGCTTCGATATTCTGAAATAAAACAATCTCTCAAGGATGGATTGAACGACCTCAATACTTCTTGGAAGATTCCATCCTTGAAAGAAACCAAAGGGAATCTGGTTGTTGAAATGCCAGACCCGACACACATTTCAAATGGGCAGCGAGATGTTTTGCTGCTCCTTTCATTGCTCCATATCGCTCGTTACAATCTTGTAAAATCCAGAGCGATTTTAATCGTTGACGAGGTCTTCGATTACTTGGATGACGCAAACCTGACCGTTGCCCAGTACTACATATCACAGCTCATTGAAGACTATAAGCGCCAAGGTAGATCCATCTACACGATAATCCTGACACATCTGAACCCCTCATTTTTTCAGAACTATGTATTCAGTAATCAGAACACAATCTATCTTGAAAACGGAACCGCTTATGATTCGATCGACGCAATGAAAAAACTCATCGGAGCAAGATCTCAAGACGGCTGTGATGAAGCTCTCAAAAAAGATATATCGAAGTATCTCGTTCATTTCTACAGCGGAGATTATGACTTCGCTGAAAAGTTGAAATCAATCTCGGGCATCAGGTCGAGCTGGGGAAAAAACGGCAAGTTCCAGGGTTTCCTTCGAGATGAATTTGGCAAATATAGCAGTGATCAGCCGTATGATCCGCTTGCTATTTGTGCAGTCACCAGACGCTCGATTGAAGAGCTGGCGTTTAGCCAAATTTCCGAACAACCAGACGCTGATGAATTTTTCAATACGCATAAGACCGGTCCAAAACTTGACTGGGCTGTTCAGCGAGGAGCGGTTGTGCCAGAGACACATTACCTCCTAAGAGTAATATTCGATGATGGTCTGCACTGGAATCCCAATCGGGACAACACCATCCCGATAGTTGCCAAGCTTGCCAATCCGATAATAAAGAAAATGATTGTTGAGGTAGTCAATGAGTGTATGGGGAGTGGATAAAAATGTCCGCTTGTCACACGATCTTTTCGAGCTGGAGGAACTGCTGATTGAAAAATAGTCTGAGCATACACAGAGCCCAAGGATGCCTGCTGGGCCAGCTTGCCAGTGATGCACTGGGCAGTCTGGTTGAGAGGTTACTCGTATGATGCTGGCGATTGCGGCTTTAATCGCCGGTCTGGTTCTGCTCGTTTGGAGTGCGGACCGTTTTGTGGAAGGATCGGCTTCTACAGCACGACATTTCGGAATGCCGCCGCTGTTGATTGGTATGGTGATTGTCGGATTCGGGACTTCTGCTCCGGAGATGGTGGTTTCAGCACTGGCCTCGCTTGATGGGAATACGGGAATTGCGCTTGGGAATGCGTATGGGTCAAATATCTGCAACATTGCACTGATCCTCGGGGTGTCAGCCTTGATCAACCCGATCATGGTTCACTCGACGGTATTACGCAAAGAGCTGCCGATACTGACACTTGTGAGCATTCTCACTGTGGGTCTTCTCGCAGACCTCGATTTATCACGGCTCGATTCCATAGTCTTACTACTGGTATTTGGTGGCCTGATGGCATGGACGATCTATCAGGGGCTGAGACGCAAGGCCGATACGTTGGCCAAAGAGGTTGAGTCTGAAACCGCTGAAAAAGAGATGCCGATTAAGCGGGCTGTTTTCTGGCTTGTTGCCGGGTTGCTGCTGCTCATTGCCAGCTCCCGAATCCTCGTATGGGGGGCCGTTGAAATCGCACAGATATTCGGTGTCAGCGACATGATCATAGGTTTGACGATTATAGCGGTGGGCACCTCCTTGCCGGAGCTGGCTTCATCAGTCATTGCCGCCCGCAAAGGTGAGCATGATATTGCTCTGGGAAATGTGCTGGGATCAAACCTGTTCAACACGCTGGCCGTTGTCGGGATTGCTGGATTGATTCACCCTTTTGCGGTGGAGCCGGAAACGCTATCCCGGGACATGGTTGTGATGTGTGCTTTGACCCTTTCACTTTTCCTGATTGGATATGGATTCAGAGGTCGTCAGGGGCGTATCAACCGATTTGAGGGAGCAGCGCTTCTGCTGGTTTATGTGGGCTATACGGCATGGTTGATCAGCACAGTAATGGCGGTTAAGACATGAGTTGTAAAACACACCGCCCGGTATTCAATCGGGAATCGAACCCACGTCCGTTCTCTGTTTCGGGAAAATGTAGAGAATTAAATTTCTCTCGACGTTCGGCAGTCTGAAGGGATTTGATGTGTGTTAAGGTATTGAATAAACAGGGTTTGCGGATGTGTTTTGGTTTGGAGAACGAATTGGGGTAAGACTCCCGCCATCTCCACTATCAAGTGATCCGTCAAGATCCCGAAAAGTCCAAAGACCCCTGTAAACTCAGGGGTTTTTGCTTTTTTTCAGAAAACCGTCATTCCGGGCAGGAAAGCCACGAAAAGATATCTGAAGGGAGGAAAATGATGA
>Ga0272443_10006832_pt1 | contig 11119 bp, 9 predicted proteins | sample SSMAcet12_FD_193581 | JGI IMG/M metagenome (GOLD analysis project Ga0272443, IMG submission 193581) | Marine sediment archaeal communities from Little Sippewissett salt marsh, Falmouth, MA, United States - SSM-Acet-12 | ecosystem: Environmental > Aquatic > Marine > Wetlands > Sediment ... | reverse complement strand
CCGCAAATACGGCCCCACCCCGGCAGACTGGAATGTTTCCCTGTGGTATAGCCTCCCCGGCGTGACACTCGGGATGGAGAACATAGGCGGTACAATGGTACCCTATATGGAATTCACCTTGACGGAAAGCCTGCTCGGCGATGATACCAACGTCTTTCCCATTGTCGATCAAGGGGGACCGTCACGCAATGATTCTCTTTCCATCCCTACCCTCAGTGAATGGGGCATGATCATCCTGTTTTTGTTCAGCATCGCAATAGGTATCATAAAAATTCGGAAAAGAAAGATGACGTGATCTTTGATAGTGTTTCGCTTGTAGCAATGGAACAGAATCCCAGATTCAAACAGTGTTGAAAACATATCCGGAAACCGTTCAAAATGTAAATAGATCCCCCGACTATGTCCGCGGGTAGAGGGCCCACATGCGGGCGAGTTCGTCCTCTTCGCATCTGATCTCGCTGAAGTAGGACACATCGTCACCACGGCGGATGGAAACGCCTTTCCCCTCCGTCACGTTCCCGATAAAGGCGTAGGGAATACCGATTCCGTCGAGTGCCGTTGATACGGCCGCCTCCTTCTCCGGCGACACAGTCACCGCAAGTGTTCCCGACGAAATCATTTTCAGCGGGTCGAATTCGAAGACCCGGGCAAACCGCTCCACCACGGGATCGATGGGCAGACGCCCGGCATCGATGTTTATCGCCTTTTTCGAGAGGGCAGCGATTTCGAGGAGCGTTTCCAGAAGGCCGCCCCGGGTCACGTCGTGCATCGCCGTCGCACCGTTTTCTGCAAGGACGAGGGCTTCCCGAACGACACTGACATTGTTCATCAAGCGGAGCGCTTCCGCTGTTTCTTGCTCCGTGACACCTTTCTCATGGGCAATATCAGCGAAATCGCCCGCCAGTATGCCGGTCCCTTCCACGGCAACACCCTTCGTCACGAGCACCAGGTCTCCCTCCCCCGCCCCGCCGGTCCTGACGGGCGTCCGTTCTCCCGCGTTTCCCAAAGACGTCACCGATACTAACGGTCGCGTGAGGTTCGCCGAGTATCCCGTATGGCCGCCGATGATGGCGACACCGATTTCATCCGCGGCACGGCGTGCGTCCCGCATGATCTGTTCGAGAAGTTCCTCGTCGTCAATGCTGGGGACAAGTACGAGGAGCAGAATCCACCGCGGCGGGATACCGCTTGCCGCGATATCGTTGCAGGCGACGTGTACGGCGAGCCACCCGATGTTGCCGATGGCGCCGACGATGGGATCCACATGCGACGCCAGGATATCATCGCCGATCTTTGTCAGAGCCACATCTTCTCCAAAAGATGACCCAAGGACAATGTCATTGTTTGCTTCGGCGACAAAAGGAAAAACGCGCTTTTCCAGAACATCAAGAGAAAATTTCGACATAAAATACTCCCGTACAACTCTTCGTGAATATAAACTCAGACGATGTGCCTGCGCGACACCGGCAGATCAACCAGATCGAAGACTGCGTTTTTCTGATCGATATCACATCAAACAGAATTAGCAAACACCTTTTTGTCCTTTCCCACAATCGTGGAAAGATACTTTACATTCCTGCGGTTTTCGTCTACATCCCTTGTACGCAAATATGTGAATATTCTTTGAGGCGGAATCGGTTACAGGCAATGGCACAGGCACTCATGTTCCTCGGGACGGGAAGCGATGTTGGGAAATCCGTGGCAGCGACGGCATTCTGCCGTATCCTGGCCCGGCGAGGCGTCCGGGTCGCCCCCTTCAAGGCGCAGAACATGTCGAACAACTCCTCCGTCGCCGTCGAGGGCGGAGAGATCGGCCGTGCCCAGGTGGTCCAGGCGGAGGCGGCGGGACTCGCTCCCTCCGTCCACATGAATCCCGTCCTCCTGAAACCCTCGTCGGAAACAGGTTCGCAAATCATCCTCCAGGGACATGTGTTCGACATGATGGACGCCGTTTCGTATCACTCCTTCAAACCGCAGCTTAAACAGGCGATCCGCGAATCCTTTCATCACCTCGCCGAGCAATTTGACGTGATTGTCATGGAGGGCGCGGGAAGCTGTCTGGAAATGAATCTTAAGGACAACGATATCGTCAACTTTCCCCTTGCCTGCGAGGTAGGCGCGCGGTGCATCCTTGTCGCCGATATCGACCGCGGCGGTGTATTCGCCCAGATCATCGGAAGCCACATGTTGATGACTGACAAGGAACGGCAAATAACGGCTGGGTACCTTATCAACAAGTTCCGAGGCGACGCCTCGCTCTTCGATGCGGGTCGTTCTTACATCGAGGAAGCAACGGGGAAACCCGTCTTCGGCCTTATTCCCGCCTTCACGAATATTACTATCGATGCGGAAGACTCCGTGGCGATCCAGGACGACCGGCGGTCACCGATACCTCCGCGCGCCACAACCGTGAACATTGCCGTTGTCCGCCTGCCCGGCATCTCGAACTTCACCGATTTCGAGATTCTCGACAGGGAGACGGACGTGGTGCTCAATTTTCTCGTGCGGCCGGAGCAATTGACGTCGTCCTATAACATCGTTATTCTCCCGGGCACGAAAAACGTCATGAACGACGCCCGGTGGCTCTCAGAAACAGGGTGGGTCGGAGCGCTTGCGCATTTCGTTGAAGAGGGGAAACGCTGCTATGGCATCTGCGGCGGCTTCCAACTCCTGGGCAAGACCATTGCGGACCCTCACGGTGTGGAATCATCGGAACCCGCCGCACAGGGTCTCGACATTCTTCCCGTGACGACGGTCCTTGATAATGAAAAGGTTGTCCGGAAAGCGAAGGGAACGACACGGGTGGGCGGTCATGCCGTCGATGGATACGAAATTCACATGGGGCGGAGCACCGCCTTAGACGACGATACCCTCCCCTTTGTCATCATCGAGGAAGCGGAAACGGGGACAACGCGGACGGACGGCCTTGTGACACGTAACGGGCGCATTGCCGGAACGTACCTCCACGGTCTCTTCGACGAACCCTCCTTCAGAAACGCCATCCTCAATGCCGTGAGACGAGAAAAGGGACTCGACGAAAAACATTCCGCGAAGAGCCGGCGCGACCGCTTTGCGGAATACGATAAGCTCGCCGATCACTTCGAACGGTACTGTGACATCGACGGCATCATCGGCCGTAAATAAAAAAGCGCCCCCGTGGAGGGGACGCCCTGTTTCAATTCCTGATGATTTTCCTACGCGATCCGCGCAGCCTCGAGCCGTTTGATCGATTCCTCCATGCCGAGTATATCGATAACGGTGGGAATATCCGGGCCGTGGGTGTTCCCGTAGAGCGCGAGGCGAAGGGGAAAATAGAACTGTTTTCCCTTGATCTCCAGTTCCCCGATTGCTTTTTTCGTCAGTTCCGTCAGTTCGTCCTTCGACCAAAGGTCGTGCGATCTGAGCGCTTCAATCCAGTAGGCATACAGCCGCTGGGAGGTATCTTCCGCAGCAAGCGCCGTCTGCTCCTCATCGAACTCGGGTCTGCGGTAAAACATCACGGCATGCTCCACAATCTGGGCAAGGGCGGGAACGTACTCACGCGCCACGTCGATGACCTTTAGATATTTTTCCCGATCCCCGACATCGATACCCGCCTCTTCGAAATAGCGCTGTGACGTATCTGCAATCACATCGAGTGCAGATTTCCTGACATAGTTTCCGCCCATCCAGTTGAGTTTTTCAATGTCGAAAACGGCACCCGCTTTGTTGATGCGCTCCAGTGTGAAGACTTCTTCCAGTTCCTTCAAAGTATAGACCTCTCTGTCGTCGGAACCGTGCCAACCGAGGAGGGCGATAAAATTGATAAGCGCCTCCGGCAGATATCCCTTCTCGAGATAGCTCTCGACGGCCACGTCACCCTGCCGCTTGGACAGTTTGCTGCGGTCCGTGTTGAGGAGCAACGGAAGATGAACGAAGATGGGCAGATCCCAACCGAGAGCCCGGTAGAGAAATATGTGCTTGGGTACGCTGGAAAGCCACTCTTCACCACGGATGACGTGGCTTATTTTCATGAGATGATCGTCGACAACGTTTGCCAGGTGATACGTCGGGTATCCGTCGGACTTTATCAATACCTGATCGTCCACGACGGAGTTATCCACGGCGACCTTTCCGCGCACGACATCGGAAAAGACTGTTTTCCCATCACGGGGATACTTCAGGCGAATGACGGCGGGTATGCCCGCGGCGAGGTTTTTCTCGACATCTTCCGGTGTCAGACTGCGGCACTTCCCGTCGTACATGGGTGCCATGTGCATTTTCCGCTGACGGTCCCTCAGTTCTTCCAGGCGCTGCTCAGTACAGAAGCAGTAATATGCATCGCCGCTCTCCACGAGCTGATTGACATACTTCCGGTACAGGTCAGTCCGTTCGGATTGAACATAGGGCCCGTAATCACCGCCGATATCGGGTCCCTCGTCGTAGTGAAGACCCACGCTTTTCAATGTGCTCGTCAGGTTTTCCACTGCGCCAGGGATGGACCGCTTTTGATCGGTATCCTCGATCCTCAGAACGAACGTCCCCCCCTTACTACGGGCAAAAAGATAATTAAACAACGCTGTCCGCAACCCTCCGACATGGAGATATCCCGTCGGGCTTGGTGCGAAGCGTACCCTTACATCATTGTGTTCAGTGTCACCCATTCCGTCTCTCACTTCTCCCTTATGCACACACTACCGTGTTTGCCGTTTTTTCCTGCGCATAGCGCGGGAATAGCACGGCTGTTTAAGAAAAATGTGCGTTTCTTTATCACCGGTCCCGATACACGCGGCAGGTTAACCATATTTCTGCGAGTTCAAACTTTAAAGAATTAGAGCATAGAAAAGTATCTTGTCAAGAAAAAGATCATTACCCGACGGAAATCACGAGAGAGGAAAGCTAATCAGCAGCAATCATGACCGTAGACGCCTTAATGACGGCGTGTGCCTCCTTCCCGGGCGCGAGACCGAGCCGTTCCGCCGATTCTTTGGATATTATCGATACGATCTGGGTGCCCCCCGGGAGTTCCAGAACGATTTCCGTATTGACCATGCCGGGATTCACCGACACCACCTTCCCCTTCAAGATATTGCGGGCGCTTAATTTCATTTTTTCGCCTCCTTCTCCCTGTATTTTACATATCTCATAGTACAACGCATAAATTATAATACAAAATGGTTCATAGTCATACATCAAAACATAACAATGTACGGCAATACCGTGCACGACGTATTTTTTCTTGCATATCTCCATCTCCATGCCTATTGTCGGAATGCTTCACACAAAAGAGAGGAGTTCCTCATATGGCTGAAGAGAAAAAGATATCCATCAAATTCCCCGATCACCTGAAGGAGGGTGCCTACGCCAACAGTCTCGGTGTCCTTTTTACTCATGAAGAGTTCGTGCTTGATTTCATCATGGCCGCACCGCCCGCAGGCACCGTTTCCGCTCGCGTCATCACGACACCGGGGCACGCGAAGCGATTTGCGGCCATGCTGAACGACCAGATCGCCCGGTATGAAAGAACTCACGGGGCCATCAAGACGGCGATGGAACCGCGTTCCGGCAACACTTTCGATGCTTGAGTGTTCTTCCATGACACGCTGACGGCATCCCCGATCTCCGAACAGCGCAGTCGGGCGATAAACCGGCCACTCTTCGCCGATCGTTCTTTAAAAGAGTCAATACAAAATGCGAAGAGCCCGTTTTATCAGGAACAAGGAAACGGTATAGGGCGGAAACCTCATCGGCGTATCGAACAGGAACGCATCCCGTTAGACGCTCTTCACGTGGGAGAAGGCCTCGAAGCTGTACCGGCCGTGGTAGGCACCCATGCCGCTGTCGCCGACGCCGCCATAACGATTTTCCCGATTTTTGTCCTTCCCGCGAAAAGAACGATTTCTCTTCACCCTTATTCCGTCGTTTCCATCACAGCCGACGTACCCATACCACCACCCGCGCAGAGCGAGGCCATACCCAGCGTGAGACCACGCCGCCTCATCTCGTATATCAAGGACACGACGATCCGCGCGCCCGTACACCCTACGGGGTGTCCGAGCCCGCAACCGCTTCCGTTGACATTGACGATATCCCGCCTGAGGCCGATACCCCGTTCACAGGCAATGTACTGCGTCGCGAATGCTTCGTTTAATTCGATCAATTCCATGTCGGACAGGGAATAGGAACTCTTTTCAAAAAGTTTCTTCGTCGCCGGGATAGGACCCTCACCCATGTAATCGGGATGAACGGCGGCGACGGCAGATTCGCCGATCCGCGCAAGCGGCGCTATACCGTAATCCTTCGCCATCCGGCGGGACATGACCAGCATCGCAGCGGCACCATCGTTGATGCCCGACGAACTGGCCGCCGTGACGATACCATCCTCACGAAATACCGGTTTCAGTTTTTTTACATCGTCGTATGAAAGCCCCCGGCGCACGTGCTCGTCCTCTTTGACCAGCACAGTCTCTCCTTTCCTTTTCATCACCGGCACGGGAATAATTTCCTCCTCAAAGCGACCAGCCGCAATGGCCGCCTCGGCGTTGTTATGACTTCTCACCGCCACCTCGTCGCTTTCCTCCCGTGAAATACCCCACTTCTGGGCAATCAGCTCCGCCGTCTCCCCCATGATAATATTCCCGCCTGAATAGAGGAGCGTCCATATGGCGTCTTCCATAGTCTTGTGCATGAGCCTCGCCCCCCACCGAGCATCCCTGATGACGTAGGGCGCCGTACTGTAGCTTTCCACGCCTCCGCACAGGATGACGTCGGCCTGCCCCAGGGCAATTTGAGCGGCGGCGTTTATCATCGCCTGCATCCCGGAATTGCACTGCCTCTGGACAGTATACGCCGGAATATCGATAGGGAACCCCGCCTTGAGGGCCCCACATCGCGCGACATTCGGTTCGTCAAAGTCCTGGATGCAGCATCCCCAAATAATGTCGTCGATACTGGCACTATCAATACCCGCCCTCTTCACCGCCTCCGTCATGACCACGGCCGACAGGTCTCCTGCCTTCACATCACGAAACACGCCGCCGAAATCGCCGATAGGCGTCCTCACCGCACTGACAACAACCGCATCTCTTTCGTTCATCTCGTTCCCTCTTCCTCATGTCATAGCGTCTCAACGACTTGAGACGATTATCACGTTCCGTCTTCCTCATTACCCGGTGGGCCTGTGATCTCATCGTAGCGGTCGAGGGAACTACCGCAAATGGGACACACTTCCTTGGGGAGTTCCAGCAATGTCGAACCGCACCGGCCACAGACATAATAGGTTTCCGTCTTATTCAGTTTCTCGAGAATTACAGTAAAGAAAAAACCGAGGCCTGATTCCACTTTTCGCAAAAGACTCCGATGCTGTTTTTCCGCCTTCCACGCATAAGTAATATCCCGTATCGCCTCTCTGTGATCTTCGAGCCTGACACGGTCAATGTGGTCAGGATAGTGCGTATCGATCTCCGCGAGTTCCGTCTCCAGGGAAAACCGGAGATTTTCTTTTATGGATCGGATGGGAATGGTACGTTCCGGAACAGAGGGAACTGCCGCATGGAGATCTTCAAGCAATCTTTGGAAATTCCCGGCGTGAATCCGTTCGGCCTTACTGAGCGCATGAAAAAGAGTGGCGACTCCGGGGTGATCCTCCGCGAGGGCCTCTTCAGCGAAAGCATTGTATATCCTATATGCGGTTACTTCATTGACATATAATTCCTGAAGGACAGCGGCGGTTTTCGGGTAAGCAGCATAATCACTGCCGGCAAAGGATGGGATGACAAATGTCAGGATCGTGGTTATCACGACAAGTGTTTCACGTAATGTCGAGGGACGACACTGCATGCCACGTTTTCCCTTTTGTTTCGACGTAAATGAACATTAAAAAACACATACATCATCTTATAATAATTATTGTATGTTAGCACTGTCGTATTTGCAAGAACACAGTGCGTTGGATGTTCCGTTGACTTCTTTTATCACCCCTCGATGCGTTACGTTCGGAATTACACTGCTGCACATTTTGTCAAATCAATCGTTCACGACCTGTCTTTTTTATTAAAGTCTCGTTCATGACATGCCGAATAAATCACTGACTTTGACAGTGAACCGCTTTTCTTGTATCCGTATCGATAAGCGGTTATTCCCTCGACAGGATAGAAAAAGGGTAACAGTGTATCGTGACTGACTCGACGAGTGATATCATACAGCCGAAGCAACACTTCCTCACCCCGGGATACGTTTATTTCGCCGCGGAACCGACTCTCATTTCCACTGTGCTGGGCTCGTGTTGCGCCGTGTGCATTTACGACGCGAAAAACTGCGCCGGCGGCATGAACCATTTTCTCTATGCTGAAACGTGCAACAAAAGAAAAGCAACGGCCCGGTACGGCAACGCGGCAACGATCGCCTTGATCCGTCTCTTCCTCAATCACGGATCGACAATCAAGAACCTCGAGGCCCATCTTATCGGCGGGGCACACAATCGAGACATCTCCCCGGAAAACGTCGGGCACAAGAACGTACTTGTCGCCCGTCGTATGCTGATACGTCGCGGCATCCGCATCGTCTCTGAAGATACGGGAGGAAGCTGGGGACGAAAGGTCGTCTTCAACACGAGCACCGGCGAAACCGCCATCATGAAGGTACAGCATATTCGACGATCCGACTGGTATCCATATGAAGGGGATCGGTAAAGTTATACCGGCAATCTCTTCATTTCCGGCGGACCCATCATTAGCAAGTTAACGTTGCCTATCTTTGTTTAAAGCGATATTTGACAATACCCCGCCGGGAGAAACATGATAGATCAATCGAGCAACACTAATTATTTAAAAGTATGAATTAAACAAAACAGAGATTTTCAGGCTAAACAGTTCTTTCTGAAAATGTCAGATCTGATTGCGCTTAAAGTATACACGATTGTCAATGGTAATTGTTTTTACGCTGCCTCCCAAATATTCATGGAAAACTCTATTCCCTTGACATACAAGGTTATTATTCCTATAACTTCACTCGTCAGAAAAGATGTCCTGCCACATTGTCTACTTTTCATACGGAGGAATGATTCTATGAGAATTATCAGTTCTGGTGGTATGCGGACAGGTCAAAACTCGGTAACGAGATTTCCCTATAAAGACGGAAGAACTAATGGTCATATAATCGGAAGGCTGAGTATGAGGCATTCCCTGCGCGCCTTTATCATCTGTCTTCTATGTGCTACGGCATGTGTTATGACGGCTACGTTTCCTGCTTTTGCCGCTGAATGGAGCGCGCTGGGATCGGGTGTAGATGGACAGGTCGGAGTCCTTTCCTGCGATGGGAGCGGTAACCTGTATGTGGGGGGTAATTTTACTACAGCAGGCGGAGTTAGCTCTTCGAAAGTTGCCAAATGGAACGGTTCGTTCTGGAGCCCGCTGGGATCGGGAATGAATATTCACGTCGCTGCCCTTGCCTATGATGGAAGCGGTAACCTGTATGCAGGGGGGGACTTCACTACGGCAGGCGGGATCAGCTCTTCCAAAGTTGCCAAATGGGATGGTTCTTCCTGGAGCCCGCTGGGAACAGGCATGAATATGGCTGTCTTTGCCCTTCTTTTTGATGGAAGCAGTAACTTGTATGCAGGAGGTAGCTTTACCACGGCCGGCGGGGCCAGCGCGAACAACATCGCCAAATGGGACGGTTCTTCCTGGAGTCCGCTGGGATTGGGCATGGATGGTACTATCTATGCCCTTGTTGCTGATGGAAGCGGCAACCTTTATGCGGGAGGTATATTCAACACGGCCGGCGGGGTCAGCGCCAACAACGTCGCCAAATGGGACGGCTCGTCATGGAGCGCGCTGGGAACGGGAATTGGGGGCCCTGTCTTTGCCCTTGCCTTTGATGGGAGCGGTAACCTTTATGCGGGAGGCGTCTTTACCACGGCTGGCGGGATCAGCGCAAGCTACATTGCCAAATGGGACGGTTCTTCCTGGAACCCGCTGGGATCGGGCATGGCTGGTGCTGTCTATGCCCTTGTTGTTGATGGGAACGACAACCTTTATGCGGGAGGTGGCTTCAGCACGGCCGGCGGGGTCAGCGCCAACAACATCGCCAAATGGAACGGCTCGTCATGGAGCGCGCTGGGAACGGGAATTGGGGGCCCTGTCTTTGCCCTTGCCTCTGATGGGAGCGATGACCTGTATGCGGGAGGTAATTTCATAACGGCCGGCGGGGTCAGCGCTAACTACATTGCCAGATGGGGAGAAAGCGCACAGGTTACGATACCGAGCTTATCCCATCTCGGCATGATTGGATTCGCACTCTTATTGCTGGGATCGGCATTCTGGACCATGAGAGTCAGGAGAATAACGTAAGTATGCGCAATGGTTTGACGGCTGTCTGTTGAAGACGAGCGATAACGGGCTCACAAACCTACCTTCGTCAATGCACTGTTTTCGAAACAGCATCGCTGGTGTACGGTTCTTCGTCAAAGATTTCATTCGTGGATACTTCGATACGCCGGTGTCTGGGATAATCAAATTACCATTATTTTCGACAATGTCTGTCACGTCAAATGTGAGTTCATGCAACAATTGACCCCAGCTGTCTGTCAAATGGTGATATAAATATTAATAACAAGTACTTAAATTATACTACACACTAACAGATTGTGGTTACAGGTTTCTCTTGATTAAGATGATACTGAATCTGGGATGTAATTTATTGATATTTCTAACGTAAAGCTGGAGCAAAACCTTAATTCAGTTTTCACTTCTGAATCATCCAGTTATGCAGTATTCACATTTTGACTCCGAGCTTTTACCTTTTTCATGATTTCCTCATTTTTTTGCGTGCATAATTCCTATCTAGCCCTGTTTCTCCTTCTTATAAACACTAAAGCTGTTACTGCCATCAGCGATGCAAAGATTATCATACCCCACTCTGTAAGGGTCGGAATCATCACAATTTCTCCTGTATTGAAGGTCATGTCTGCGCCATATGTGCTACCGGCCGCACTATAACCATATACCCGAAAGTGATAGGTCGTATTCGGGGTGAGGCCCGCGATGACGCCGCTCACTGCTGTACTGGTGCTGCCACTGACCGTACTCGGCGTCGCAGTAACCCCACTTCCGTAGGATGTATCCAGTCCATACTCAAACGC
>Ga0272443_10006830_pt1 | contig 11123 bp, 13 predicted proteins | sample SSMAcet12_FD_193581 | JGI IMG/M metagenome (GOLD analysis project Ga0272443, IMG submission 193581) | Marine sediment archaeal communities from Little Sippewissett salt marsh, Falmouth, MA, United States - SSM-Acet-12 | ecosystem: Environmental > Aquatic > Marine > Wetlands > Sediment ... | reverse complement strand
ATATATACAATAGTAATTTATCTCCCAATACCTATTTATCTTATTTATAAAATATCCCAAGAGAAAAAAAGAATCCTTTCAGAAGAAAAAAAATTAAGCCAAACTGATAATTAAAATTTATTAATAACCGTGGTTTTGATATAATATAGAATATGGGAATTACCATCGGACCAAACATGGAAGTCACTGACAGTGACTGGGAAAACATGACCAATGAGCTGAAAAATTACGCCACTGGCAAATTTTGGAAAGACTATACCTGGCACGCCGCGCGTATGGCCGTCATCTCACCTGAACTCTTTAAAGCTGTCACGGTAACGGATAACGAATGGATTGGCATGAACCGGGAATTGGAAAGATACAGACTACAGGAGAACTGGGATGCCTTCACCGCCCGTTTTGCCAGGATGAGACTGATTGATCCATCCCGGGCTGCCGCCATTGAATTAACCGACCTGCACTGGGACAAAATACATGACATCCTAAAAAAATGTACCATCCAGAACAACTGGATACTTTTTGCTTCCCATGCCCACCACATGAAGCTTATCGATGAAGAAAGATTCTCGCAGATTGAAATCACGGACAAGCAGTGGCAGGGCATGCTGGCCAAACTGGATGAATACAGAGGCCAGGATATCAGGGGAAAATTTACTAAACACGCCAGTTACCTCAAAAAAATTGATCCGGAAAGATATAAAAAAGACGTGCGCATCGTGGCCAGTGACTGGGAAGAAATTTCCGCCGAACTGCAGGCCAAACGCGATAAAAACTACTGGGCCGCCTTCGCCGCTCAGGCCAGCCGCATAAAAACATTGATGGAATAAATATATTAAAAAACCATCACTTCTTATAGTGATGATTAATTTTTTTATTTCTTAACCTTCAAAGCAACAATAGCCCAAAATAAACCAGCCAATGGAATACTGCCTAAAAAGGAAAAAAATATAAAAATCGAATATTTAATTATTCTTATATATTGACTAATTAGTGGCCTTTTGATAACCTAATTTATTAAACATAGAACATTGACACAAGGAGGTCGAAAATGTCCGTCCCGGAAAATGCTGCTTACAAATACAAACTGCCGGATAATTTTATCGGCCAGTTAACCCATGAACAGTGCATTCAGGTACTGACCTGGGTTCGTCGCCAAGACAATCTTGAAATGAAACTTCAAATTTTCAAAAGGAAACTGGAGACAGCCAACTCATTTATAGAATGGTGGCACCTATACTATGAAATTGGTTATGATGCCGACAAGGCAAAGATTGACAATGGTCTGGCCTATTCAAAAATCTTTGAAACAGCCTCGTGCCCTGATGACTGGTATAGAATCTATTTCTTTTCAGCTAAAAACGATGAGGACAAGGAATTGGCTCTTGCCAAGCTCAAAGAAATGGTTAACCAGGGACATGATGCCAGTTTCTATACCTTGACCAGACTGGCTGAACTTTTAGATGAAGATGATCCGATGATTGAAACCGTTTTCCAGAAAGCCGGCGAACAAGCCGAAACTCTGGATCAATGGAAATTTATCAAGGACAAGGCGCCTGTAACTTCTGCCATTCGCAACAAGGCTTTTGACAAGGTCATCGAGCTGGAAGAAAACAATAAGGAAGCCCTAAAAAAATGGGCGCGGGCACGCGTTGCTAAAATCCGCGGAGAGCATCTGGGGCCTGTACGCCGTTTTTTATGGGGGCTTTACTGGATGTACCTGTATTACCATGATCTAATAGTTTTCTCAATAACTTTCAAGCACTATACCCAGGGACTTGGCCAGTCCGCAAAAAAAGCGCGTAATTTTGACTCCTGGAGTCACATCTATGATTTCTCAAAAAGCCGTTGGCAAAAAAGAGTTGCTCTCAAACGCCAAAGACAATTTGCAGGATCACCCCGAAACATCGGGGAATCATACAACGGTTCGATGGGTGATCTTCCCGATAAGTACAGATGGCACCGCTGGATATTATTAAGACGGCTCAGAAAAATGCAAGCTCCTTTTGCTGACTGGCTCGAAGGCTTTCCTTTTCCTGCCGACTACGACCGCAAATCCCTGCAAAGAATTTTTGACGCACTGGTCAAAAAGCTTATCGAAACGGCCGACGATTTTGAGGAAATCCATACCACCTGCAAATACCTGGAATGCCAGGACAAACGCTATGCCGGTCTGCTCCAAAAGATGACGGATAAAGCGGAAAATATCGGTCATTGGTACGCCCTTTACACAAAAGCGGTTGGACATCCCGACTACCAGCAACTGGCAGTTGAAAAAATTAAACTAATCCAATCAAACCAAAAGCCGGAATAAAATTTCCGGCTTTTTTATTTTTTATTTTTTTGCTGATTATAAATTACCCAAGCCAAAATTAAACCGGTTAGTGAGGCTCCCACCATCAGCACCACCCCAATCCACCAAACCCAATCCGCTATCATTTCTGCCTGGTCACGCATGCCCCACATGCCCAATATCCAATTCCAATCATGGATAACGTTATCACCGCCCAACAAAGGGAGTGCTTTATCCCAGGCATCCCGTATATAAACACTGACATTCGTTAAATTTTGACCGGTCCACCATAAGCTAAACACAGCGCCGGTCCATCTTTTCTGCCATATAAAAACCACTAAACAAATTAAAGGAATTAATACTTGATTCAGTGAACCACCCAGCATTTTCATCATCTCGCCGAAAACTGCCCAGATCCAATGTCCGGCTTCATGGAAAATAAGATTTACATAGTCCAAAACAGGAAACCAATCATTAGCCATGGCTACCCAAGTGCCAAATATCAAAATCACGGACATAGTTAAAATGCCCCACCATGATGTTTTCTCCTTAAAAATGTTTGTTTTTGATATGGTCATAAAAGCCATAATATTTCCATTATAAAATATTTAAACATAATAAAAAAGAGGCTGATATTCATATTCAGCCTCCGATATTTCACTTCTTGATAAATCGCTTTGGGAAACCGACATTCAACGACTCAATTAAATCGTCTGCGGACACTCCCATGTCCTCATAGACGGCGATCAAGGCTCGATATGCCTCGATAAAACGCTGCAGCTTGGCATCAACATCCTCGGTCTGATATTGTTCCCGACGCCTAACATTGCCATGATTCTGATAAATGGAAGGGTGGGCAATTTCCAGGTGCCGAGACCGGGGATTATTAGCCCAGATCCTGATCATTACTTCCATGGGTATACCATAGCGCTGAGTGATAAGCTGCGGAGTAATAATCCGAAGCATAGCAGTCGACAATCCAAAAAATCCGGAACGGGCATCAGTTATCTGCCAGCTTGTACGTCTGGCCAGATGTCCTGCAAAACAGTCATTGAGAATGACCCTGTCGAGCGGGGTACCGTCATGGACAGTGCTGGGATGGAAGCGTGAGCAAACCACTGGTTCGAATCCTACCTTCAAGTAATGGATCACCTTGGGTATATAGCTCGAGTCATGTTGCCCATCCGCGTCGATCTTGATGACATAGTCATATTTATCAGCCTCTAACAAGGCCAGAAATCCGGCCTTATATGCGGCACCCACCCCCTGATTTTTCGGCAGATCCACACTTCTACATCCATGCTTAGCGACAATTATAGAAGTATCATCGGTTGATCCATCATTAACTACACAAATGTCAACTTTATTGTCCGTCACTTCCCTGACCTGGGGGATTAACTGATCCAAAGTCTGGCCGTCATTATATGCGGTAAACATAACCGCAATATCATTTGCCATTCATTACCCCATGAATAAAAGGTTCAATTAATATTTTTGGTATCTTAAAACAGTGCTTAATATTAGTCAAGCTATAATCATTTGCTAATTTTCAATGCTTCCTGATATTCCTCTGGTGTGTTGATACCCACCGCTTCCAGCGGCCGAACTTCCTGAGTCATTATTCTGGCTTGCTGATCACAAGCTATTTTGATCATGTCCGTTAGATAGTATTCACCCTGAGCATTATTGTTATTAATTTTGGAAATATTTTCCCAAAGCCAATAGGAATTAAAACAAAGATAACTAGCATTCCTTTCTTTTATTGCCAATTGTTCAGGTGTAGCATCCTTAGCTTCAATGATTTCTTTCACTTGCCCTTGATCATCCCTAATGATGCGTCCATTACCTTTAAAATATCCCACCCATGGACCATCCGACGGAACAAAAACGGTTGTTAAAGTCAAATCAGAATTATTTTTTGTATGCTTACAAAAAATTTTTTTTATAGTCACATTGGTCAAAAAAGGATGATCACCGTATATGATCAAGAGTGGCCCAGAAAAAAATTTTCCAAATTTATCTATTACGCATTGAACGGCATGACCAGTACCTAATGACTCTGATTGTTCCACATATTCAGCATTTGCACCTACAGCTTCCTTCACCAAATTTTGATTTTTTCCGATCACTACAATCGGATTTTTATCGACCTTATTAACTTCATTTAAAAGTTTTTTAATCATGGGTTGGCCATCTATAGGCAACAATACCTTAGGGATAAATTTACTTTTCATCCTCTTTCCTTGACCGCCAGCTAAAATAATTATTTTCATATTTTGCATACTAATATAAAAACATACCGTCGCCGAAGCTATAAAAACGATATTTTAATCGTACCGCCTGTTTATATATTTTTAATGCTGTCTCCCGACCAACAAAAGCAGAAACCAGCATCAGTAATGTAGACTGGGGTAAGTGAAAATTAGTAATCATAGCATCGACGAACTTAAATTTATAGCCAGGATAAATAAAAATATCCAACCAGCCTTTGAAGTGTTTTAGCTGTATGGGCTTTTTGTTTTTAAATATGGACTCTAATACTCTTACTGAGGTCGTTCCTACCGCAATAATCCTCCGGCCTTCTTTTTTTGCTTTATATAAACGCCGCATTACCGGCACACTAACCTCGGCCATTTCTTCATGGATCTGATGCTTAGTTATGTCTTTCTCCTTAACTGGCTGAAAAGTACCATACCCCACATGCAGGGTCACATATTCCTTTTGTATTCCTTTTTTCTCTAACTTTTGCAATAATCTCTTAGTAAAATGAAAACCGGCCGTGGGTGCGGCCACGGATCCTACTTTAGATGCATAAGTGGTCTGGTAGTCTTTAAGACTGGCTTTCTTTTTTACATAGGGTGGTGTGGGGGTCTGTCCGATGGTTTCCGCTATTTTTAATAATTTATTTTTTGGCTTATTAAATCTTACTTGCCAAACTCCATCTGTCATTTTTTCAATAACCCTAGCCTGCAAACCCTGGCTAAAATTAATGACCATGCCGTCGCGCCTGACCTTGCCGCCAATCAGCACCTGCCATTTATATGAGTCCAGATTTCGCAATAAAAAAACTTCCATCTTACCGCCGGTTTGCTTATGGCCGATCAACCGGGCCGGGAAAACCTTAGTATCATTGAAAACCAAAATATCATTTGGCTTTAAATATTTATCCAAATTTATGAATTTATCATGCCTGATTTTATTCGCCTGGCGGTCATATACCAGTAAGCGCGAATGGTCACGCGGATACCTGGGTTGTTGGGCGATTAATTCAGGAGGTAAATTGTAATCAAAAAGACTAATATCCATATCTATTATTCTAGCATATCCGCCTTGCCCACTTAATGTCTACTTGCTAGAATATATTATACTTATGAAACAGAAGAAAAAAGAAAAAAAATACATCATAACCATAATCCTGCTAATTGGTGCCGCCAGTGTGGCTTTTTTCCTTTTCCGTGGCTGGCAAAATTCTTCGACCATAGTGAATTCAGCCAATATCAACGAAACCGTCATCACCAATGAAAATACAAACCAAGAGCCTGTCCGGATAGTTAAGGAAACCGGCGAACCCAATATGATTTATATTGACGACGTGGGTATCGAGGCGCCGATCATATATATCACCCAGGCAGAAAACAACGAAGAGGGGCACCAGGCCGCCTTGGCCAAGGGAGTGGTGCATTACCCAGGCACGGCCAAGCCTGGACAAAATGGCAATACTTATATCTTCGGACATTCCTCCGATTACTTCTGGAAGGAAGGTGATTATAAGGAGGTATTTAAACCGCTTATCGACATTCCACTGGATACAGTCATAAAAATCACCAATGAAAAAGGGGAATTATTTTATTACAATATTATTGAGACTAAAATCGTGGGCCCAGAAGAGACCTCGGTATTAGAGCAGGACTATGACCGACAAATACTGACCCTGCAAACCTCCTGGCCACTGGGCACAGCCCTAAAAAGATACTTAGCCATAGCGGAAATTGACGAAGCAGCTACTTACCAAGAATTATAAAAAACCGTCGTAAGAATACGACGGTTATATTTTTTCTTTGGTTTTTTGTGTTTCTTCCACCACGGTTTCTACACGTTGTGAAAGGTAAGAAAAAAGTGCAAACACGGAAAAAATGATCATAATAGCAAATATGCCAATCAGCCAAAATTCCGGCAAGTTGATAACTTCAATACTTTGCAAATAGGGAATGACCACCAGCATATAGTAAGCTACGGCTCGTGCCTTGCCCCATCTATTTACCAACTTCACCGTCCCATACTTTTTAGCCATATAAGCGCATATCAGGCCGATAATTAATTCAAGGGTAAATAATCCGGCAATCATGCATTGTATAGCCAAATAATCCAGCCTGATAAAAAGCCAAATAGCGATGATGACGCGGGCAATATTATCCCTAATTGGATCAAGGGCTGTTCCGAAATCAGTCACTTGTTCATTCTTCCGAGCTAACCATCCATCGATCCAATCAGATACAAACACCCAAAAAAATATGGCTGTCGACCAAATCCATTGATGATGGAACAAAGTCACAGTACCTGGGACCAATAGAAGAATTGCTGATAATGTAATCAGGTTTGGCTTATTGATAATCACTTTACTCTTAACAGGCTCAATAGGCTTTGACTTTATTTCTTTGCCCTGATCATCCCTTTCATATTCTTCCATTCTTCCTAGATGAAGAAGCAAACTACCAACGCCAAACAAAATGCCCAGCCAGAGTATATACTCACAAACTAGTAATATTGTTAGTGAGTATGGTGTTAACAATAGAAGGCCCACCGCAATTGATTGGATGGCCATTTTTGTTTTGCCTAACTTGTTAGACCCAACCTTCAACGGATAACCCCGAGGTTTCAAAAATGGCTTCAAAAAATTAGCCGTGAAAAAAAGCAACCCTTCAATGGATAATAATACTGACATTGTCAGCATATTAATCTTGCCGATACCAACAAAGAGTAAAACCACTCCTATCAACAACTTATCAGCGTTGGCATCTAATTTTGCCCCTTCTTCAGTTTCTTGATTGGTGGCTCGCGCATGATCACCATCCGCCATATCTGTATATAATGCAAAAATATACAACGATATGGTCCAGACAATATATCCTTGGTGGTACATAAAAACGATTGCTATTGATAACATCATTCTTAAATAACACCAAAAATCAGGCGACAAAAAATCCAAGGATTTGAATATAGGCTGATGATACCTTCTCCTCAGTTGTTTTATCCAATTGAATGAAGTTACATACAAATCTACAATCTTTTTCATTGCACCTCCTAATTTTTTAAAAGAACGCAAATTAACTAAGTAAATAATCTTAGCCTATCTTGTTTGATTATGCAAATTTTTAAACCAGTTTTTGTTGTAAATCCTCGGGAGGTTCCTGGCCCACGTGTTTATATCCATCGGCAGTGACTACCCGGCCACGCGGCGTCCTGGCTAATAATCCCACCTGCATTAAATATGGCTCATAAACGTCCTCCAGGGTAGATTGATCCTCGGAAATGGCCGCGGCTATGGTATTCAACCCCACTGGACCGCCGCCATATTTATCAATAATAATATTCAATATTTTTCTGTCGGTTTCATCCAATCCTTGGTGATCAATATCCAAAGATGATAATGCATCAACAGCCAAGGCGGGGTTAATAATACCATCAGCCTTAACCTGCACATAATCACGCACTCTTTTTAATAAACGATTGGCCACCCGCGGTGTTCGTCTGGACCGCTTAGCAATTTCTGGCAATGCTTCTTTTTCAGCCTGCACATTAAGTATTTTAGCTGAACGGTCTAATATTTTTTCTATATCATCATCATGATAAAAATCTAGACGAAATACATTTCCAAATCTATCGCGCATAGGGGAGGACAATAAATGAACTTTGGTAGTGGCACCAACTAATGTAAACTTTGGCAAATCTAAACGTAAAGTCCGAGCTGATGGACCCTTGCCCACCACAATATCCAAAACATAATCTTCCATGGCCGGATACAGCACCTCTTCAATTAATCTATTTAAACGATGAATTTCATCTATAAATAATATATCACCATCATTTAAATTAGTTAGGATGGCTCCCAGGTCACCGGCTTTTTCAATGGCCGGCCCTGATGTTACTCTAACATTAACTCCCATCTCACTGCCTAGAATATGAGCCAAAGTGGTCTTGCCGATACCGGGCGGTCCATGAAATAAAACATGTTCCAGCGCTTCCCCGCGTTTCTTGGCCGCATCCATAAAAATACCGAGGTTGTCTTTGACTTTATCCTGCCCCACAAACTCCTTAATAGTTTTGGGGCGCAACGAAACGTCAAATTCCTGGTCTTCCTCCTTAGCCTCTCTTGACACCACTCTGTCATTCATATGTTATTTCTTGCCTTTGGCGGACTTATTGGTTTTCTTTTTTACTTTCGGTTTGGTCTTGGTTGGATTTTTTGGCTGTTTCTTCTTTTTAAATCTTTTCACGCGGATCAGCCCGGAGCAGGGAATTATTTCTACTCCGTGTTTCTCTATCTCGTCTAGAAATAAGTTCATGCCGATAGAATCAGAAGACATATGACCAGCAATGATAACATTGATATGGTTTTTCTCCGCCTCATTCTTGTGTTCCTCATGCATATGCATACCGATAATTGTGCCTACCCCAGCTTGGGCTAATTTCTCATACATATCCTTGGATCCTGATGTCCCTCCAGTGACCTCTGTCAGGGCGATCTTCCCGGCAAAATTTGATTTCTTCCCGGCAAATAAACGAGGTCCGGATTTCAATGAAATCGCTTGATTATATTCCGGTATTTTTTTCAATAAATCCAAAACGTCTGATACACGCTCGATTTTTTTTTGGTTTTTTTTGAAATATTTTTCCAGAAAGGTGGCTACCATATTATCGGCCGTGGTATGCGTACACATCATATCAAAACCTAAAAGCTTAGCCGCGTCCAACACGCGGTTATGATTGGAACTGGAAACGGAACGCGATACTTCTTCCAGCCTTTCCTTGGTCAAATTCTGCGCCACATTTATTGGTACTCCGTATTTTTCCATGACTTCGGCCTGCAAATCCATAACTTCATGTAGCCCAGCCAGCGCCGGACCGATCGGATGGTGGGCAATAATCAAATCAATGGGCCTATTTTGTGATAGCTCTTTGGCCAAAAGCACTTCTTCTGTGCCAATATCTATTCCGGCCATTATCCTGGTCACCTTTTTATCCGGATTTTCACTGAAATACCTGGTATCAGAAAAAGGGTTATGCAGCTTTTCCGAATCAAAATCATTTTTGTCTTCGGCCGACAGCATATTATATTGGTCTTTTAAATATTTCATTCTTTTTTGCACCACTTCGGCTCCGCGTAGGTCGTTTTGTATGCCAAGTTTGATGGCTAGTTCATAAATCTGTTTTATAGTCATATTTTATACGGTAAAATTAATTTTTAGTATTAAAATCTTATCATTATAAAGAGGTCTTGACAAGATATAAATCACGTGCTAATATGGACCGTTATTCATAAAAGCACCTTAAATATTGTGGTTTTTGGGATATTTGCAGCCGGGAGCCAAACAATTGCTACATAATACCCACCAACCTGCAGTCACGACAAGCATGGGGCTTGTTTTAAGGCTTATTGGGGTTTCCCCTCAATGCTCTCTTGAAACAATCTTCTTGACTGCAGATTAGTGGGTTTTATATTATCCGGCAATTGGGTTGCCGGCTGTTAGTATATATAGATCGATAAGGACATTGACATCTTAACCATATTCCAAGGAGGAATAATATGTTTTTTGACTGGGCAGACGCAGGTAAAATCTTTGCGGCCTTGATTTTGACACTATTCGGAGCTTTCATCTATGTAAAATGTGAAGCTGCGATCAGGGGTCGGTCAAGCAAAAAATCTCCGGCGGTTGCAAAAACTCCGTCTCAGGACAACACTGAGGTATCATCATGACGTATCCGACCGGGCGCTGTCCCTTTTGTGGACAGAATGATATAGAAATATATCCGTCCGCCGAAGTTAAAACTGACGCGGATAAAAAAGATCCGGCTAAACAGCGCCTTACTGAGCACCCAACAAAACCGGGTGCCAATAATTCTTGTGGCGGATCGCATTTGCCACCAAGCGTCTTGACCTAAGCAAACAAGGAAGTAACCCAAAATCTAACAAGGAGTCTTTATGTTAGAAGATCTGATATTGTGGGGATTAACCACATTTTGGAAATTCCTAACCATGGTATTGACCGGTCTGTTCACCAAACAATCGATTCCGGTCGTCATTTTCTTCGTAACAGCCGTTCTGTTTTATTTCTTCTTTTTCTACTGTCACCTGAAAGGGAAGAATCCCAAGCTTAAAACATGGATGCTCAGAATCGGCAATTACTCTCTCGGACTTTCCCTTATTACGGTTGGTGTTTTCAGTTGGGGTCTGGCCGTTGATACAATTAACCAACACGTTAATGTACTACCAACGGATGACTACGTCATTGTCGGGATTGGAGAAAACATTGGTGGAGTCAATCTTAATCTCTGCCCCATCGATGAATATCACGAAGGTCTGGCTGATTCAACAGGCAATAAAGCTTGGAGAAAAACCAGATTCGCCCATTTTATCACCGAACAAATCACAGACTTTCAACCTAGGATAGGCATGGAAGTATCTGTTGCTACGATCGGCGATGACATGCGGGTTTTCAAAAAGCTAAAACCCCTTCCCGGCGATGAAGATGAATCTGATGCCGACCACCAGCCGGCCCTTGGCATGATAACCCCATAACTTTACTCGCCAACGTCGCTCGACTCCCTCGATATC